>QWCY01005600.1_pt1 | contig 11762 bp, 8 predicted proteins | sample 1972631 | NCBI WGS metagenome assembly QWCY01 (sample SAMN09866696, study PRJNA288562) | Human gut metagenome isolate pre1_stool, whole genome shotgun sequencing... | isolation source: gut | host: Homo sapiens | place: USA: California
GCGTCTGTAAGTTTCAGATGGATCGTCCTCCGGTCCGTCCCATAATATTCCCCTGTGAGCAGTCCGCGCTCTTCTAATGAGCGGACAGACATGGAAACATGGGACTTTGTAAAAGCCCGCTTCTTGATAATCCGGGCGGCGGTGTCGCACTCCGGATTGTTGGCGAGAAACAGCAGAATATTGAATTCCATCTGGGTCAGCCCGTATTTTTTGCAGACCGGATCAATGAGCCCCGTATAGAAATCCCGGCTGTCCGCCATAAAATCAACAAATTTCATGTGTATCACCTCTGGTTCAAAAGTGAACTGTTCTATTTAGAACTATATTAGTATACAGGACTATTCTTAAAAAGTCAAGAGCAGCGGCAGTTCTAAGCATTCTAAGCCTATCCAGGTGCCTTATCCAGATCTCGTTCTTCACATGATGTCCTTACCTGCACTACAGATTTTATAAAAAAGAGGTGCCTTGGCTGCATATTCCCCAGGTCGACCGGAATTTGCACCCTGGCACATTCGCGCAGTCGCTTGCGACAATCTACATCTTCGCGCAAGTGCGCATCATTGGCACGTTAGTGCCTTTTGTGAGACAGGGAATTTCTCGGAATTTCCTATTACATCAAAAAAATCCGGCAGTCAAGTTGTCTTACAGAATCAAAAATCCCTGTAAAATAACCCAACTGCCGGATCTTTTCTATATATAGCTTTATATTCTAATTAAACTTCATCGAGATTCCCCGGCTCACCAGATCATGCCAGACGATCTCCCCTGTTTCCAGAGACTTTTTCACATCGATGATCCTCTGGTTCTCCGAACCGCGGAATGCCAGTGCCACGCTGTAGAGCTCCTGAACAAACTCGCCGTCCACGAGGACATCGATCAAGCTTAACATCTCATCCGTACACTCGCATCTCGCCCGGCTCTCACCGAGAAGCTCTTTATCGAAAAGATAACCGGTATAGCACCAGATATTTTTCTTTGGGAATCTCTCACGCACTTTCTTTAAGAACGGAAGAAGTACCCGCTGGTTCTCCGGCTCAAAGGGTTCTCCACCGAGAAGCGAAAGTCCATCCACATAATCCGGCTCCAGCGCCTTTAATAACATTTCTTCCGTCTCTTCCGTAAACGGCTTTCCGTATCCGAAATCCCACGCCACATCATTAAAGCAATTTTTACAGTGATGTGTACAGCCGGACACAAAGAGGGACACGCGGACTCCCTCACCGTTTGCAATATCACATGTTTTGATCTCTCCGTAATTCATTACAGGTGCAGTACCCTTTCCTTAATTTCCTGTGTTCTGCCCTGATTCCAGAACTGTGTTCCGATGTATCCGCAGGTACGTCTTGCAACGTTGAGCTTGCTCTGGTCACGGTTTCCGCAATGCGGGCATTCCCATACGAGCTTTCCGTCATCCTCGATGATCTTGATCTCGCCGTCGTAGCCGCATACCTGACAGTAATCGCTCTTCGTATTTAACTCCGCGTACATGATATTGTCATAGATGTAACGGATGACCTGAAGAACAGCCGGGATATTATCCTGCATGTTCGGAACTTCCACGTAGCTGATCGCTCCGCCCGGGGACAGTGCCTGAAATTCAGACTCTAATTTTAACTTACTGAAGGCGTCGATCGGTTCCGTTACATGCACATGGTAGCTGTTCGTGATGTAGTTTCTGTCGGTTACGCCCTTTACGATACCGAAACGTCTCTGGAGACTCTTCGCAAAAGAGTAAGTTGTGGACTCCAGCGGGGTTCCGTAGATGCTGTAATCGATATTCTCCGCCTCTTTCCACTTCGTGCAGTAGTCATTTAACTTCTGCATGATCTCAAGACCAAGTTTCTTTCCTTCCGGCTCAGTTAATTTCTTCTCAATTAAGCTGTATACACATTCCCACAGGCCTGCATATCCCAGAGAAAGTGTGGAATATCCGTCATAGAGGAGCTTGTCGATGGTCTCACCTTTCTTTAAGCGGGCAAGCGCGCCATACTGCCAGAGGATCGGAGCCGCGTCGGATAAGGTTCCTTTTAATCTCTCGTGGCGGCAGCGCATTGCGCGGTGGCAGAGTTCCATTCTCTCATCAAAGATCTCCCAGAACCTGTTCATGTCTTTTCTTGCGCTGAGTCCGATATCAACAAGGTTTACCGTCACAACGCCCTGATTGAAGCGCCCATAATACTTGCGCTCGCCTTCCCGGTAGTTTCCTGCATTCGCAAGGTTTCCTTTTACGTAGGAACGGTCCGGGGTCAGGAAGGAACGGCAGCCCATGCATGTATACACATCGCCCTTTAATTCCCGCATCTTCTTCGCGGAGATGTAGTCCGGAACCATGCGCTTTGCGGTACATTTTGCCGCAAGCTCTGTCAAATAGTAATACGGTGCATCCGGAGTGATATTGTCCTCATCGAGCACATAAATCAGCTTCGGGAATGCCGGTGTGATCCATACGCCGGCTTCATTTTTAACGCCGAGATATCTCTGTTTTAAGGTCTCCTCGATGATCATCGCAAGGTCTTTTTTCTCCTGCGGGTTTTTTGCCTCGTCGAGGTACATGTAAACGGTAACGAACGGTGCCTGTCCGTTTGTGGTAAGGAGTGTTACGACCTGATACTGGATCGTCTGGATTCCCTTCGTGATCTCTCTGCGGAGACGCTCCTCCGTGAGCTTATCGATCTGATCCTCTGTCACAGCAATTCCAAGATCCTTCATCTCGCCGATCACTTCCTGACGGATCTTCACTCTCGATACCTGAACGAACGGAGCGAGATGCGCAAGGCTGATGCTCTGTCCGCCATACTGGTTGCTGGCAACCTGCGCGATGATCTGGGTCGCAATGTTGCAGGCTGTGGAAAAGCTGTGCGGACGCTCGATCAATGTCTCGCTGATCACGGTGCCGTTCTGCAGCATATCCTCCAGGTTTACAAGATCGCAGTTGTGCATATGCTGTGCAAAATAGTCGGAGTCATGGAAGTGGATGATTCCCTGCTTATCCGCCTCAACAATATCTTCCGGAAGAAGAAGTCTTCTCGTGAGATCCTTGCTGACTTCGCCAGCCATATAGTCACGCTGTACGCTGTTGACCGTCGGATTCTTGTTGGAATTTTCCTGCATAACCTCTTCGTTGTTGCACTCGATCAGGGACAGGATCCGGTTGTCCGTCGTATTTGCTTTCCGCACAAGAGAGCGGTCATAGCGATAGCGCACATAATTTTTTGCGATCGCAAAAGCACCGATCGCCATCAACTGGTTCTCGACCATATCCTGGATCTCTTCTACAGACACAGCACGTCCCAGCTTATTGCACTTGTACTCTACATAATCTGCGATATCCGTAAGCTGTTCCGGTGCCAGATAGGCATTTTCTGTGGCGTTGCACGCCTTCTGGACCGCATTTACGATCTTGAGCGTATCAAAACTTTCCTCCGCTCCGTTTCTTTTGATGATCTTCATCCCTGATTCCCCGTTTCATTTCATTGTGTTGGCAGAATTGTCCGCTTTACGCACAACTGCCGTTGCCTGTTTTTCTCTTCTGTCTATTCTGCTAAAAAACACAGCTGACCTACAGGTCCGCGCATTTACTGGCCGGCCTCAGGCATGTACATTTCAGTTGCTGATAGTTTTCTTGGTTGTATATACAGTTTGTTTTTTTCAGAATTATACAGAAATTTTATCTGATTTAGATATTTTATGATTGATCTGTCGGACCTGCCGCCACGAGTCTCTTAAGGCGGTCATGTCATGTTCCCGCCACGTTATTTTTAGTCACTCACGCGAGAACGATTCTATTATAACTGTATTGTTCCCGGATTGCAAGGAGTACTGCTATATAAATATGATATACCAAAACCATATATATGGTGAAAAATTCATGATTCAAAACTATATATTGTTGTTTTTTGAATACAATCTACAAGAAGAGTCCCCTCCGGGATCGTCCCGGAAAGCCCTGGAAAGGCATATCCCGCGAGCCATTTTTCTGCCGTTTTAAGCGTCCAGAAAGCCCGCGGGACTGTTTTCTCTGCTCTTCTTACTTAAATATGTCTGCGCCATTCTTCAAGGCGGTAACGCTGTCTTTTCTTTGCGTCCTCCAGTTGTGCCAGCATTTTCGGAATATCTTCGTTAAAAGTTCCCGCAAGCACTACATAGTTGGACGCGTGGTTTGTCCGGAAGATCGTTCCGGGAGAATCAATGTGTGTTAAAAACAGCTCCATTTCCTCCACGATCTCGTCCGGGGTGATAAGCTCCATCTCCCCGCGTTTTACTTCCTCATTCATCTGGGTCCCCTCATAGAGGCGCAATGTCAGGAAGGAGGCATACTCCGGATTCATCTGATTGATCAGCTCCGCCGACTTGATGGCATGTTCCCGGATCCCTTTTCTTCCGCCGAGGCCGGAGATCAGCGTCACAGAGGTCTTGATGCCGCAGCGCTTCAATTTCTGTCCCGCCGCCGCAATCTGGGCCGCCGTCACATCCTTATGGATATGCTCCAGAACACGGTCATCGCCGGATTCCGCTCCGATATAGACCATCTCGAGTCCTGCTGCCGCTAAGGCTTTTAAATCTTCCTCAGACTTCGCCAGAACATCCTTTGCAGTCCCGTAGGAGGTGATCCGCTCCACATACGGGAAATTTTTGTGGACATAGGCTAAAAGCTCTAAAAGAAGTTCTGTCTTTACCACCAGTGCATCACCGTCCGCAAAGAATACACGGCTGACATACGGTCCGTAATAATCGCGGCATTCATCCAGATCCTTCATGATCTCTTCTTTTGTCCGCACTCGGAATTTTTTCACCCGGTACATGTTGCAGAAGGTGCACCGGTTATGGGCACAGCCCACAGTCACCTGAATAATTAAGCTTCTCGCCTCGCTCGGCGGGCGGTATACGGTTCCTTCGTATTCCATATGATCACTTTCCTTTCCAATTAAAATGCCCCAAGTCTGTCCAGCCTGCTCAGAATATCTGCCCGTCTCTCATCAAACAGCAGATTCTTATTGTATTCAAAATATCGTTCACACTCATTTTCCTGTAAGAACCGCACGGCCGGGACGCTGGAGTTCAGTTCTGTGATAAACACCACCATCTCCTGACTGCTTCCGTACGTTCCTTCCATGAAATCAAAGGCATACTCCAGTGTCTGTCTGGCATGAGCGCACAGATCCTCAAGTTCTGTCCGTTCGTCACCAAACAGCTCCCGGAACCGGTCGAATATCTCGTCACCACCCGATAAAAGCTCTGCTTTCACAGTCTGAAGGTATCGGTTCATATCCGCTGCGATATCTGCACAGCGATATTTTTCCTGTCTTGTGAGAAGACCGGCTTTCTGTTTCTGCTCGGATGCCGCGGTGAATGCCTCGATCTGATGGGAGAAAATGTTGATCGGAGTCTGCGGCACTGGATTCATCGTTTCTCCGGCCTCCGTTTTATCTTCCAGACTTCTCTTGAATGCTTTCAGCTCCCCAAACAGCACTTCCAGATAATCCTCTTTCTGCGCATAAGCCTTAAACTCCACATCAAGCTTCGCTAAAATCAGGCTGATGATGGAAAGCTTCTCGTCAAACGGTGCCTTCGCCGCCTGCTCCATCAGGCGCTCATTGCGTTTTCCTTCCAGAACTTCATCGATCTGGTATCTCGCCTGATACTTCTTATATAATTCCAGATAGTTCGCGAAATCTTTTGCGATCCGGGGATGCTCAATGTACTGCACTACAACTTCCCGGTCACAGATAAGATCCACCTTCTCGCAGACCTTTAAAAATCCGGAGAGATCTTCCCACCCACGAGGTGTCGCAAAAATCTTGCCATCCACAGTTGTCTCCACCTGGTAAAAATACTGCGGCTTTGCGGTGAGGAATGACAGGATCGCCGGATGGATATCCGCCTGCTTCGCGTACTCTTTCCAGACCTCAAAATCCGCCTCCACATCGATCTTTTTGATGCGGTCCAGGGTCGCGATATCAAATTCCCGCACGGATTTATTGTATTCCGGCGGGTTTCCTGCTGCCACGATGATCCAGCCATCCGGGATCTTATGATTTCCGAAAGTCTTATACTGCAAAAACTGCAGCATGGCCGGGGCCAGTGTCTCGGACACGCAGTTGATCTCATCGATGAAGAGAAGTCCCTCGGAGAGTCCTGTGTCTTCGATCTTATTGTAGATCGCCGCGACGATCTCACTCATGGTATATTCCGTCACATGGACATTCTTCCCACTGTAAGTCTTCTCCGAGATAAACGGGAGACCGATGGCACTCTGTCTCGTATGGTGTGTGATCGTGTAGGAGACGAGACCGATCCCGCACTCCCGCGCCACCTGCTCCATGATCTGGGTCTTTCCGATTCCTGGCGGACCGATGAGCAGCACCGGGCGCTGCCGCATGGACGGGATCTCGTATTCCCCGTGTGCGTTCTTCGTCAGATACACCTGTATCGTATTTTTAATTTCCTGTTTTGCACGCTTGATGTTCATTTTTTATCTCCCATCCAACACTCTTCCGACGTCCTCCATCGACTCCGGGTCCAGAATCACTTTCATCGCCCAAGGCGGAACGTCCGCGTCAGTATAATTATCCCGCATAAATACGAAGGCCGTGTCATATGGCGGCATTTTCACCGGAAATGTCCCATATCCGTCCGTAAAATAGAGAAGTCCCCGCAGCCTGCTGAACTTTCCCGCCTTGATCATCTGGTCCACATGCAGGAATGCCGGGCGGAAATCAGTCCCGCCCATGCCATGGAGTTCCATGTGGTCCATGTAATTCCGAAGGTCCTCCTCGCTCTCGATCTTCACATCCTGCCGTACTTTATCGTCGCACTGCAAAATGTGGATATTGACCTTCTTAAAGAAGCTCTCCGACTGAGCCAGCACCCCGTAGGTCTCTTCCAGGAATTTCTTCACCAGCTCCCCGGAACATGACATCGAAGTGTCGATAACGACCACAAAATCCTCGATCCGCCGGACTTCCTTCGTCTCAAGGGGCTCGATCAACGGCATATTTCCGTATAACTGCATGCCATAATTGTAGAATACATAGTCGAACGCATCCGGATCGATCTGGACTGTCTCCTTCAGCACCGAAAATTTCTGCAAAAATTTCCGGTAATCGTACCGTTCCCGGTTCTCCACCGCAAGCTGGTCCATCAGCTCCTTCGAGTCATCCGCCGCCTCGTTGGAAAACGCCTCCATCTCCGCCTGCATCTTCTCCCGCTTGTCATCCCAATCGTTTTTTCGGTTCCGGTTGGGATTCGGAGATTTCTTCTCGTCCTCTTTCTCCCATCTGGAATGATCGTCCCGGCAGAATTCCCGGCAGAGCCGCTCATATTCGATCTCCGAAAGCTCCATCTCCTGCATAGTGTGATAGATGCTCTCCGCGTTCAGTACCTTGATCTTTTTCCTCAGACGTCCGTAAAATTCCGCCCGCACCGGTGACATCGGCAGATGGACGCACGGCTTGTGGATCCCGTCGATCAGGGACTCCACAGCGATATCGCATGCCAGATTCCAGTATTCCTCCGCCCGCTTTTTTCTCGACCATGGGTGGACAAAGAGACAGTGGAATGTCTCGTGCAGGATCATGCGGTTTACATAAACAGGATTTCTCCGGTACCAGCCGCAGATGTATCCCGTCTCAAATGATAATAAGGTTCCGTCCGTTCCGATTCCCTTGATGCTGTTGTCCGCCACCGGGAACAGACCATTTAAGGCCACGTCGAGAAACCGCATGGAAAGATACAGCTCATTCCTCGCGTTCCGTATGATCTCAACGCCGATCGCCGCCAGTTCTTCCAGCGCGCCCTGCTCTCTCAGGATCGGCGACCATGCCGCATCTTCTCTCATGACGATTTCTGACCTCCTCACAAATCAAAATCAAACTTTTTCTTCTTTACGCCAAACTTCTTCCTTTGGATCTCCATAAACATCCCCAAAAGCTCCGGCAGATGCTTTTTCGAGATCTCCGTGATCAGCCCCGACATCTTATCCGCCGTCAGCGGATTCTTTTCCGGTGTCAGATACTGCCCTGCCAGCCATTTCACCATCTCCGGGTCCTCAAGGCTGCCAAGAAGTACCTCATAAAGATTCTCCATAAGAAACTTTTCATATTCCTTTTTCGCGCTCTCCCACAGTCCTTTCGGATACTGCAGCCGGGTCACCGCGATCTTCGATGCCATGAGAACCGATTCCTCTGCTTTTTCATACACAAACATTTTATCATACCTGTCAAATCGGAATTTTCGTCCCTCAAAACAGTAGCGATACTTCTGCCCTGCACCGTGGATATTGGATACCGTGATCCTGGCGGGCGTATTTTCCACCGCCTCGTCGTAGTATTCCGGGAAGATCACACGCGCAGTCTCTGTCTCCCCATTCTCTTCCTCAAAAGTACTTGAAGCCAGCGATGTTCGTGCAGAGTCCGTGTCTCTCTCGTCCTGCATTCGATTTTGTCCGCTCTGTATAAACACATGTACTGTGACTCTCTCATTGATCTCCGTCACAAAATCCCTGAGTGCCGACTCTTCGTCCACCCCCATATGCACAGTCAGACTCCTGATATTCCGGCAGCCCGTAAACACACCGCCGCCGACTTCCCGGAGCGCCCCGTAAAAATGGATCTCCTGAAGCTTCTCACATCCATAAAATTCATATCTTCCGATCCGGGTGAGTGTCCGCGGGAGATAGACTTTCTCCACCGTGCTCCCCGAAAACACCTTGTCTGCCAGCTCTGTCACCGGAAGTCCGCCCAGACTTTCCGGTACCACGCAGACGGCGCCTGGTGCCAAAAGCTTTGTCACACAAGCGCCCCCATTTTTCTCTTTAAATTCAAATTCAACATCCATATTCCAGTTACACTTATTATAATTATTCAGCAGGCCAGCGCAATAAGTTCACCGACCTGCCGAACAGTCATGCTTATTCTTCAATCAGTTTATTTAACTTTCTCATCGCACTGAACCGGTAATAATATACCAGGAATGCCAGCGAAGTGATACTCCAGCTTAACGGATAGCTCGTCAGCGTCGTGTACAGTCCCGGATGGACTGCGCCTGCGCCGAATACCCAGAGCACACGCAGGATACAGGTTCCAACACAGATGATCAGCATTGGGATCAGGGCATCGCCCACGCCGCGCAGCGTACACGGATATACGTTGACGCAGATGTAGCAGAACCAGAACGGCACCAGGAAGCGGATAATACTCATGCTCTCCGCCATGACATCCGCATCATTCGTAAAGAGACTGATGAGTACCGGACCTGCCGTAAACATAAACAGACCGAGTGCCGCCGTGATGATCGTCGACATGAGAAGTCCCACGTAGGTTCCCTTCTTTAAACGTCTGATCTTGCCCGCACCGAAGTTCTGACCCGCAAAGGTCGTCACGGAGATTCCCATGGCATCCATGGTCATCCAGAAGATACCGTCAATCTTTCCATAAACTGCCCAGGACGCGATCGTATTCGTTCCGTATCCATTGATGTTTGCCTGAATCAGGATATTGGAGATCGAGTACATCATGGACTGGAGTCCCGCCGGAAGACCGATCTTTATGATCCTCTTTAATAATACCGGCTCCACACGGAGTTCCTTCGGGATAAAGCGGTAAGATTCTTTTGTCCGGATCAGCGTTATCATAACGAGTACTGCCGATAAAAGCTGGGACATGATCGTCGCAAGCGCCGCCCCGGCAACTTCCATATGAAAACAGACTACAAACAGGAGATCCAGAGCAATATTGGTCAGGCAGCTCGCCACAAGGAAATAGAGCGGTCTCTTCGAATCTCCCACAGCTCGTAGGATCGCAGCGCCCATGTTATAGACCAGATTTCCGATGATACCCAGAAAATAGATCCTGAGATATGTCACAGAATATCCAAGGATCTCTTCGGGAGCACCCATAGCCCGGATTGCAGCCGGAGTGAAGATCTCACCGATCACTAAGAGTGCCACACCGCCGGCCAGCGCCAGACAGAACGATGTGTGGACCGATTTCTGCACCTGCTGGTCTTCCTTTGCCCCATAGAACTGGGATACGACAACGGCCGCGCCGGAGGACATTCCGACGAAGAAACCAACTAACAGGTTGATCAACGTTCCTGTCGTACCCCCTACCGCGGAAAGTGCTTCTTTTCCAACGAATTTTCCAACGATCATGGCATCTGCCGTGTTGTAAAGCTGCTGGAAAAATGTCCCGAACAGGATCGGAAAGAAAAAGAGCAGAAGCTGCTGCCAGATCACACCGTCCGTGATGCCGTTGTAGCCTGCCGGATGATTCTTCTTAAGTGTCATATCTTCACCCTCTACAAAATCCGCCATGCATGGATCCCGTTTGCGGTCTTTTCTGAATGCATGGCAATTGATACTTCCGCCCTGTATCTGTCGGCTGCGGACACAGGGCGGGAGGTATGATTGATCAAAGGCCGGCTCCTTCGCCGCCTTTAAAGGTTCTTTTTATGATTACAGGAGATTCTTTCTGAGTTCCTCGCCGCTCTTTGCGGAAAGGTATGCCGGCGGAATATCAAGAATGGTCTTGCATCCGCTCATTCCCTCCTGTTTCATGCGGAATGCGGCGCGGGCACAGCAAACGATCACGGAGGAAGTGAACTCCGGGTTGGAATCCAGTTTCAGACGATACTCGATCACATGTGTATTCTCCTGATTCCATCCGGTCTTGCCGTTTCTGATCACGAAACCGCCATGCGGGAGCGTGGAATGGTCGCGCTTCATCTCTTCCTCGCTGATGAAATGAACCGTTGTATCATAGTCGGAGAAGTAGTTCGGCATCGTTACGATCTCTTTTTCGATGCGTGCAAGATCAGCCCCCTCTTCGGCAACAACATAGCATTCTCTTGTGTGTTTCTCTCTTGTTGTGAGTTCCGGAGTCTCGCCGTTTCTGATTCTCTCCAGTACGCTCTCAACCGGGACTGTATACTGTCTTGCGTCCTTCACGCCATCAATGCGGCGGATCGCGTCGGAATGCCCCTGGCTTACACCTTTGCCCCAGAATGTATAGTCTTTACCATCCGGGAGAATTGCATTTGCGTATACACGATTTAAGGAGAACATACCCGGATCCCAGCCTGCGGAGATCACTGCTACATTTCCTGCTTCCTTTGCCGCTGCATCGACTGCCGCAAAGTGCTCCGGAATTCTCGCGTGTGTGTCAAAGCTGTCCACTACGGTGAAATATTTCGCATACTCCGGTGTCTGCACCGGAAGATCTGTCGCACTTCCGCCGCAAAGGATCAGGACATCGATCTTATCTGTCATATGTTTCGCTTCGTCCGCATGGTAAACCTTTGCGCCTTCGGTCAGGATCCTGACATTTTTCGGATCTCTTCTTGTAAATACTGCCGCAAGCTCCATATCCGGATTCTGTTTGATGGCGCACTCAACGCCGCGTCCAAGATTTCCATAACCCATAATTCCGATTCTGATCGTCATATTGTTCTCCTCTTCTTTCTTTATTTAATGTTGCTATCTCCATTTTACCAATAGGCCGTTATAGTGTCAATTGAAATAAGTTTAACGAATTTGTCTCCTGTTTCTTCCAGATACACCTGCAAAACCTGCCACCGGAAGGTTCTTCTGGGAACGCGGCAATGAAAAAAGAAACAACGGAATCCGAAATCCTTTTTCTCAAAGATCCCTGAGTCCGTTGTTTACATATTTTGTAACTATTCAGTACCTTCATAGTTACACGCAAAAATCCATTCCAGATCAGCTTCGCTGATGGGATTTTTGCCCTCCAGCCTATGTTTTCTTA
>QWCY01005611.1_pt1 | contig 11747 bp, 5 predicted proteins | sample 1972631 | NCBI WGS metagenome assembly QWCY01 (sample SAMN09866696, study PRJNA288562) | Human gut metagenome isolate pre1_stool, whole genome shotgun sequencing... | isolation source: gut | host: Homo sapiens | place: USA: California
AGCCTGCGGTGTAACGGCCTTCCCAGCGGCCGTCTTTCCGCTTGCGGATGTTCCCTTCCCCATTTGCTCGTCTTTTCGGCATAAAATCAGCCTCCTTTGCCAACGAACAATACCGTAACCAAGGGAACAAAAGCTATCGGAAAACCGGACTGTTATCAAAAAGTTATCATTTGCCCCTCGGAGCCGTGCCGCCTTATCTTTGTCTATTGCGGCGCAATTTTTGCGCTGCCGGGGAACGCTCTTCTTTGGTTACAGCGGTGCGATTTTTGAACGGTCAAGAAGCCTTTCCATTGACTACAGCGGCGCAAAATATGTACGATCTGCGCTGAAAATCGCTCTTACTTGGAAATCACTTTTTCGGGTAGTTGAAAACGGCGAATTTCTCAACCGCCTGCGGAATGTCCACCTTGAAAAGTCCGCTGTTACGGGAGTCTGACGCCCCTCGCGTTCACCCAAGACCGCGAAAACGCCCGCCAAGGTGCACCTTAGACTGCGGTTTCAAAACCCCGGAAAGCCCCGCACTGCGGGGCTTTGTGGCTGAGAGGTGCCCGATTAGGGGCACCTCTCTTTATCTTGTACTAAAATCGAACGGCCTTCGCCACTCAAAAAACCTTCCTGTAAAGTTCGTTTTTTCGCTCAAAACCGTTCCTGCAAATATCGCCAAAAAGTTACCGCCACAACGCTGTCCAAAACCACTTCTCATCCCGATTTTCAACTTCTCGCACAAATGGCCCACGTTCGCTTTCACGGGCGAAAGTGGGTACACACTCGGCCCTGCTCAAAGGATCGCACACAACGGCACACACGGCGAAACAGGGGCGTTTCGGACGGGGGTGGTATCACTACCCTCGGACCGTTCCGCACGTTCACAAACATCCCCGGGCCGGGTATCAGAACGACGTACTTTGCCGCTTTTGGGCCTTGGCCGGGGGCACCCCCGAAGAACGCAGAGAGCCTGCGGGACAGCGATGCGCTTATGCGCGTCGCTGTCCCGAGGCGTCGCGGCCCCGCTGGGCTGCGTAGTTCTGCTACCAATGTGCCAATGACAAAAAATTCATTCAATTCATGAGTTGGTTCATTTCTTGATTTTTATATATCTCCTATAATTTCTTTTAGTACAATCGGCTTGGCATATTTGATTTGAGCATCACTAATGAAAATCGTATCAGATTCTCTCGGCTTAGCCCACATTGCTGGATAGATTACCAGTTTCTTGCTGGCCCATTTCCCATGCGCAGTTATGCGATGTCCATCAAAATCAACAGAAATACCAGAACGCTGGAGAATGCGTATCATCGGAGCTATAATCTCTTTCTGTCGAACGGGACTCTGTTCTTCCGGTAACTTTGTTTGTTCGCCCCAGTCCAGCAAATTCAGTGCCGCTTTTCGATCCAACATTCCGTGAACAAATTGATTTCGATAGTGCTTCAGGCACTTATGACAGGCGCTTTCACAGGTACATCCCTCTAACAGTTCTCTGGCCTTTGAGAGCAGTGTCTGGATCTGAGATTCCATGCTGACTGCATAACCGGCACCGCTGGAAAGACTGTCGTACAGATAGATGTCCACGTAATCACCGCTGGAATTTTGGCGGATACGATACCCCGTTACCAGTTCCGTAAATTCCACATCCAACTCCTGGCATGCGGCAAGCCGCAAGGCTTCTGCCAAAGATTGACCGGCTCGATTTAACCAGGAGCTCTTTTCTGCGTTGACATCCACCTTTGTCCTATCCAGTTCGAATTCCAGAACCAACATATCGGTGATAAAATCGTATCCCAAATTCACATTGATAGTATCCGTGTGCTTGCATCGGGTTCGATTAAATTTAGAGTGATAAGGCCGCATAACATTCTTCAGAACGCTTTCGTCATCACCGGGCATGGCGGCACCACAGTCACAACAGACCGTAAACCCCTTATTACCCGCACCTTTGTTCAGCATAATAATTCTCTGGTTCGGTCGAACTGCCATTCGAATATTGGCACATCCATTGATTTCGAATACATCATCTGCCTCCGGCAATGTGGAGTATAGCGGCTGCTGAGTAGCAGAGTATTCTTCGTTCAACTGAGCTGTTTCAATGGATCTGGCATCCTTGGGTGCAAATCCCCAAGGTCTCAGCATTTCACGCATAGGAGTCAGGGTTGGATTGCCGCAGAAGGGACAATGCTCCATATGGTCTTCCCGTAAACCAAACCATCCACACTTCTCGCAAGTCATAACGCCCTTGCGATAGTTGGCGTCCTGAATAAAAGGCCGTGCAGGAGAGGCTGCAGTTGCTTCGGTTCGATCTCCGCCGGGATAATAGAAACCACCAATCTGATAAGTCGTTTTGTCTACGACAATGGCTCTGCCGGGAGCATATTCTCCGATGGCCATATCAAGACCCCGTTCAACCTGATATTTCAGTTGTCCGTTTGGCTTGGAAATATAGGTGCTAACCACATTTTTAGGAAAGGAATATGTAGGGATGATGCCTTCTTCATAAAGTGCATCCAGCAAAGACTTTCTGCCGGATTCACTTCCGTCATCTGTCTCAAAGAGCTCGGGGTGTTTGTCTCGCTTCGCCTTTAGCTGTGCCAAAGCCGTTGAAAGCGCATCCTTGTAGCTATCCAACGCCTGTTTGTTCTGGGCGGGAATCAGAATATCATTGTCGGAAATCTGGTGGGTTTTCAGATAAACACCAAACGCTTCCGAATGCTCATCCAAAAAAGCAATCGCCGGAATCGCATTCAAACTCTCAGATTTCAATTTTAAGTAGCTTTGCAGTGCGACCATTCCTAAGTGACGCTGCACGATTTTTTCACTACTGGTATCCACCCATGGCCTGCGAGGGTCTCCTCTGAACATGGGAACAGGATTAGTAAAATACAGGGCATCATGGGGTCCATCTTCGCAGAACGTCACAATGGTGGATAGACTGGAACCACGCCGACCAGCACGGCCGGCACGCTGTTGGTAGTTCTCTCGCATAGGAGGAATATTTCGCAATCCAACGGCCACCAGAGAGCCAATATCGATACCGACTTCCATAGTGGTCGTACTGCTGAGAATATCCACCGGTGCCTGACCAGCTTGCAAAAAGTCCTGAAAGCGCAGTTCATACTGCTCCGTTTTTGACCACAATTCATCTCGCTGATCCTTATGAGACAACTGAGCAGTATGCTCTTCTGTGTCAATGACACGAATCGTTTCTCCGTTCATTGCGTCAATAATCGGAGATCTCCAGAAATCCAGCGCATCAATTTCTTCTTGTGTCATAGGATGGATCTGCTCACATTGACAGCTGGGGCATTTTCCATGCATAGGATACGCTGTTAATTCGGAGCAGCGTTCACAACGGTACCACGAATGATTTAAGTCGAACCGAGGCTTTACACGAGAAAGATCAACATAGTACTTTCCTTCGTCGAGCTGTCCCTCCGCCATGAAGGTTTCACGAAGGACCCGTACCCATATCGCTTCTTCTGAATCATTGTCCGTCCACCCCATCAACCCTTTGAGCGTATTAGAAAAATGCCAGTCCTTGTCCATACCATAGCCTGCGTAGTTGGGACGAACCTTGAGTCGTACATCTTTGGAAATTGTTTGTCCAAGCACGACAAAGGAATCGCAGGCCCATAAAATCCAGGCGTTAAATAACTCAAGAAAAGCATCTTCCTCAACATCGATCCCAGCTTCCTCCAGCGCATCAATTGCATCCCATTTTGCGGAGTCGGTCGGCTCAATCCAACTGATGGCGGAATCTATCAAAGTATTATATCCGCCGCAATACAGGCGCAGGAGTTGCTCCTTCATCTGACTGGGAGCATGTTCTGTTATTGAAAACCGCGGCTCATAATCTCTACGTTGCTTTTGACTCTTCTGATAGCTCTTGATAGCCTGCCGCCCATGCGCCAGAAGAACCTCTTGCTGCTGTTCCTGGAACAAGTGCACATGATTCTCGGCAGCAGCCATAGCAAAGAAGTCATACAACGAATTTAATGAATACTCTTTCGGCCCCTGTTCCATTCGGTGGATTGCCAGAGCGGTTAGCTGTCTTGCTGCGGTCATATCCGAAGCATCCGACATATCCCGAGCCAGTTTTGCGGCCCTTTGACGGCTATCAGAAAAGAGAAGAACCTTTCTTCCTTCATTCGGCAACTGATCTGGATAGCCCATTTTCTTTGGAACGGGAGGCTGTGCTTGGAACTGTGCTTTAATTAAATTGAAAAACGAAAGGTTTCCTCTGGTGCTGAAAGAAGTCAGCTGCATTTTAGAAAGCTCATGCCGACAATGGGGGCATGTAGAAAATGTCAGAATATTGGGACGTCCTTTCGCGGTAAAATCACTGTAATAGAGTTTTCTAATTCCGGGTTTTCCATCCAAAGAATCATCTGTGAAATCAATAAATCCGCTTTCAATATCCAGATAACAGGGAAATGTTTTATTCTTACCTTGCTTTTGGGGCAGATGATAATCTGTATTTGGCAAGAACAGGTGGATTTCTTTTACCTCATCCTCATTAACAATTCCAGGTTGGTGCCACAAATAAGTTCTTTTGCGATTTTCAAAATCAGCAGTTAGAACATACCCCTTGATAAAAATACTGCCGCAGCGACGGTCGTTATAAAGCTCATAAACTGCACTGCCGCATTCCTTGCAGGTCATTCTGCCATCAGAAAAATAGATTTCTCCCAAGGTCAACCCGTTTTCAGAGTGACAATGGGGACAATTCGGGTTTGTGCAGGCATAAACACCTTTGATTCCACGAAACAGCATGTGCATTCGGGCAGGAAACAGAACGCTGCCTTCTTCACTGCGGGCCAGGGGGGCAATCGCCAGCATAACACTCACAGCACGAATCGCATCCTCTTTTTCACCTTCCGGGAAAATGGAGTCTGCCAGTTCCTGTAAGGAAACGGCGGTCCCTCGGCAAAGCTGAAACATCTTGCAGAACGGTTTATACTCAACGAGATGATTATATAGCCAATGATATGCGCAATCCACATCTACAAAGGGAACTGGTGCGCCCGGAATACCCGACCAGAAATGATTCAATGCATCCAAACGCTGGGGGGCATCGCCTTCAAACGGTTCGGCTTCCATCCCAACAAAATGAGATAGCGGGAGGTCATTGCAACGCTCTGCACCAAGATCTTCTCTTTCGCCGGTCAGATAGCAGAACGGATGATTATCATCCGAGGCTGTCAGCGCATTGGCGAATTCCCGAACCGCCCTACGATCCTCTTCGTCATTGTTTGGCATACTGGCAGTGGTCAGAATAAATTGGACTCGGCTCCGATCGATTCCTAAACGGTGAAACAATCTTCGGATCAACAGGGAAACTTCTCCACCGGCAGAACCACGATACATATGTGCTTCATCAATAACAAACAGAAGCTTGTTTTTGGGATCACTTTCTAACCATCTTTTGGTATCATCCCAGATTTTTTTCTCTCTGGGGCGAAGTAGCATATACTCCAGCATGGAATAGTTGGTGATCAGAATATCGGGGCAGAACTGCTGCATCTCAAAACGAGTGACTAATTCCGCATCTTCTGCATCGGGGATATGTTTGCTGTTGTGTAATTTCTCCAGAAAAGCATCAAAATTTTCCTTGGATGGAATTTTACCTTCCTTCGTCAATTGCCGTAGAAAATCTTCACCTTCATCCGTTTCCGGGTGGACCATTTTAGAATAGGTATTTTCCAGCCTATGATCGGCGTCCTTTCTGGGTTCAGGTCCTGCATAAGGGGTACGGCCTGTATACATACCGAACTGTGGACGCCGGACACCATTTCCACAAGTCTCACGGAAAATTTTCACAAAGCGATGATTCGGGTCGCCGATCAGTCTGCGAAGACGACTCACCTGGTCAGAGACCAGTGCGTTCATGGGATACATGATAACCGTGCGTACGCCACGAAGCTCCCAACTGTCTGTTCGATTTCTGGCCTCATCAGCAAGCTTCGCCATCAAGGGCCACATAAAACACTCAGTTTTACCAGAGCCTGTACCAGTGGACACAAACAAATCTTCCCCTCTGAAGGCTGCCTCCAGAGCAGAAATCTGATGGCAGAAGGGTGCAGGATAGACACCCAGGTCTGCGATGGACAGCTGGGTAAAATAGTTTTTCAGCCAGTCAGGCAAGACTTCGGAATCTTGTATTCCATTTTCTTTACTCTTATAGGCAGGCGAGGATTCAATATAAGGTTTCTGATATAAAACTCCTTCTTGGTCCAGCTTTCCCTGCAGCGCAGAAAGCAGAATGGGGGACTTCCCAAAATACTGGGATTTTATATAGTTTTCCAAAGCTTGCCGCAGCTGCATATGTACGGCATTTGCTCCATTTGCCATGTTTTATTCCTCCACAAAGCGGTATCCGATGGATTCCAGATGCTGCTTGAACACCGGATACACAATTTCGGACATTTCACGCTGAAACACTTGTGGTGTTTTCTGCGTAATATCAAAGTTGATCGGCCAGCTGTATAGCTTGAAGAAGTCCTCTTCTGCAGGGGGCAGACGATATCCCAATTTAATTGACACCGTATGATTTGAGGCAGATTTAGCGACCACTGGCGGGAGCTTCTGCGCAGCCTCTAAAAGTCCACAGGCGATGCGCCGATACTCTCCATAGCCAGGCTGACCAATGGTTCTGAAATCGTCTACCCTCCAGGAGGGAATTGACTTTTGCTCAAAATGGCCGTTAAGCCAGCGATAAAAGACGTACAGCTTATTGGGAGCTCCGTAACGGGCCATTGAGGGTATTTCAACCTTGTCCGGTTTTTCCTGCCAATATCCTCTGGAAAATGGTGGATTCAAGCGCAAAAATTCCGCATCTTCGGCCCACTCCACTTCGTTCCAGTCATTGCTCGCCAAAACTTCCTGTAAATAGTCGGAAAGGGGCTGCTTCTGCAGCTCAAACATCTCTGCCGCAGATTGACCATGCTCTGCAGCTTTTGTAACGCCATACAGCCCCAATCCGCTCATGTAACACGGCTTCTCCGGCGGAACGCCCCGGTACAAGGAGCATTGTCCCGTCCTTCCGGTACTTGGTGCCGCAGGATACAACCGATGAGAAGAATGGTAGAAGAATCCGTTCCTTCTGTAGGTTTCGTATATATCCTCAATGATACCGCTCCGATCCGATGGGAAGCGATGTGCAGCCTCTGGGTAAATGGAAAGATATGCGTTCAAAACCTGGGCCGCTCTCTTCTTAAAGTGCTGAATAGAGACGAAATTTTCATCTTCGGGATGGTCCCAAATTGATGCAAGAGCCATCTTACCCGTTGCACTATAAATTGCTTTACAGAGGCTTTCTGTACCAGCAGTTTCTGCAATATTTAGCTGTTTTGATATTTCAGAAATCAGTTGATCTTTCATAATATCACTCTTCTACGTAACGCTGAAGCTCCGCCTGGACTTCTGATTTTATATTTTTCTCACTATCCAGCAACTCAGCCAATGCTTCCTGTTTACCGCTTAAAACGCACATGGGCAACATTCCAAACAGGCATTCCATGCTGGTATCAGAAATGGAGCCTATACACTTGGCGTCTGCCAAAACCTTTTCCAGACGGCTCAGCATCAGCCGACTCAAGCCCAGCTTTTTGACCGGGCCCATCTTAGCCCGATACTTTGGATCTGGCTTGAATTCATCGTATTCAACCATTTCCTGACCAGCGTCCATATTTTCTACAGAGGGAAGCTGATCAACAAAGCATTCCGTAAAGACGGGATAAGCATAATGGTACAAGCTGCGAGGCTCGATCTGAAGGTCTTCGGTGAACGGATGAAGCCACAATGCAAAACCGTTGTTGGAATGAGAGATACAGGAAACCCAGTCTGGGTGGAACGGATTTTGCACCGCAGCCATGTCTGAGTCCACAAAGCCGGAAATTGCTTCGGCATCCTGTTCACCGCAGCATGTAAGTAGGTCGATTTTTTGGCCGCAGATCGTCATAGACAAGGCATCTGCAATGGCTTTGGCGTTGGGGCCGGCCAGTAGCAGCGGCATACGATTCAGATATGAAGAGTATAGGAAGGACGACAGCATAGTTGTCCATTGCGATCCGATACCCGCAAGCTGAAGGTTGTCACATAGCAGTTCGAAAGTATCCGTCCAGCTGCTGCATCCTTCCAGGTTGTCCATCCTATGGCACACCTCGCCGGGGGTAAATGTCCAACGGTTTGTCGAACCACTCTGCACGCATTGCTGGGGCATAAAGGTGGATAATTCCGCAATGAAGCCAGCCATATCCTGCTGTGCCGAACCAATTTTATCCCGAATGGCCTGAACAGTATTAGCACCTAATGCCTCATACTCTTCGATTTTCTTTAAAATGCTATCAAGCTTTGATTGTGTTTTTGATGTATCCGCAAGCAGTTTTTTATAGGCGGCTTCAGCATCAGCCGCATCCTTATGTTTTTGATCAATTTCAGACTGAGCTGTAGCAATTTCTTCAGCATGAGTAGCCAGCCATTGACTTTTAACAGCGGCTTCACATTGAGTACGCAATGCATCGTGATTTAATGCAATTTGTGCTAAAACATCAGAATCAATGTCACCCTCCTGAATAAGGCTGCCAGCTCTCTTTACAAATCGTTCAACGTTTTCACTGGCAATTTCCAGGGGACAACCAAGTTTTTCTGAAACTTCTTCACACAGAGACTCCATACACGCTCGGTCAAAAAGTGTTTTACAATCTCGCCATTCAGCTTTAGTTTTCCCAATACAATCTTTATAAAGCTTCCATGACATGCGATCTGAAATTGTAGTCCGAATCAATTCATCGACATTACCAACAGGGATATACTTTTCAGGTTCTCCCAATCTTATACGCCTCATAAAGCGTAGATTCTTATCATCCCAATTGTAAATGTCGTTGCTCTGGAAGGAAAAACAAGGGAGTGAATAGGTAGTATCCTTAATCTTTGCATATTGGTTGCAGACAACAAACTCTTCAGGACGGCACAGAACTCCTGTGAAATTGCCCCATGATCTTTCGTAGCAAAATAACGTGTCACAAATATACGGCTTTGTCCAAACTGAACCGTCTTTTAATGATTCAATTAGTTTTTGTGTGGATTTTACGTCTTGACTAACCACTACACGTATCGGCAAAATATCCGACACAAAAAAAGATTGCACGTAGTCGGTTTCCGGATCGTTAAGATTAGGCGTTGCTGTCCAGCGCCATACGCCTATCGTGTCCACCTGAGAGGGGCCATCATTACGATATAATCTATCACGGTTTTCAAAATAGGTTGTACTTCGATTGGATTTGTAAGGAATCGATAGTTGCTGATCGTTGATGTCAGCAATTCGAGTTAGCCAAATGCGTCCATTATAATCTTCCGAAATACGGCATACTGAAACAAACTCCACCATATCATCAGTCATGTTTCACAGCCCCCTTCTTTCTGTTTTGATAAGATACCACGAGTTTAAAAGCATCTACAGGAATAATCCCTTTCCGAATCATTTGATATAACCATTTTTTTGATTGCGGGAAATTTGAAAGACTCTTTGCTATCACCCCTACACTATGGGGGACAGCCATCGCAGGTCCATTGCAATTGTTTAATTTTTGAATCATTTCTTGATCAAGATCAGCGTAATTCTTGTTTTCCGTTAACTTTTCGAATTTTATATTTCGAATCATATCGCAGCTCTGGAAAATTCGAATCTCACACCCAAACGAAAGCTCATCTACGGTGAGTATTTCCTCAGCAACAATATGTCGTATTTCTAAAATCTTATTATTTTTAAGGAGGATAACCTTTCCGTCGAAAGGCGTTTGAATTGTAACTTGTTTCCCCTTCGGAAGTTGATTGCAGAAATCTTCTGCAATCAACTTTCCATCAATACTTTTGATCTGTACCTCTGGAAATAGTGCAACCATATCCAGAGGCTTTGTCATTAGGTAAGAAAAACCAATTGCCCCCGACTGCCCCAGTGATAATAACTGCTCTTTTGATGCTGCATAAACCCTATACAGTTTCCCGTCATCAAGATTTTGATGCTGAGCATATATAGTAGCTGGATAAATGCTAAGTTCGGCATCTTCCCCCTGCATATAAAAGTACATTCTTGGGTCATGATGATATAAGAAATAAGGATCTTCAACATATGGTGGCCAAACCGGATAAAAGGCTACTGGTCTTTCCGTTAAGAAAATCGACCTCTTCAAGAAAAATCGGGCAACTGAGGCAGAGAAGTCTTGCACATGGATTTTATATAAATACCAAGTCGTAAAGGAGCCTGTTCTGGTTTCAGCAATGCGCTCATACGATATGCCATGTGGTACATCATATTCAATGGACTTGTGCTGAAGGAGATAGTAATCTTGATAAGGATATGCTTTGCTACCAGAATACAATATTTTCCCGGTAGAACAATCAAAAAATGAACCCCTACTATTGACCCCTGCCGTTTTAGATGGCCAATATCTATCCAAATTTGATGATGGGCGATCATATGAAAGATGGTATTCGGTGCTGGGCGTATTCCCCACACTAAGATAGGTAACGCCTTCTGAAGAAAGCCTCTCAAATGAGTAAACGTATTGTTTCTTGTTATCATCTGTAATTGTGATTTTTGGGCACCCGGGACAGCCTGTAGCAGAAGATGGTGTACGAAAAAAGCCTAATTCCAATAAGTAGTCTCCGTGAACCACTTTAATACGAAGCGGCATCGGATGACAGTTATATCCTGTGCTGACCCGTGCATATGCTTGCGCACGATCTTCACACTCTTTTTTCTGCGCAGCGGATGTATGACGAAAATGTCGTACATTGGCACCGGGAGCCGTTAGTCCAACACTTTGCGCACACAGGGAGCAAACAAAAATTTCGCTATTAGCTGCGACTGTATAAGGGTACATGGAGCAAGCTTCTTCTATTGATACACGACGATATCCAGCTTTTCCGTCCCATACACATACATGAGTTAAGGGCATGTATGATCACCTCAATCCTGCCATCATTCTTTCATATCTATAGCTGCGGAATTACTCTCCTTGATAGAGTCCATTATGTCACCAGCATTATAGTTCATTCTCTGCAATATGCAGTAAACCAGGCAGGTTTACTGTCTGGTTTTTGCCTAACTTTATGAAGGTGGCAGAAGAAAGCTCTGCTTTCTTCCTTAATTCAGCACGGCTTATTTCTTATTCGGCGCACAGTACCCACATCCTTTTATAGATATTTTTTCTGAATATTTCCCCACAGAAATGTGGTACTTACATTATAACCCTTTTTTCAACATTCTCAAGAATGATTTTGCAATTGCGACAGAAGTGCAAGGCGTTGATCGGCTTTTTTTGTGCAAATAAGCAGAACGGAAATTGCTTTTTTAAAATGGATTTTGCTTTATGTTGTACTGTTCTATGATCCAGAGTCGCTACCATCGGCCCGACAATTGCTGCTGGATGGGTCGATGAAGACGATGCCGTGGTGTAATCACGCACGAAAAAGTCAGTGCTGCATCTGCTCTCTTGCTAAATCATTGCCAGTAGCAGCTTGCCGGGAGAGGTTAGCGAGTAGTTATCTATATTACTGCCATCAGCGTTGCTGCTGAATTCAAATCAGCAGTTGCGCTCCTTCGACCCCACATTGATCTTATCGTTGTCGTTGTTGAATTTCTCCATCAGGCTCCAGCTTGTTTTTTCCGGCGAGGATCGCGTTTTGACCCACGCTGTGACCCACGAACAGAAAAAACGGGGCGGAAACAACGGAGAAAAGCGTATCTGCGGGTG
>QWCY01010116.1_pt1 | contig 11741 bp, 10 predicted proteins | sample 1972631 | NCBI WGS metagenome assembly QWCY01 (sample SAMN09866696, study PRJNA288562) | Human gut metagenome isolate pre1_stool, whole genome shotgun sequencing... | isolation source: gut | host: Homo sapiens | place: USA: California
GTGATGTTAAAAGATATCCGCAACCGCGCACCAAGAAAAGTATTTATGGATTGACAGCTTTTTTGTTTTGTGTTAAATTAGGTGATAAATCAAAAAGACTTAAGAAGAAAGGAAGATAAGAAAATGGGTACAATTATTGGTGATGGTATTACCTTCGATGATGTGCTTCTGGTTCCGCAGTATTCTGAAGTAACCCCAAACATGGTAGATCTGACTACGCATCTGACCAAGAAGATCAAGCTGAACATCCCGATGATGAGCGCCGGCATGGATACGGTTACAGAACACCGTATGGCAATTGCCATGGCACGTCAGGGAGGAATCGGTATTATTCACAAGAATATGTCGATTGAGCAGCAGGCAGAAGAAGTAGACAAAGTAAAACGTTCTGAGAACGGTGTTATCACCGATCCGTTCTATCTGTCTCCGGAGCACACCCTGGAAGATGCCAATAATCTGATGGCAAAATTCCGTATTTCCGGTGTCCCGATTACCGAGAACGGAAAACTGGTTGGTATTATTACAAACCGTGATTTGAAGTTTGAAACTGATTTCACCAAGAAAATCAAAGAGTCCATGACCAGCGAAAACCTGATCACTGCAAAAGTAGGCGTTACGCTGGACGAGGCAAAAGCAATCCTTGCAAAATCCAGAAAAGAAAAACTTCCGATTGTCGATGACGATTTCAACCTCAAAGGTCTGATCACCATCAAAGATATCGAGAAAACCATCAAGTACCCATTGTCCGCCAAGGATGAGCAGGGACGTCTGCTCTGCGGTGCCGCAGTCGGCATCACGGCAAACGTGCTCGATCGTGTCGATGCGCTGGTAAAAGCACACGTAGACGTGATCGTCATCGACTCCGCTCACGGACATTCCGCAAATATCTTCAAAACACTTCGTCTCATCAAAGAGCATTATCCGGATCTGCAGGTAATCGCCGGAAACGTGGCAACCGCAGAGGCAACAAGAGACCTGATCGCAGCCGGAGCAGACGCTGTTAAAGTCGGTATCGGACCTGGTTCTATCTGTACGACCCGTGTCGTTGCAGGTATCGGTGTACCGCAGATCACAGCCGTTATGGACTGCTATGCGGAAGCAAAGAAGACCGGAACTCCGATCATCGCCGACGGCGGTATCAAGTACTCCGGAGACATGACAAAGGCTATCGCAGCCGGTGCCAATGTCTGCATGATGGGAAGCATCTTCGCAGGATGCGATGAGAGCCCGGGAGATTTCGAACTGTTCCAGGGAAGAAAATACAAAGTATACCGTGGAATGGGATCCATCGCAGCCATGGAGAACGGAAGCAAAGACCGTTACTTCCAGACCGGCGCCAAGAAACTGGTTCCGGAAGGTGTGGAAGGCCGTGTAGCATACAAAGGCCTCGTAGAGGACACTGTATTTCAGCTGATCGGCGGACTTCGTTCCGGTATGGGCTACTGCGGAGCGAAAGATGTTGAGACCTTAAAGGAGACCGGAAAATTTGTGAAGATTTCCGCAGCATCCTTAAAAGAGTCCCATCCGCATGATATCCACATCACCAAAGAGGCTCCGAACTACAGCGTGGACGATAAATAAGAATAAAAAGTCGCAAAAGGCAGAAGGGGGAAAGGGCAGAAACTTTTCAGCTTCTGCCTTTTCAAATGAGGGGCGCTTATTTGCAGCGGGGAGAGAACATATGGCACAGAAGAGACGGGGAAAAATGACAAGAAAACAGAGGCAGCGCCAGCTTCACCGCAGAATGTTTCTGACGGGAGTTCTGGTGGTGCTGATCTGCGTCGGCATTTACAGCGGCATCCGCCGTGTGGCAAAAACGGCAAGTGATATCACGGCCGTTGACTATTCCGGTTCTGATTATGAGGACAACGATATCACCGATTGGACCGGCGCTCCGCCGATTGATGTGGAGCTTCTGACGCCGAACAGCTGGTCCAGACCGCAGACGAGGCTGAAAAAGGTGGACGGTATCGTTATTCACTACACCGCAAACCCGGGAAGCACGGCGATGCAGAACCGTGATTACTTTGAAAACCTGTCTGAGACGCAGGAGGCGCAGGCCAGCAGCCATTTCGTCGTCGGCATCGAGGGAGAAGTCGTTCAGTGTATCCCGACGAGTGAATGGTCGTATGCATCGAACCAGCGTAATTTCGATACAATCTCGATTGAATGCTGCCACCCGGATGACAGCGGTGAATTTACCGATGAGACATACAATTCTGTGGTCCAGCTCGCCGGTTTCTTATGCAAGCGGTTCAATCTGACTTCGGACGATGTGATCCGTCACTATGATGTAACCGAAAAGCTCTGCCCTCTGTACTACGTGGAGCATGAGGATGCCTGGATTCAGATGAAGGCAGATATTCAGGCGTATGCGGATTCACTTTCCTAAGAGCTGTTTTTAAGAAAAATGAAAAAATTCCCGTTGGGAAAATCAGTTTCAGGAGAAATGATTTTTCCAACGGGGATTTTTCTGTTATCCAATATTTTTAGTAATAGTAACGCCGTCTGCGCCGCTTTCTTTTTTTCGTATTTCCGCCGAGTGCAATCCAGCAGAACAGCCGTACAAACGTGATGCCGAAGAGAACGCCGATGCTGTCGATGCCGACGTCCTTTACCGACGGGCCGCGGTTGGCGACCGTCGTCTGGTGGAACTCATCGCTCGCGGCAAAGGCGACACAGAGGATGCCGGCAAGAAACGTGAGCGCGAAGCCGCGCAGGCCGTAGACGTAGAGCGGAAGCGAAACACAGATTGCAAGCAGACAGTACTCTGTCATATGAGCCAGCTTCCGCACCGGGTACTGATACTCGTCAGCCAGTTCCTGGATCTTCTCATCATCCCATCCGCGGTCCATGACGTGGTCGATCGTGATGAAAATGCCGCGCGCCACTTTTTCACTGAGCTGTGAGGATTCCGTTCCGTTCTGGGAAGAGAAGGAGAAAATCATCGACATCATCAGAATCGCCGGGATGAAGGAAAACGGTTTTAACAGTGCAATTACAATTCGATTCATAAAATACCTCCAGTAAAACAAAGCAGGTCAGATCGGAAACTTTTTATGCGGTATGCTCGCGGATTCTGGCAATCGCAGAAAAGATCAGGAATGCCAGCAGGTTCACGATTACGACCGTCGCTCCGGCAGGGGAGGACAGGAAAAACGAGAGGGACATGCCAAGAAGGAAGCACACCACCGAGAGAACCGCGGAGCAGATCACCACGCTCTGGAAGGTATGGCAGAGACGCATCGAGGTCAGTGCCGGGAAAATCAGCAGGCTTGAGATCAGAAGCGCGCCCATCATGCGCATGCCGAGGACGGTGGTGATGGCGGTTAAGAATGCCAGCAGCATGTTGTAAACCTCTGCGCGGACACCGGTTGCTTTGGCAAATGTCTCGTCGAAAGTGACGGCAAAAATACGGTTGTAATACAGGACGAACAGGATCAGCACGACGATGGAGAGCACCACGGAGAGAACAACGTCCTCATCACTCATCGCAAGGATGCTTCCGAACATGTAGTTGTTGACATCGGTGTTCATGCCGCTCGACCACGAAACCGTGATGACACCGATCGCAAGCGCAGAGCTTGAAATCAGGCCGATGGCGGCGTCGCCTTTGATCTTGCTGGATTCGTTCATGCGGAGCAGCAGAAAGGCGGCAAGCACGACGACAGGGATTGTGAAGGCAAGCGGAGCAAAACCGAGTGCCGTTGCAATTGCAAGAGAGCCGAATCCGACATGGGAGAGGCCGTCGCCGATCATGGAGTAGCGCTTTAACACGAGGCTGACGCCAAGCAGTGCGGCACACAAAGAGACGAGAATGCCGACCACAAGGGCACGCTGCATAAACGGATAAGAAAGCATTTTCAGCAGATTCGAAATCATAAGTCAGCACCTCCTAAAAACTGTTTTCCCGCCTCGGTTTTCAGATACTCGTCCATCGGACCGAAGAAGACCTGCTTCTGGTCGAGCTGGAGAATGTGCGTTGCGTCCGGCAGAATATTGCGGATATCGTGGGAAACCATGATGATCGTAACGTTCTGCTCGCGGTTGATGCGGCGGATGAGCTGGTACATTTCGTTTGTCATGACCGGGTCAAGGCCAGTGACCGGCTCATCGAGGAGCAGCAGTTTCTTTGTGGCGCAAAGCGCACGAGCGAGAAGCACACGCTGCTGCTGGCCGCCGGAGAGATCACGGTAGCATCGTTTCTTTAATGGAAGGAGGTCGAGAAGCTCCATATTGCGGAGCGCGTCCTCTTTGTCTGCCTTTGTGTAAAACGGCGGGAAATGCGGGTGGTTCTGCCGGCCGGACAGCACGACTTCCCAGACGCTCGCCGGGAAATCCTTTTGTGCGGCGGTCTGCTGCGGCAGATAGCCGATCTCGCTTGGATGAAGCCCGTCGCCGGTTGTGATCGAGCCGGTGGACGGATTTTTTAAGTGAAGCAGTCCCTTGACCAGAGTACTTTTTCCGGAACCGTTCTCGCCCACAATACAGAGGTAGGAGCCGGCTTCCAGGGCAAAGTTGACATCGGTCAGGACCGGGATGCCCTCGTAGGAGAAGGTGACATCACTGCAGGTAAGTAGAGCCATTAGTTCAGAGCCTCCTTTAGTGCGGCGACATTCTGTTCCATCAGGGAAAGATACGTGGCGCCGTTTTCGAAATCATCTTTGGATACGTTGTGACAGGAGTGAAGCAGCAGCTTTTTCGCGCCGGTCGCCTCACAGATGCAGTCCGTCATTTTTTCGTTGGACAGCTCGGTGTGGAAGACGACAGGAATCTGCTCTTCGTTGATCTTGTCAATTAAAAAAGAAAGTGTTTTGGCACTCGCCTCGGATTCCGAGGAGCAGCCGGGGAATGCCGCGTAATAGTCGAGGCCGTAGGCGTCCGCGAAATAGCGGAACGGAAAACGGTCGCCGAAAACGATGGTGTGGCGGCTGGCATTCGCTGTGACATCGGAAAATTCCTCATCGAGGGAGGTAAGCGAAGCGAGGTATGAAGCAGTGTTTGCCTGATAATCGTCCGCGTTTTCCGGGTCGAGGCGGCAGAGTGCATCGCAGAGCTTCTGGACAATCCGCATTGCATTTTTCGGTGAAGTCCAGACGTGCTCGTCCTGTTCGCCGTGGGATTCGTCTTCGTGATCGTGGGAATCTCGTCCTCATGATCGTGTGCGTGGCCGTGGGTCTCCATTCCCTCGACCGTTTCCTCGGCAACGGTGTCGACGCAGTCCATCAGCGTGACGACTTCTTTGTTCGAGGTATCGACGGAATCGAGAATCGTTTCCACCCAGGCATCGGAATCGCCGCCGACGTAGGCGAAGAGATCGCATTCGGAAACTGTGATCATATCGCCCGGTGTCGGCTCAAATGAGTGGCTTTCTGCGCCCGGGGAAAGCAGCATGTGGAGATCGAGGTGATCGCCGCCGATGGCACGCAGAAAATCGTACTGCGGAAAAATGGTCGCCACGGCGGAGAGTTTTTCGTTCTCTGTGGAATCCGCCGTTTCCTTTGCGGAACCTGCGCAGCCCGTCAGAAGAAGGAGCGCAGGAAGGAGGAGAAGGCGTAAATGTTTTCTGGAAAAAAACGTCATGATACTCCTTTCTGAAAGAAAATACGGAAGCATTGTGAAAAAGCTCCGTATCAGACCGTTCAGTAACAAATGCCGCAGGAGTGGGAAGCGGCAGACGGAGAGTGTACCCCTCCGAAAAAAGATCAGTTACCATCATATAGCAGGGGTGATTCATTTGTCAAGGAAAGACACAAAAAGCTGCGTCCGCCAGAAGCGGGGAAGCAGCTTTTTGCAGATATTTGATACGTTTTGTGAAACCGGATTACGATACCCTGCGGAACTGTGCCTGGTAGAGCTGGTAGTACGCGCCCTGTTTTGCCATCAGTTCGTCGTGGGTTCCCTGTTCGAAAATCTTTCCGTGGTCGATCACGAAAATCCGGTCCGCATTTTTAATAGTAGAAAGACGGTGCGCAATGATGAACGAGGTACGGCCCTTCAACAGGCTTTCGATTCCCTGCTGCACCTGAATTTCTGTCTGTGTGTCGATGCTGGACGTCGCCTCGTCGAGAATCAGAATCCGCGGATCAGACACCATCGTTCTGGCAAAGGCGAGAAGCTGGCGCTGGCCGTTGGAAAGACGGGCACCGCGCTCGCTGATCTCGGTGTCATAGCCGTCCGGCAGCTCTATGATAAAGTCATGGGCATGCACGGCCTTTGCGGCGGCAATGATTTCTTCCTCCGTGGCATCGAGCTTTCCATACGCAATGTTGTCGCGGATCGTGCCGGAGAAGAGAAAGTTGTCCTGTGTCATCACGCCCATCTGGGCACGCAGGCTGTTGATGGAGACATCCGTCAGGCTGTGGCCGTCGACGCGGACCGTTCCCGAAGTAATATTGTAGAAACGGCTGATCAGATTGACAATGGTCGTCTTTCCAGCGCCGGTCGGGCCGACGAGTGCGATTGTCTCACCGGGAGCCGCTGTAAAGCTGACATCTTTTAAAACCAGCGTGTCCGGATCATCGGAGTAGGCAAAGCTGACGTGGTCGAACGTTACTTCTCCTTTGATCGGCGGCAGTTCTGTGACGCCAGGCTCGTCGGCAACCTCCGCCGGTGTGTCGAGGATCTCAAAGATTCGCTCCGCAGCGGAAAGGTTCGTGATCAGCTTGTTGTAAAAACCGGCCAGGTTCTGGATCGGATCCCAGAACATCGTCAGATACATCGCAAACGCCGTGAACGTACCGATCGGAACGGCATCCACGCCGAGCACGGAAATACCGATAAAATACAGAAGAAACGTTCCGATGCCCCAGGTCACCTCGATCACAGCGGAAAAACCATCCGCCAGGCGGACCGCATGGATAAAGGAGTTCTGATGCTCAAGAAGAAGCCGGTCAAACTCGCCCTGCGATTCCTGCTCTGCGGTAAAGCTCTTGATGATGCGGATACCGGAGAAGTCCTCGTGGATATACGCCGTAACATTGGAAGATTTTTTCCGGAACGTCTGCCATCTCTTGTGTGCGACGATCTGAATAAAATACATGCCGACAGCGATCAGCGGCAGCACGAGAATCGCACTTAAGGAGAGCCAGATGTTTTTGATCATCATGATCACCAGAATGGCGATGATCGTGAGAATGTTCGGAATCAGCTTTGTGACACCGTCGTTCAGCACATCCTTTAACGAGTTGACATCGCCGATGATGCGCGCCAGAATCTTTCCGGCCGGGCGGGTATCGAAAAAGCTGAAGCTTAAGGTCTGGATATGCGTGTAGAGCTCGTCACGGATTTCCAGAAGAATGTTGTTGGTAATGCGCGCCATCAGAAGCATCCGCAGGCGGACACCGGCCGCGTAAACCAGGTTGATCACAACCATGAATACGCAGAGGGCAACAAGCCCGCGCCAGTCTTTCTGCGCAATATTGACGTCGATGGCGTACTCCAGGAGCAGCGGGTTCACAGTGGAAATCGCGATGGTAACGGCGAGAACCACGAGAACGACGGCAACCTGGCGTTTATAATTTTTTAAGTAGGAGAAGAGGCGGCGGATGGTCGCGCTCTTTAAGACCTCTTTCTGCTCTTCATCTACTTTACTGGAATTGATAGCCATAATCGTATTGTTCCTCTCTTAACGGGTAAGTAAATACAGAAGTTGTCGGGTAACAGATTAAATTGAATTAAGCATTGGCAGGAAGTGCCTGCTCGAGGGCTGCCTTTGCTTTATGGTAATCACCGTACTGAGCCTCCCAGGTGGAGTAGTACAGGCCTTTCTGTGCCATCAGACTCTCATGCGTGCCGCGCTCGGCGATGCGTCCGTGATCGAGATACAGGATCTCATCGGCACTCTGCACTGAAGAAATGCGGTGGGCAATGATGATCTTGGAAACATCTTTTTTCTCGGCGAGATGGCTCTGGATTTCGTATTCGGTCTCCATATCGAGCGCCGAGGTGGAATCATCCAGTACAAGGATCGGAGCCTGTTTTGCCAGGGCGCGTGCGATGGAAAGACGCTGCTTCTGACCGCCGGAAAGTCCCATGCCGCGTTCGCCGATGACGGTTTCGTACTGATCCGAAAGATGGTCGACGAACTCGGAAGCACATGCAGCGGAGACGGCGTTATGTACCTCTTCGGATTTCATTGTGCTGCGGCTGCCAAGGCGGACATTCTCAGAAATCGTGTCTGAGAACAGGAAGACGTCCTGCATGACGACGGAAGAAGTATCGCGCACGGTGCGCAGCGGCAGGGTGCGGATGTCGTGGCCGTCGAGACAGATGGAACCGTCGGTGACATCGTAAAAACGCTCGAGCAGATTGACGATGGTTGTTTTTCCGGAACCCGTCATACCCATGATGCCGAGTGTGTGGCCCTGCTTTAAGGTAAAGTCGATATCCTGCAGAATCGGTGTGTCATGCAGGGAGAAATCGACGTGATGGAATTCCAGGTCACCCGGAAGTTTTGAAAGCTCCACCGGATTTTCCGGTTCTGCGATCTGCGGCTCCTCTGCGAGAATTTTGTTCAGCTTCTTGTTGGAAGCAATCGCAGAAGCGAAGCAGTTGCCGAGCCAGCCGACGTTTTCGATCGGCCAGGTGATCTTGGAGGTGTACTCCATAAAGGCCGTTAAAACACCGAGCGTAATGCGTCCGTGGATGACACCGTAGCCGCCCGCGAGAAGGACGAGCACGCGCATCAGCTTCGTAAGAAACGAGATGGCGGGATCGTATTTCATCAGGACGCGCGCCTGATCCATGTTGAGATCGCAGTATTTCTGATTGTGTTTCCGGAATTTTTTGATCTCATACGGTTCCCGTGCAAAGGATTTGACGGTGCGGACACCGGCGAGATTTTCCTGTGCAACGGTATTCATGACGGCGTTTTCCTCGCTGATCGCATCGTAGACACGGTCGAGTTCTTTTTCGAGGCGGATTGCGATGCCTGCGACGAAAGGGAGGATCGCCACGGAGACGAGTGTCAGCGGCAGATCCAGTTTGACCATACTGACCATTGCCATCATGATACAGATCAGGCCTTCTAAGATCAGCATGCCGGCAAAGCCGAGGATATCCCAGATCCGGTCGACGTCATCGCGCACGCGGGCGAGGAGTTCGCCGGTATTGTTTTTGTCAAAGTATTCCACCGAAAGCCGCTGGACGTGGCGGAACAGGTTGTCCCTCATCTGGCTGGCGACGCGGACGCTGCTGACATCGAATAAAAATTCTTTGATGTACTGAAACAGGGCTTTTGCGGCACCGATCAGAAGAAAGGCGGCAAGGTATTTCCAGAGCAGTTCCATTTTGTGACTGACCAGCACGTCATCCACGATGTGCAGCGTGACAAGCGGCGCGAGCATATCGAGAAAGACACTTAAGGCCATGGAACCAAAAGCGAAAACGTAGTAGTACCAGTTCTGGAGCAGGTACTTACCGATTGGATTTTTCTTCATGAATGTTAAAACCTCCTCATTGATGTCGTTTGGGTGTCTGGCAGAACATAGGCTTTCAAAAGCTCCGTAAGTGTGGGAACGGAACAACGGGAAACGAAAGCGAAGGCTGCGTTTGTATATAAAAGAAGGGAATCGATGCGGTAAGAAGACCGCGGAATCTGCCTGCCGGAAACGGAGCGAAGCCGGAAAGAACGGTTTCGTACTGTTTATAGCAATAAAAAAAGCCGCAGTATCAACGTACCGCGCCTTCTGTGCGAAATAGCAGGCATAAAGAATGCATAGAGATTTGTTATGCAGAGTTAATGCTTACAAAGAATTTCGAAAGAAGGGCAGCCACCTGGTTTGATCGCCATACGAAGTTTATTCTGTTTTACGCTGGATGCATAAATAAGATTGATCATAAGTGGTGTTCTCCTTTCATGATTTTTTCTGCCGCATCTGATCGAACACGACAGCTTATGGTTCTAAGCTACTCCTGTTTTCTGGATTTGTCAATTGTTATTTTCAAAAATTAAAAAATAAAAGCTGCAAAAGGTATGAAAATTGCGAATTTGGGTAGCTGTTTTGGGGAATATGAGATATAATATTACTGTTCAATCAGCAGTGAAACACTTGCTGTTTCGCTGCGTAAGAAAGTGATTCAGGTGTGAGCAGCCCTCCTTTTGCGTAGCAAAACTTTCAATGAGGGCTGCGAATGTTACAGTTCGCAGGTATCTGTGAACTGTAACGATATAATAAACGAGAGTATAAGCGGAAAAATCACAAGATAACATGTGAAACGAGGGGACAAAAAGATGGAAAAAATAATTGCAGGCCTGGTGCAGATGGATTCCGGGCCGGATATGAATGAAAATATGCGTATGGCCGAGCAGTATGTGCGGGAGGCGGCGGAACAGGGAGCGAAGCTGATTCTTTTCCCGGAGACCGCAGAATACACGGGAGCAGACATGCCGGGCCACGCAAGTGCAGTGCCGGGCTACGTCAGCCGCCGGTTTTCCAGCCTTGCCAAACGGTACGGTGTCTATCTGCACTGCGGCAGCATGACGGTACGGCGCCATCCGGGGCGTCCGTCCAACACGTCGTTTCTGTTCGGACCAGATGGAGAAACGATTGCAGAATACAGCAAAATACATATGTTTGACGTAAATATTCCGGGCAGTGTCTCCTACGAAGAATCACACGAGATCTGCCCGGGAAATGAAATTGTTCTTGCGGACACGGCGCTTGGCTTGTTCGGCATGAGCATCTGCTACGATATCCGCTTTCCGGAACAGTACCGGCTGATGGCATCCTCCGGAGCAGATGCATTTCTGATAGCGGCGGATTTTACGAAAGCAACGGGAGAGCGCCACTGGGAAGCACTGCTGCGCACGCGCGCCATTGAAAACGGATGCTACGTGCTCGCCGCCAACCAGTGCGGCCAGAAAGCGCGGTTTGAGGCGTACGGCCATTCCATGATCATTGCGCCGGACGGCGAAATTCTTGCGGAGGCAGATGATACCCCGCAGGTACTCATCGCAGAGCTGGATCCGGAAGTGCTGGAGCGGACAAGAAATGAAATCCCGTCTCTGGAAAACAGGAGAGACGATCTTTACCGTATAAGCTCGGGAAACGTACGGATTTATGAAGAATAAAAATGCAGGGAGGAAATAAGAAGATGGATCAGTTTATACAGTATACCCCGACGGAAGTCGTGTTCGGAAAAGAGACCGAAAACCAGGCAGGCGCTGAGGTAAAGAAATGGGGCGGCACAAAGGTGCTCGTCGTTTACGGAGGCGGAAGTGCAAAACGGAGCGGTCTTCTGGACCGAGTGGAAGCATCTCTTGCAAAAGAGGGCCTTGCCTTTGAAGAGCTTGGCGGCGTAAAACCAAACCCGAGACTTGCCCTTGCCGAAGAGGGTGTGAAAAAAGCAGTGGAAATGCAGGCAGACTTTATTCTTGCCGTCGGCGGCGGAAGCTCGATTGACACCGCAAAAGCCGTTGCGCATGGGGCTGCAAATCCGGAGGAGGCACTCTGGGATATCTGGACGAAAAAAGTACCGCTGACAAAATCTCTCCCGGTGGGAGCGGTTCTGACGATACCGGCAGCCGGAAGCGAGATGAGTGATTCCGCCGTTCTGACAAACGAGGCAATCGGCAAAAAGGCCGGCATCAACACGCCGTTCAACCGCTGCAAATTTGCCATCATGAACCCGGAGCTGGCAGCAACCCTGCCGAAATACCAGATTGCCTGCGGAGTAACCGACATCATGATGCACACGATGGAGCGCTATTTCATTCCGGAGAGCCAGTGCGAGATGAC
>QWCY01005620.1_pt1 | contig 11728 bp, 10 predicted proteins | sample 1972631 | NCBI WGS metagenome assembly QWCY01 (sample SAMN09866696, study PRJNA288562) | Human gut metagenome isolate pre1_stool, whole genome shotgun sequencing... | isolation source: gut | host: Homo sapiens | place: USA: California
ATCTTCCGGTCCTCTGACACCGCCGGATGCTTTCACTCCCATATCCGGTCCTACAGTCTTTCTCATCAGTGCAACGTCCTCAACAGTTGCTCCACCTGTGGAGAATCCTGTAGATGTCTTAACAAAGTCTGCACCGGCTTCTTTGGCGATCTGGCAAACCTGAACTTTTTCTTCGTCTGTCAGAAGGCAGGTTTCGATGATAACTTTGACGATGGCTCTTCCATGAACGGCAGTTACAAGATCAGCGATATCTTTCTTTACGAACTGCCAGTTTCCAGATTTGATCTTGCCGACATTTACTACCATATCTACTTCATTGGCACCGTTTTCTATTGCTTCGTTTGCTTCAAAAATTTTGGATTTTGTGGTAGTTGCTCCCAGAGGAAAACCGATTACTGTACACACTTTTACCCCGCTTCCACGAAGCTCCTCATAGCATAATGGAACATAACATGGGTTTACGCACACAGAACAAAAATGATATTCCTTTGCCTCCTGGCATAATTTTTTGATCTGTTCTTCACTTGCATTCTGTTTCAGCAGTGTGTGGTCGATCATTCCGGCTACGCTTCCGGCTATATTAAAGGATGCACTGACTCCGCCCTGATTCTGCATAGTTTTCAGAATCTCCGTCGTAATCTTACTGACTAACTGTTCCATCTCCATAGCTTATTCCTCACTTTCCATTTGTAATTGCTTGTATATGGTAAACTCCCTTCTGCAAGGGTCTTACTCTCGTTTACTTATTTCGATGATCTTTCGGAATTTCTCCGGTTTCAGGCTGGCTCCTCCGATCAGGAATCCATCTACTCCCGGGCAGCTTCCAATGTCTGCGGCATTCTTCTCATTGACACTTCCACCATACAGAAGCGGGATATCGCTTCCGGTGAGTTCCGAAAGAACTGCCTTAAGATATCTGTGTGTTTCTGTGATTTCTTCCGTAGAAGCACTTACACCGGTTCCGATCGCCCAGATCGGTTCATATGCGATCTGTATGTATGGAATCCTGTCTGCCGAAAGTCCCTCCAGGTCTTTCTCAAGCTGTTTTCTTAATACATTCTTCCACTGTCCGCTCTTTCTCTCTTCCAGATTTTCACCGATGCAGAGCATTACGGAAAATCCTTCTTTGAGTGCCGCCTGTATTTTCTTCTGAATCTCTTCATCCGTTTCGTTGTAGTAGCTGCGGCGTTCGGAATGTCCCACCAGCAGACAGTCACAGCCGAGTTCTTTAATCATAGGAAGAGAAATCTCTCCTGTATATGCCCCGCTTTCCTTATAGTGGAAATTCTGCGGTCCATAGATAATCCCTCTCTTACGGAACTCTCCTGCAAGAACTGCCAGGGTTGTATACGGCGGAAAGATCATTACCTTACCGTCGACCGGTCCCAGTTTCTCCAGAAATTCCATGCCTTCTCTGACCGTCATATTCATCTTCCAGTTTCCTGCAACGATCAGGGATCGGTTCATATATCTGGCTACTGTCTCCCGGATGATCTGGTCCAGATTCTTCTGTTCCATAGATCCTCCTTCCTGCCTTACAAAAGCAGGCAATTTTGTATTCACCTTTTGCATTAGTTTACAAATGTTCCTGCATTTATATCATTTGTAACTTCTGTGCTTATCTTAGCACAAAGGTTCTTACATGTCAACTGCCCATTTGTCCAACTTCTTCAAAAAATCCTCATCTTCAGTAACTACTTTGACTGGCTGATCGTAGTCCAGTGCCATCAGGCCAAGAATTGACTTCGCATCTGCGATCTGGTTATAATCCGTATGCACACCTACATCACTCCTGCATTTGCATGCAAGGTTCATAAAGTCTCTTAAGTCATTTGCCTCTGTCAGTTTGATTAATCGGTACATGTTCTTCCTCCTACTGTGTATAACATTTATTAATAAAAGAAAATCTGGTCAAAAAAGGCCGGTCAAATCCATGACCAGCCTTTTCCTGCAAAATTTTCTATTATTTCATTGCTGCGAAAGCAAGGCTGTCGTCTACATAATCGGCTACATTGCTGCTGTCAATAACGCCAGTACCTGCATCTACAAATTCGTCATAATCTTCCCCATTCAGAACTTTGAGAGTTGTGTTCATAGCAACTTTCAGCAGAGAACCTGGGTCATTCATGGTTGTGATGGAATATTTACCATCCTGGATAGCCATAACAGCTTCCATAAGTCCGTCTACACCTGTTACCTTAACGCCTTCGATTCCTTTTTCTTCGAGAACCTGAGCTGCTCCAAGGGACATATCATCATTGTGTCCGTAAACAGCAACGATGCCGTCATTACTCTGAAGTAAGTCCTGTGCAGCTGTAACAGCTTTGCTTCTTGTGTAATCGCAGTATGCGGACTGGATTACTTCAAGGCCAGGAGCTTCTGCGATCGCAGCTTCGAAGCCGTCACGTCTTGCCATCATAACGGTATCACCGGCTGTTCCCTGAATCTCAAGGATCTTGCCTTCTGCCTTGTCCTTACCGCCGAGTTCTTCTACAAGAGCTTCTCCTACGAGTCTTCCCATCTCTTCGTTGTCACGGCCTACATAAGCGGTGTTTCCATCATTTACATTACGGTCAACGGTGATAACCGGAATGTCTGCTTTCTGGCAGGCTTCGATTGCCGGAGCAACACCTTCTGCATTGATCGGATTCAGGATCAGCGCATCGATTCCACTGGAGATCATGTCGTTGATATCGTTGTTCTGTTTGGTAACATCATCATCCGCACTTACACAGACAAAATCAACACCAAGCTGTTTTGCATAATCTTCTGCAACTTCTTTCATGGTTACATAGAACGGAGAAGCCAGTGTGCACTGTGAGAAGCCGATCTTGTAATCTGCTTTTCCTGTGTAATCAGCCAGAACATCTTCTGTGGATGCAGCGTCGTCTGCCGCGTAAACGCAAACTCCCATAGACCCGATCATTGCCATTGCTGTCAGAATTGCAAGGAAACCTTTTCTTTTCATGTTGAAATCCTCCTTTAAAATGATATAGTTTTTTTATTATGATAAGCACCCCTTGTACTTCATCATTCTGTTATTTTTTTGCATCGATAGCTCTGTTAAGAAGAAGAGCTGCGATGATAATGATACCTTTGGCGATCTGCTGATAGAAAGAAGCAAGACCTACAAGGTTAAAGATATTGGTGATGATCTGCAGAAGGAATACACCGCCGAATGTTCCAAGCATGGAACCAATACCACCGGAAAGGCTGGCGCCGCCGATTACGGATGCTGCGATCGCATTCAGTTCCATTCCATCACCTGCTGTCGGCTGTCCTGTTGCCAGCCAGGATGCGGTAAGAACACCTGCAAACGCTGCCAGGGCTGCACAGAGAACATAAGTGATCGCATAGTTTCTTGTTGTTTTGATACCGGAAAGTGTTGCTGCCTCACGGTTTCCGCCGATTGCAAACAGGCTTCGGCCAAAGGATGTATATTTCAGAAGCAATGCAAAGAAGATCGTCAGAATGATCCAGATGATACCGCTGACAGATACTTTGCCGATAAAACCGCCGCCGATGAATTTGAAATCATTTGAAAGTCCGAAAACAGGGACACCCTGTGTAGTCAGAAGGGCAGCACCTCGGGCAATCTCCATCATTGCAAGGGAAGCAATGAAATCCGGAAGTCCGAATTTGGCGATAAGGATACCTGTAACAAGACCAAGTGCCGCTCCGAGAACCACACCTGCAAGTACAGCTATAATAATAGGAACATTTTTACTTACAAGGATCGCACTGATCATTCCTGCAAACGCTGCAACAGATCCAACAGACAGATCAATACCGGAGATGATGATTACAAGGGTCATACCAATGGCTACGATTCCCGGTATTGATGCCTGCTGCAAGAGGTTCAGTACATTCCCGACTGTCAGGAAATTTGGTGATAATATAGAAGCAATAACGATAAATACGATCAGCAGTACCAGTAAGTTATATTTTTTAAGCAGATCGCCGATCTTCATAGGTTCTTTTCTCATGATTCGTTCCTCCCCGTAACAGATACTGATAAAATTTTGTCTGGATTAAAGTTTTCTTTTGATGAAGTCATAACTTCTTTGCCATCGAACATTACAATGATATTGTCACAGATTCGAAGCAGTTCATCCAGTTCTGAAGAAACCACGATCATACTCTTACCTTCGTCTGCGAGGTTACGGATGATCTTGTAGATCTCCTCTTTTACCATAACGTCGATTCCCTGTGTCGGCTCATCGATCAGAAGAATATCACAGTCACGGAACAGCCATTTCGCAATGATGACCTTCTGCTGATTTCCACCGGAAAGGTTCTGAATCACCGTATTGATCGACGGTGTTTTTACATTGAGACTCTTCTTATAAAGTTCACAGGTTTCGCGGATCACGCCATAGTTGATGACTCCATTTTTCTTGCACTTGTCAAGTGCAACCATTGTCATGTTTTCCCAGACAGGAAGGATCTGGACAAGTCCCTGTGTCTTGCGGTTCTCCGGGATCAGACCGATCTTGTTTGCGATCGCCTCACCGGTATGTCTGAAATGTACCGGTCTGCCATGAAGCTTGATTTCTCCTTTTTCGTATGGGTCTGCTCCAAAAATCGAACGGATAACTTCTGTTCTGCCCGCACCAACCAGACCATACAGTCCGAGAACTTCTCCTTTATGAAGATCGAAGGAAATATTCCGTACTTTATGATTGGTAAGCCCTTTTACTTCGAGGACTTTTTCATCATTCAGAGGTTTTGCTTCTGTATATTCGTTTTTCTGGCTGACTTTGGCTCCTGTCATGTATTCCACCAGATGATCTTCGTTGATCTCTGATGCGTTACGACAGGCCACAAACTTGCCGTCGCGGAGAATCGTGATACGGTCTCCGACCATAAACAGTTCTTCCAGATGATGTGAGATGTAGATCAGGGTGATACCCTTGGCTTTCAGGTCTTTGATCAGCTGAAGCAGTGTTTCAAACTCTCGTTTGGAAAGCGTTGAAGACGGCTCATCCATAACGATCAGCTTCGCATTGCTGGCAAGTGCCTTCATGATCTCTGTCATCTGCCTCTGGCCAATGTTCAGGCTGCTGACTTTGGCTTTGACATCGATCTGCATGTTCATCTCATCTGCAATTTCCTGTGTTTTCTTATAGACCTCTTTCCAGTCTACAGTTCCTAATTTTGTCTTCGGGTAATTGTTGATATATACGTTTTCACCTACCGTAAGTTCATTTACCAGAGAAAGTTCCTGATAAATAACGGAGATGCCTTTTTTCTTACGTTCCAGTGTTCCATGCGGTTTGAGTTTCTCACCGTCAAAAATGATCTCGCCGCCATCCTCTACATAAGCTCCTGAAAGAATCTTCATCAATGTAGATTTACCGGCTCCATTGGCGCCGATCAGACAGTGTACTTCGCCTCTTCTTACCGAAAAGTCCACTCCATCCAATGCCTTAACTCCTGGAAACAACTTATCGATCTTTCGCATTTCCAGAATGTTGTCACGTTCCTGCACTATGTACTCCTCCTTTGCCTCTGCTTATTGATGCATCAGATTTTTCAGGTTTTCATATAATTCCAGGTATTTATGGAAATATGGCTGATATTCTTCGTGGTTCTGCATATCCGGCTCCACAATAAATTTCGGTTTTATCATGTGGGCTGCTGCTGACTGAAAATCATCGTAGAATCTTCCTTTGGATGCCGCTACAACACAGCAGCCAAGGACACCTGCCTGTATATTTTCATTTACAATGATCGGTTTTCCGGTAACATCTGAGATCATCTGCAGCCAGCGGCGGTCTTTGGTTACGCCTCCGCATGCTGTAATGGATTCTACCGGATATCCCTGTTCTTCAAAGTTTCGGATAATATTCTGTGTTCCGTAGGAAACAGATTCCAGAACTGCCCGGTAAATGTGTTTCCATGTATGCTTGATGTTCAGACCGAAGATCACGCCCTTTGCCATTGCATCCTTATATGGTGTACGGTTTCCCTGGAAAAAATCGAGTACGGTAACTCCGTCTGCACCGATCGGAATCTCATCTGGAATTCCCAGAAGGTTTCCATATGGATTGCCGTCCTTTTCCGGAATGTGGAAATTATGCCGGAACCAGTTTACCAGTCCGGAGGCAGAAATCTGTCCGCCTTCAAGGAGCCACATATTATCAAGGACTGCTCCATCGTAAGGTCCCCAGATACCTTTCATATCTGGTTTCTCATCAGAAAGACACAGATGTACGAAACTTGTTCCCATGATAACGCCAAGCTTGCCTGGCTTCAGGACATCCAGACCAAACATTGCCATATGGGCGTCAATGCCGCCCTGCACGATCTGCATTTCTCTGGAAAAGCCATATTTCTCACTGAGTTCCGGGCGAATGGTTCCTACCGGATCCCCAATCTTGTCGACCCGCATGGTCAGTTTTTCTTCATAATCTTCAAAACCGATCTGCTCAAAAAAATCTCTCTGATAACCGCCCATGGAAGAAACATAATTCCATTTGCAGGTTGTATTGCAGATTGAACTTGACCACTCCCCGCATAACTGATAATTCATCCAGTCAAGCTGATCTACGATCCTGTAACAGACATCATAAATATCTTTCCTGTGTCTCTTGATCCAGAGTGCTTTGGGAATCATCCATTCGAAGGATGTCTCCTTGCCACAGTAATCAAGTACCGGATGACCGGTATCGTTGATCTCCTGCATTTCTTTTCTTGACCGGGCATCCATCCACATCATGGCATTCATGAGCGGGCGGCCTTCCTGATCTACCGGAACAGCAGTGGTAGAGGTAGCACATACGCAACAGGCTCTGATATTCTGTCGGATCTCAGAATCCAATGTGTGTGCAATCTGTTCAAAAATTCCGTTGACAGCTTCCCACCAGTTCAACGGATTCTGTTCAGCCCATCCAACCTTTGGAAATTCTGTCTCCCATTTCTGTTCCTTCTCAAAGATCAGTTTTCCTCTGGTATCGCTGATTCCAATCCGCACGCCCTGAGTTCCGGTGTCTATCCCCATAAAATAAGCTTCCATCTTTAACCTCCGCGCTAATAAAATCGGAATTTTCTATTTTCTTTTGTTCTTACATTTGTTACTATGAACATTTGTTACTGCACTTGTATCGTTTGTTTATAATTGAATATTACTATACGATTTTGATATTGTCAATCACTTTTTGGGAGTTTATCCATTTTTTGCTCGTTAATAATTTGTTTTATTTCTATTTTGCATTATAAACATTTTTTTCTTGCATTTTCGTTCGTCATTTCATCCAATAGTTTTCTTTTTAGCGAATATTTTGACAACAAATTGACAAAAGCCTTATTGCGATACAGAACAATTTGTGTTATACTCGCAGTAAGTAGAACTATCGAAAATATTATGAAAAAGAAAGAGAACACAGCTTATGCCAGATTACAAACGAATTGAGCTGCTTGTTAAAGTGGCTAAACTTTATTACGAGAATGATTACAGTCAGGAAATGATCGCGAAGAAACTTGGACTTTCCCGTCCATATATTTCCAAACTCCTGAACGAGTCCAAATCGAATGGTATTGTCAAGGTTCAGGTAATAGACCCCTTAAGCATCGAAACTCCTCTGGAGAAAAATCTTCGTGAGCATTTCGGTCTGGAGAAAGTCCGGATCGTTCCGATGTCCGAGGGAATTGCATCCCTTTCCCGGCTTGGACTGGAAGCAGCCAGGTATCTTGATACCATTCTTCAGGATGGTGATATCATTGGCCTTTCCTGGGGTGCCACTGTTTACGAATGTTCCAAGGCACTGATCCGCAGAGATGATCTTCGTGATATCATCAATGTCCAGCTCTGCGGTGGTGTCAGCAATCTGAACAAGAACGTTTTTGCAACAGAGATCGCCCAGAATTTTTCTACCGCTCTCGGAAGTTCTTCTTTTATCCTTCCGATGCCGGCAGTTCTCGATTCCAGGAAAATGCGTGATCTTCTGGAGGAGGATCACAACATGGGCAAAGTTTTCCAGTATGGGCGTGATGCCAACATCGCACTCGTGACTATGGGTTCTTTCGGACCTAAGAGTGCACTTGTACATACCGGCTACATCAGCCAGGACAAGATGGATGAACTTTCTGCCAGAGGTGCAGTCGGCGATATCTGTACACATCTCATTGATATTAACGGAAATATCTGCGATCAGGAACTGGATCAGCGCACAGCCGCTGTCCCGCTTGAGGATATCCGAAATAAGAAATACCGGATCGGTGTTGCCCAGGGTCTCAGCAAAGTAGACTGTATCCTCGGTGCACTTAAGGGTAAGATCGTCAATGTCCTGATCACAAACGAAGAGACTGCACAGTGGGTTCTCAGCAAGGATGAGCAGCTCTGTGCCGATGCTGTATAGACTGCCAGTTCACTTTAGTTGTCTTTTCGATATGTATCAAACAGCAAAATGCCCTCTGCATTTCAAACTGAATGCAGGGGGCATTTCCTGTTTGTCTTTTTTATTTATTTTGCGTAGTATGCATCCATGAACACTTTCTGTACATCTACAAGGGTTGCTTCTCTTGGATTCTCCGGCATTCCGGTATCTTCGAGTGCATGAAGAGAAAGTGTCAGCACATCCGACGGTTTGAATGCAGTCTCTGATAATTTCGGGATATGTATTCTTTCTGCAAGCTGTTCAATATAGGTGATTGCTGCATTTGCTGCCTGATCTGGTGTCATATGTGCTGTATTGATCTTGAGTGCACGTGCAATATCTGCATAGCGTTCCTTACAGGAAGGGAGATTGAATTTCATTACGTGTGTAAGGAGGATCGCGTTTGCAACTCCATGCGGTGTATTATAAAATCCACCAAGCTGATGAGCCATCGCATGTACCATGCCAAGTCCTGCATTGGAAAAAGCAAGCCCTGCCATATATTCTGCCCAGCACATATCTGTTCTTGCATCCATGTCGCGTCCATTTTCGCAGGCTTTCTGCAGGGATTTGGCTACCAGTCCGATTGCTTCAAGTGCCAGACCGTCAGTAAACGGAAAATGCGACTTCGCAACATAGGCTTCGATCGCATGGGTCAGAGCATCCATTCCGGTAGCTGCGGTAAGGGGTGCCGGCATATCCACCATCAGTGCCGGGTCGTTCAGTGCCAGATAGGAAAGGCAGTGTGCATCGACCATCAGCATCTTTACTTTACGAACTTCATCTGTTACTACATATGCTCTGGTAACTTCTGATCCTGTTCCGGCTGTTGTATTGATCGCGATCAGCGGAACACCGGATTTCTTTGATTTGTCAAGTCCATTGTAATCTTCGATATTACCGCCGTTTTTTGCCAGGATACTGATTGCTTTGGATACATCCAGCGGGGAACCGCCTCCGATTCCGATCAGGTAGTCGCATCCCTCTCTGTCGTAAACTGCCTTCGCCTCATTGACCAGGGATACGGTCGGGTTTGGCTTAACTCCGGTATACAGCGCATACGGTTTACCGGCACGATCCAAAACATCTGTTACCTTCTTCACTGTACCAATCTTATACAATCCCTCATCCGTAACGACCAGCGCCTTATTTCCGGCTATGGTATCGATATATCTTGGTATCTCCTGAATGCAACCCTTACCAATGATGGTATGTGCAGGCTGGTACAATTCTTTGTAGTTCATATTGACTTCCTCCATTCATCCTAAGCCTTTCTATGAACAAATGATACGCATTAAGTAACTTTCGTTCTTAATTCAGAGTATCATATTGCTTTAAAAAAGTCAATATTTATCGGAAGATTATGGGTGAACCAGTACTTTCATTGCGTTTCTGTCTCTGATTGCCAGGAATCCTTCTGAAATATCCTTCAGATCATAGACATCTGTTACATATTTTTCCAGGTTCAGTTTCCCCTCTTCCACATATCTGATGATTTCTTTCATCATTCCTGCGGTAGTTGCATGAACACCATGAATGGAAAGTTCTTTGTAATGAATCAGATTACTGTCCAGATATCCTTTTCCGTCGCCTGCAATTCCACCGAACAGGCTGATTCGTCCTCTCTTGGCTGCGATGATCTGTGCTTCTGTGTGGGCACTCGGAACAGAAAGTGCTGTGATTACAACATTTGCGCCTCTTCCGTTCGTGATTCGTTTCACTTCCTCTACAGTGTCCTGCTCCTTCGGATTGATTACGATAATGTCCGGAATCATTTTCTTTGCAATCTCAATTCTTGGTTTTGCAATTTCTACCATGATAATCTTGGATGCACCTGCAAGACGGGCAAGTTCTGCATGAATACAGCCAATGTATCCACTTCCATAGATGACTACATAATCATCTGGCTGAATATTCAGATAGGTCTGTGCGTTAAATGCACATGCTGCCGGTTCAGAAAGTGCTGCTGACATATCAGAAACACTGTCCGGAATTTTGATCACATTTCCCATATCAATAACGTGCTTCGGAATTTCCATTTTTTCTGCAAAAGCACCTTCATACTGGAAACCAAATGTCTTAAGAGAATCGCACATATTGGTGTGACCGGTCTGGCAGGACCAGCATTTGCCGCATCCTACTGCCGGTGCTACCGTTACACGGTCTCCTTTTTTGAATCCTTTTCCTTCTGCATACGCACCGACATGTATTACAACTCCTGCCGATTCATGTCCCATGATCCTCGGTGGGGTAATTTTGGCATTGCCTTTCATAAAAGTTCTGAAATCGGTTCCGCAGATAGATGCATAATTAATTTTTACAATCATGTTATCTGCTTTCGGAACTGGTTCCGGCATCTCTTTGATCACCATTTTTCTTTCTTCATTCATCACATATGCTTTCATTTTGCCGGAAACAGTTGTTTCTGATACATATTCTGTAATTGTATTCCGTACAATAGATTCTACCTGTGATTTTGTCAAACTCATTTCTCCGTTCCTCCTGTCAGCCTTTATTCATTCGCAAGATCCTGGATCCTCTTATAGAAATCATGCAGCTCTGTCACATATTTCTTATACAGACTCATGTATTTATAATACCGTTTTCCATTCTCCGGATCTGGTGTGTAGATTGTCTTGCTGCTTACAAATTTCTTTGCGGTTTCTTTAAGATCTCCAAATACACCAATTGCATTTCCGGCGAGAATGGATACGCCCCACATTGCCACGTCATCTCTGTTGATGGTCGTATACTTTTTGTTCTGGATATCTGCACTGAGCTGCGTCCAGACCGGTGATTTTGCACCGCCTCCTATAATTTTGACCAGATCAATCGTATATTCCGGATACAGTCTCTCAATGCTGTTCATACATAACGTAAAATCATAAGTAAAGCTTTCAATCAGAGCCTTATAAAAATGCGCTTTGCTGTGGCTCCAGTCATATCCCATCCACATTCCACGAAGTGCACCATCAGATGGCATGGAATTTCCTCCAAGGAGTCCGATCGCCATCAGTCCGTCACATCCAGGCGGGATGTTTTTCATTTCTTCTTCCATATCCGTCCAAGGTGCAAAAACACGCTCACAATATGTGTCCTCACGGTCGTTTAAAGTATGGTAAAGAATTTTAAGCCCCAAGTGCGACATTGCGATTTCGTAAGTATCGGCAAAACAAAAACCGAATCTCACATCAACATCGGCAGGATTTTTTATGACGGAGTTAAGCTCTCCGCCCGTATATCTTGTCGGTTTCATTACTGCCGACAATATCTTATCTCTTGTTGTTATCATTTTATTCTCCCTGATTAATTATTTCGTCTGCACATTCATTTTCTTCAGCTTTTTTCTG
>QWCY01005621.1_pt1 | contig 11726 bp, 8 predicted proteins | sample 1972631 | NCBI WGS metagenome assembly QWCY01 (sample SAMN09866696, study PRJNA288562) | Human gut metagenome isolate pre1_stool, whole genome shotgun sequencing... | isolation source: gut | host: Homo sapiens | place: USA: California
CTTGTCCGATATGCGGAGACGGTTCCTGCGCATGAGATCGCCTTTATCGAAGAGGCTTACCACGTAAATCTTGCGCTGTTTGAGGAAGGCATCACCAGCAGCAAAACCACGTTTGCGCCGTTCCTTTTGGCGAAAAACGGTGGTCAGCGCATTTCGGATGACGAGGAAAAGACGGCGGATCTGCTCTGCAACGCAGCCATCGAGGCGCGTGTCATTGGCCTGAATAAGGCGGCAATGAGCATCACCGGTTCCGGCGCGCATGGCATTATTGCGACGATGCCGCTGTACGCCGCCTACAAGGTGCAGGGCTACACGAAGGAGCAGCTTCTGCGCGCAACGGCGCTGAGCTATCTGGTGTGCATGTACATTAAGGAATACTCTGGCAAGCTGTCAGCGTTCTGCGGCTGTGCGATTGCCGCGGGCACCGGCATGGCGGTTGCGCTGGCGTGGCTGCACGGCGGCGACATTGGCGCGATGGAGCGGGTGATCTGCAACATGGCTTCCAGCATCACGGGCATGATTTGCGACGGCGGCAATCAGGGGTGCGTGATGAAGGGAATCGCCGCAGTGGGTGTTGCATACGCGTCCGTTGAGATGGCGCTCAAACAGGTGTCCGTTCAGTCTGTGCATGGCATCAACGGCCGCACGCCGGAGGATACGATGCGCTACATGGGTCAGATTGCATCGCCGGGCATGGTGGGGACAGAGGCGACTATCATGGACATCCTGCGGGAAAAGCAGGAAAAGGCATCGGGCGAATGACGGAGATAAGCAGCTCTCTTTGACGCTGTCAAACCGAATACATTTTTCGACCAGAGGTAGGGGCTGAATTGTTGCCCGCAAGGGGGTCGTTGCAGAAGCGCGAATTCTGCGGCGGCCTTTTTTAGTTTGTTTATAGCTATAAATGAGCATATTTGAAAAAATGCACAAATAAATAGAGATATCTCGACGTGGTGAATGGTGCAATGAAATTACTCAAAAAACCATCCGACCACCGCCACGAAAGGAGATGTCTCATGCCTACAGTGTAAAGCAGTTAAATGAAATTTGCAAGAGTAGATGATACGATTGCTTCGCATACGGCGCCTTCGTCACAGGCGATGCACCCCATTGAAGAGGCGTATGATCACCAGTCACACATGAAAAAACAACAAAACAATGGACAGAGAGAGCAAGGTAATGTGCCCATGGTGTGACAAGGGAGAGATTTACGTTGAAATGAGTATGTCCAGCATTATTCCGGTCTTTTTTTCTTCTTTCAACTGCGGCCAAAATCCAAAAAAGAAATTTTTCAAACATCTCATTAGGTGAGACCTTTGTTTTCTAGGGACTTTCCCCGATGGCAACTCCGCACTCATGCTGGTCTGTGCCAGACTGCGTCATATCACTGGAACCCAATGGGATGGTAAAAAATACATGTGCATGAAGCATCTTGAGATACAGGAAGACTTAGCCGGTTAATAGCAGAAAACAGAGCTCGCGTCAAGGGCTTCGCAAGCGGCTACGCCGCCCTTGACGCACTCTGCCCTCTTCTTTCGGGTAATCAAGGGCAGGTTCCCCTGCCCTGTGCAGACTTTGTTCTGCCAGACTTGTAAATGAATTTGCACATAATACTTGACGGTACCCCTTATCTTCCTTATCACCCAGAAATCCGTGAAAAACCTCTTTCAGCGGCTTTTCGTCGCAAACGAAAAAGAGCGCCGGAAAAAGGCGCTCACAGCATTGTTATCAAAGGGGTATGAAGCAGATTGAGTGATTAACCGGCAGGAAGCAACGAAAATCTGGACTCCTCCCGCACGGATCACTCCCCGAGGACAGGGTTAACGTTCTTCTCGGACGAATCGTTGCGTCCTTTTGCTTCCGGATGGTTATCACCGCGAATGATCCGCATTGTCCTCCTGTCGGTCACAGTTCTATTTCAATCCTTGTGCCACGTTTATCGCATGGTTGCGCCTTCCAAAATAAACAGATTGTCCAGAATAATGTTCTTCTCTACGGGTTCGCCATTGATAAGCCGACAGATGCTGGTGACCACCTTATTCACCAACTCAGGAATGGGCTGGCAGATTGTTGTCACTGCTGGGTAGGACATGGCGGCAATGTATGAGCCGTCATATCCGATCACCTGGATATCTTCAGGCACCCGATATCCACGCCGGAGAGCCGCCTTGACAATTTCTACAGCGATCAGATCCGTTGCGAAATAGGTATCAACTTCAGGATAAGCCTGCAGCAGGTTCTGAGCAAGATGAGAATAGGTGAACACGTCGAGGTCGGAATGATCTGTTATTGGGACGGAGACGCAGGGAATGCCCGCAAGCGTCATTCGTTCGAAGAAGATGCGATGCCGGTTGATTGCGTCGGTTTTTGCATCTGGATTGCCAATGACCTGGAGTACGGAACGGCATCCGCTCTTGAGAACCCGATCGGCTGCCATATCGCCACCGACCTGATGGTTGGAGGAGACGCATACGTCGGCGCATTCCAGCAATGTGTCAAAAGCGACAACGGGAATTCCTGCCTTGGAATATGCGCTGATATTGGAAGTATAGCTGCCAACAATGATTCCGTCAACACGATGCTGACGGAGCATGTCGATGATTTGACTCTCGCGATCGGCATTTCTGTCTGTTGTGCAAAGAAGCATATGATACCCGGCATCATACAGTTTCTTTTCGATCAGCTGCGTGACTTCGGAAAAAAAAGGATGACATACATTTGGAATAATATAGCCAATTGCCTTCGTCTCAGCGCTGTACAGATTGCGTGCTAGCTGATTCGGCGAATAATTCAACTCACGAATGGCTTGATGGATGCTTTTGCGAGTCTTCTCCGATACATACCCTTTTTCATTTATTACGCGCGAAACGGTTGCGATGGAAACATTGGCCTTTTTTGCGACGTCCTTGATTGTTGTCAATGCAATCACCCTTCTATCTTTTCAGATACATTGTAAATGATTATTAGCCTTGTGTCAACGTTGAATAACCATGTATCGATTCTGAGCTACACGAATAAAGGTATGCGTTTAATCTGTTCCGATGTGAAAATTTGATTGATTTTCATATTGGTTTTGAGGGATGATGTGTAAACTGATTTACATATTTTGACGAGAATTACAAATTATTCTACAATATACCGATAATTTAGTCAATATATTTTATGTAAACGGTTGACATATTTTCCGGAACGTGCTACAATACAGAAAAATCGATAAAAAACGAATTCATTTTTTAGGGAGAGTATGATGAATGAACGAAGAACTGAGGGATTATATTGAGCAGAACCGAATAAAGACCTCGCCTGTATATCTCCAGAGGTTTCATGCCACTCCACCAACGGGATGGATCAATGATCCAAACGGGTTTATCTGGTTCAAGGGGCGCTATCATTTGTTTGGACAGTTCTACCCATATGGCAGTCAATGGGGAACGATGCATTGGGGACATTGGGTCAGTGACGATTTGGTGGCATGGAATTGGAGTGGCGTTGCGCTGATGCCGGATACGGACGCTGATCGGGATGGGTGCTTTTCCGGAACGGCAATCGTCATGGACAACAAACTGGTCGTGCTGTATACAGGCGTCCAAAAACAGACCAATGGTCAGTACCTTCAGCAGCAGTGCCTTGCATGGAGCATCGACGGTTTCCATTTTACAAAGTGCGTTCATAATCCCGTAATCGGCGCCGGTCTGCTTCCGGCAGGTTGCTCGGCATTTGATTTTCGGGATCCCAAGCTTTTGAGAGCAGGAAACAAGTATTGGGCCATTGTGACAAACATGGGTTCGAAGGGCGGACAGCTTCTAACCTTTGAATCCGATGATCTTCTTCACTGGCGATACAAAGGGGTATTTTTTGATGGGCTGGATGTCATGCCAGAGTGTGTGGATTTGTTCTCCCTGAATAACACGGACATGGTGATCCTGAGTCTGATTGGCAATTCCGGGGCCCAGTACCCGCACAATCGTCCCACCGTTCTAATTCGCGGCAGGCTTGATTGGGCCAACGCAACATTTACAGAGCTTGGACGCGATACGCTTGATTATGGCTTTGACTTCTATGCGCCGCAGACAACCGAAGCGCCGGACGGACGTCGGTTGATGATTGGCTGGATGCAGTATTGGCATCGTCCGATTCCAACGGATTATCTCGGACATGGGTGGAGCGGAAGCATGTCGCTGGTCAGAGAGCTGGAATGGTCTGACAACAAACTGATCCAACGGCCTGTCTCGGAGCTGGCAGGCTATTGCCGTCAGATAGCCGATGAATTCTATGCGATTGCGCCGGGACAGCCTCTGCGGCTCAAGGTTCCAACTGTCTGTTGTATACAGCTTTCCATTCACGCAGAAGCAGGGATGCAGTTAAGCTTCTCTGACGGTCAGCAGCCCTGGTTTTCAATGCGATTTGATTCTACGAACTCCCAAATTGAAACGGATATCGCGGGCGCGGGATATGTTACTTATGCAGATCATGACGTCACAACCACCCTGTGCCCGATTGATACGCACTCAGGCAGCATGAGCGTGCTTTTGATCTGCGATACATCTTCGATTGAGGCCTTTATCAACGGCGGGGAGCGTGTCATTTCAAATCGTGTCTACCCGAAAACTGTTGAACGATGTCTGTGCGCAGTAGCAGACAGCAAGCCTGCTACCGTTGGCATTCATATTAGTGAAATCAGAAAGGATGCGAGTATTGTATGACGAACGAGTTGGTGAAGCGTCCACTGATCAAGAAAATCAGGAAAGTCTTTCTGAGCAACTGGAGACTCTATGTCTTGCTCTTACCTGCGCTGCTGTGGCTCTTTGTTTTCCGATACACTCCCATGTATGGTCTGACGCTGGCTTTCAAGGATTTCAGCATCCGCAAAGGAATTCTGGACAGCCCTTGGGTTGGGCTCAAATACTTCAGGCAGTTCTTCTCCACAAGCATCGCTTGGACATTGGTAAAGAACACGTTGATTCTCAGCCTTGAGTCGTTGGCGTTTGTCTTCCCTATTCCGATCATTTTCGCGTTGTTTCTCAATCAGCTGCGGTATAGCAAATTCAAGAAAATCGTCCAGACTATATCGTTTGCGCCCTATTTTATCTCGAATGTCGTCGTCATTTCGATCATGACAGTGATTCTGGCGCCAGGTAATGGATTTGTGAATATTTTCCTTCAGTCTCTTGGATGTGAACCGCTAATGCTCATGACTAAGCCGGAATACTTCAGGCCTATGTACATCATCTCCGAGATCTGGCAGACGATGGGTTTTAACGCAATCGTATATATTGCCGCACTGACTGGAGTCAGTCCCGATCTTCACGAGGCGGCAATTGTCGACGGAGCAAACAAGCTGCAGCGGATTTTCTATATAGATATACCGACAATCATGCCGACAATCATTATCATGCTCATCATGACGGTCGGCAATATCATGACGGTCGGCTACGAAAAGGTCTATCTGATGCAGAGTGGTATGAATACGTCCGTCAGTGAGGTTATTTCCACATATGTTTATAAGACGGGTCTGCAGAATGTGCAATACAGCCTGTCTACGGCGGTCGGGCTGATGAACTCGCTGGTAAATTTTGTTTTGCTGATCATTTCAAATACTGTTGCGAAAAAAGTATCCGGTTACGGCTTCTTCTAAGAGGGGTGTAGAACATGCAGAAAAAAAGGGCAGGCTCAAAGAGACAAACAGTTTCGGATCGCATCTTTGATGCAGTAAACATGGTTGTGATGATCATACTGTGCATACTGATCGTGTATCCATTGTATTATGTACTCATTGCGTCCTTTACAGAGCCGAGCATTGTTGCCAGCGGAAAGATGTTGTTCTATCCGGAAATCCCATTCCTCGACGGCTATGTTCGCATTTTCGAGTATAGACCAATCTGGCAGGGATATCTGAACACAGCGATTTACACAATGGTCGGCGTCCTGATCTGCATTGTGACGACGATTCCAGCCGCCTACGCCCTGTCTAGAGACGATTTGTTTGGCGTGAAAGTTCTGAATCTGTTGTTCACGTTTACGATGTTCTTCAGCGGCGGTATCATTCCGATGTTTATTCTGCTACGCACCATCAAGATCTATAATTCGATTTGGGCGATTGTCTTTCCGTCGGCGGTGTCGGTCTTTAATCTGATTGTCTGCAAGACTTTCTTTATGACCAATATTCCGCGTGAGCTACACGATGCTGCCGTTGTGGACGGTTGTTCCGATTTCCGCTTTTTCTTCCAGATCGTGCTTCCCCTTTCGTCAACGATTATCGCTGTCATGGTGCTGTTCTATGGTACCAGATTTTGGAATGACTACATGAACGCGCTAATGTATCTCGCGGATGATTCAAGAATGCCGCTTCAGGTCGTCCTGAGAAACCTGATCATTGTCAACACTGTCGCTTCCTCTATGTATACCGATCCCGAGGAGCTTGCCGTGCGGGCAAAGCTGGCAGAGCAGCTGAAATTTGGCATCATCGTCGTATCGGCAGCGCCGCTGATGATTGTGTATCCCTTCGTCCAGAAATACTTCGCAATAGGCGTCACGGTAGGCGCTGTAAAAGGATAAGGAAAGAGCAAGAACTGAAAAAAAGGAGGGTAGGATGTCGCTCTTGAGTCACTCTGTTAACGTTGTTTAAAAGGAGAATTGCTACATGAAACGCATTATTGCAACACTCTTGGCCATGCTTATGCTGTTTGCTGCGCTGGCCTCCGCGGAAAGCATTGAGGATTACATCACGGAATCCGGTCTTCCGATTGTCACGGATGCTTCCAAGCTGGAAGAGATGGACATCCTTTGGGTTGCAAGCCCTCTGTGCCAGCTGGAGCCACATGAAATCGCGTGGATCAAGCAGAATGAAGCGGAAACGGGCATGAAGTTCAACTGGCAGAAAATCAATTCTGAAGGCGCAACAGAAAAAATGCCCGTAATTCTTTCAGCCGATGAGCTTCCCGATATCATCTGGAACGGCATTTCCAAGGATATGTTTGTTCAACTGATGGATCAGGATATTTTCATGCCGGTTGAGGATCTGATTGAAAACCATATGCCCAACCTGAAGAAGATCCTGGATGAGAACCCCCAGTATAAGGAAATGATGTATGCACCGGATGGACATATTTACGGCTTCCCCTATATCGAGGAGATGGACGGTCTGGTGCTCACGCCAGGCCCGATGGTGATCTACAAGCCTTGGCTCGACAAGCTTGGACTTGAGATGCCCACCACCATCGATGAGTTCCATGAAGTATTGCTTGCCTTCAAGAATGCAGGCGATCTGAATGAGAATGGCATCAATGACGAGATTCCCTACGCGCTTTCGTTCAATTCCAAGGAAACCTTTGGCAGCTGCAATACGTTCCATATGCTGACTGGCTGCTTCGGTCAGGCAGATTCTGCTCGCGGAGCGCAGGACGATCACCTGTCGCCCATTGACGGTGTTGTAACCTACACAGCTATTGATGAGGCATACAGGGAGACCTGCAAATTCTATCACGAGCTGTGGAAGGAAGGGCTGCTTGATCCGGATTCCTTCTCTCCTGAAGTCAACGCTGGCAACCCGCTGTATTACAGCAAGCTTAAGGGCACTGAGCCGGTCTTGGGCGTTTGCTCCATGTGGACCCGCTCGGATGTCATTTCTGATGAAAACCTGAGAGAAGGCTATGTGGCGCTTCCGCGTCTGGAAGGTCCTGGAGGAAAGATGGGCTTTGTGCTGAACTATTCCGAGATGCAGAAGGCGTATAGCACATTCCTGACAGTGGATTGCAAATATCCGGAGTTGGTTGCACGATGGATCGATAATAATTACACGCTGCTCAATTCTCAGTTCCTAAACTGGGGACCGATCGGTACACGATATGAGTGGACTGATGACACGCATACCGAAGTCAACAAGATCACCGATGTGCCTCCGGAGTATTCTGTATGGCCTGAGTGGCGTGTCAATATTACGCCGCTGGCTGGTCCTTGCGCGTTGCTCACTGAGGTTTATGCGCTTACGCATCCGGATCCGACCTTCCACGAATATATCGATGATCAGAATGTGAATGGCAAACAGGAATGTCTGGCTGAGTTGAAAGCTATGCCTCAGGGATTCCTCACTAAGGAGGAGCAGACACGGGCTTCGCAACTGCAACCGCAGCTGGAGAACATCGTGAATCAGTACACCATGAATTGGATTCTGGACGGCGGTGCTGACGAGCAGTGGGACGAGTATGTTTCTGCGCTCAAGAATGCGGGTCTGGATGAATTTGTTGCGATTTATCAGGCCATGTATGACCGTAGCCAGGGCGGTAATAAGTAACCAAAATTGTGCCATGCCTGCCCGATATGAACAGGCATGGCAACCTTTATTTGAGGTGAGAACGCAATGATGAGAAAAGCGGAATTTACATTTAGGGATCTGACCGTTCGGTATCTGTACGATGTTCCTGCTCAAGCGGACGCATATCTGCCGATGATTCTATACATACCCGATTCATCTCTGGATCATGGGTATGAGAAGTTTATCTCGGCAGAATTCCAACGCAATCATCCTTGCAGCGTCATCGTGCCGGAAGTCATGGATTGGGTGTGCCCGGCGGTCGCGCAGACCATTCAGCGACTGATATTCGATTTTCGCATCAAGTATAAGCTGGATATCTGCCGGACATATCTGGTAGGGGCTGGTTATGGAGCAATTGGCGCATGGCATTTGGCAGGCAGTTATCCGCGCCTATTTGCCGCGATGGTTGCCATCGGCGGATGCGCTGATCCCTATCACATAAGAAACGCAAAATATATGCCGATTTGGGCATTTCATGCGGCAAATGATCCGAAAATTCATGTCAGCGAAGCGACACAGCTGGGTGGCAGAAAGTATTTGGCAGGCAGCCGCAGACTTGTCGATGCGCTGCGCACCGAGGGCTCCGAATTGGTCCGGTATACAGAGTACACATCAGGAGCAGAAGAGCTGGCAGAACGGGTCATGCAATCCACCGAGCCTTGGGACTGGCTGTTTGAACAGGACCGCAAGAAGGTGATCTGGATAACATTCATCCGTCCGGGGCTCTATCGGCTTGATGATTGGTTTATGGCCTCGGCATATCTCATTGAAGGCGAAAAGAAAGCGCTTCTCATTGATACAACAATGACCCATGCGCATGTGGATGAAGTCGTCAAGCGGATAACCCGGCTTCCGGTTGAGCTTGCGATTACCCATCCACACAGAGATCACATGCTTCATGCCTTTGAATTTGAAAAGGTGTACATTCACGAAGACGATCGAAAAGCAATGTATGACTGTATTCATGGCATGTATGACATGAAGGCAGGGAAGGTTCCTCAGCGTCCGCAGACGAACACCTATCCGGAGTATATGGATCAGCTGGATCATTTTCATCAGGTCGTCGGGCTGAAGGATGGCGATGTTATTGATCTTGGCGGCACTACGATCGAGATGATGTACTTGGGTGGGCATACACAGAACCATGTTGTGTTTGCCGATCATACACACCGCTGCCTGTTTACCGGCGACGCCGTTGGATCAGGATATGTTGTCGGCGTAAGATACGAGAAAAACCGCTTTCACGAGACATATGCTTGGTACAGGGATAACCTCGAACGCTTTATTGGGCGCATGAAGGGCAAGGAAGACTACACATGTTTTGGCGGCCACTTCATTCAGGAAAACAGCTGCATGGATGAGATGCAGGAGGATTATCTGAATAACCAGTCGGAATACTTTGTTCCCCTTTCATGGAAGGTCATTGAAGATATGTATGTGCTGGCTGGGGAGCTTGCAGACGGCATGCATGACAAGGAAGCGCATCTGGACACTGGCGAGGAGTTTTTTGCACGACATGGCAGTGCCATGCTTGCAGGCAGCAGGCTTCCGTGAGAATCCAGATCCTGTGACAGCTTTTCTGTTCATTGAGAACTTCCGCGGTCAAAACCACTGGAGAGCCGGTGGCTTGATTGAGATCGTAACCGCCCAATAATCCTGAAACAGAATAGTCGTGGTTCTCGGCAGGATGAGTGCTGGGAACCACGACTTTTCTGTATCGGGGGATGATTGAACGGTTACGGCGCGACTTTATTTTTACTGCGAGTCCTTGCTCTTATGCGGTTGAACCACAGTGTATCAGACGGTACGCACGGGGAAGATGCCGACGCTGCAAGTCAGCGGGCTTTATAGGTTTTTTCTACGCAAGCCAGCACCTGCTCCATAGGAATGACGCTCGAAATGCCGCCGTGGATTTGCGTGGAAAGGCTCGCAGCACAGCAGGCGAAGCGCACGATTTCTGTCATTTCTGAAACGCTGAGTTCTTCGGGACGCTTGTTCAGCAAGAGGAAGCGGCTCATGGCGCTGCCGCCGAAGATGTCTCCGGCACCGGTGGTATCTACGACATGGATGCCCTTTGGCGATTCGACAGTAACAGAACCATTGCGATTGACGGCGTAACAGCCTTTCGGACCAAGCGTGGCATAGACAAGGGAAACGTTGTATTCGCTGAGCAGCTTTCGTGCGCCTTCTTCCGGCGAGATGCCCCAAAGAAAGTCGATCTCTTCGTCGCTGATTTTGACAATATCTGCTTGAGAAAGACTCCATTCAATCTGACGGCGTGCCTCGTTTTCGCTTGACCACAGAGGCTTGCGGAGATTGGGATCAAGGCTGATGAGCTTGCCTTGGGCTTTGGCTCGCACCACAGCAGCACATGTTGCCGTGCGAACGGGTTCGTCCGTCAGGCTGAGTGTGCCAAAATGAAAGACGCGGCAGTCGTCAATCAGGCCGGAAGAGAGGACTTCAGCCTGGGTCAGGCGGGTATCTGCGCCGGGTTTGCGGGCAAAGCTGAATTCACGATTTCCGGTATTGTCCAAGGTGACGAAGGCCAGCGTGGTGAACACGTCGTCTGCCATGACAATCCCGCGGGTGTGAATGCCGAGGTTTTCCAGCGTGCCAACGAGCAGCTTTCCCAATGCATCTGTTCCCACCTTGCTCAGCATGGCGGTGGTACAGCCGTAGGCTTGCAGGGCGGCCAGAAAATTGCCGGGCGCGCCGCCGGGATTGGCGGCTAGCGTTGGATATCCGGCATCGTTTTTTGACTGACAGACAAAATCAATCAGCAGTTCGCCCAATGCGACAACATCAAACATATGCGTCCTCTCCTTTTGAAACTCGTTTTTAATGGATTAAGGCTGTTTCAACGGCAGAGTGGTGCCGCCGTCGGCATAGGTGACAGGAAGGCAGATCAGCGAGGGAAGCCCCTTGAAATCAGGGGAAAGAATCATGCTCACACACGCTTCGGCGATGTCGGCTACGGGCTGTTCGATGGTGGAACAGACGTAATCCAAGTCGCCGAACATTCGAATGCCATCAAAACCGATGACCTGGACATCCTCCGGCACCCGCAGTCCCATGGCACGCAGCATGCTGATGACCTGGTAGGCGACCGTATCAGTGCCGCAGAACAATCCATCAAAGGCAAGACTGCCATTCTCCATGTGGCTACGCAGAAAGTCCTCAAAGCCGGAGGCAGGCATACCGTCGTTGAGCAGCAGACATTCGTAAGACAGCCCAAATTCCATACAGCCGCTGATGAAACCATCCTTGCGCTTGCTCGGCTCATTGGTTAAAAGAGAACCGATGCGCATGAAGGCGACGCGCTTACAGCCGCGTTTGGCAAGCTCGCATGCAGCCATTCGACCACCGGCGAAGTTATCCGATGCTACACAAGGAACGGATACGCTGAAAAAGCGGT
>QWCY01008062.1_pt1 | contig 11721 bp, 22 predicted proteins | sample 1972631 | NCBI WGS metagenome assembly QWCY01 (sample SAMN09866696, study PRJNA288562) | Human gut metagenome isolate pre1_stool, whole genome shotgun sequencing... | isolation source: gut | host: Homo sapiens | place: USA: California
TTGATTTACGTTAATTGATTTAATGATGTATTATCAAAATATTCACAAGCAACATCATCTGCTTTTGCAGCATTTTTACCGCCTAAACAACATTCACAAAAAGAGTCACAATCGCCGCAATGGTGTGTCATAATATCAGAATATTTTATACTTGTACACGTTCCATACTCAGGAGGTGTAAGATTACGTAGACAAATCGGTTCACCGTCTTCGTTTATTTGACAATGAGCACAATATTCACAATCAAAATGTGCCATAATGTTCCTTTCTTTATTATCTTGTTATGAAGGTTAATACTTCTTCCCGTGCATCTTATTACGGAATTTATTATACTTCATCTTCTGCTCAATATGCCAAAGTAGGTCAATCTCAAGATGTTTGGCAAGTCCGAAGATAGACAGTACCATATCATTAATGGTAGTATGGAAGTCATATAAACCATCATATCTCACAGGAAGTGTAGATATGGCATAAATGGACTCTGTGAATGTTTCGTCTTTGCAAGATTCTGCCATATCATCGATGCAATCACCTATCTCTTTAGTTGCAATTTCAAGAGAAATATTTCGCATACCTGCCAAGTCCAGTAGACGGATAACAGCATCGGAAAGCTCATCTTCAATGGTATCTTTGATATATCTATTGAATACGTTGATAAACTTTTCCTCATTCGTTAGCCACCCTTGGCACTCGGCATATTCACCGATTTTATACTTTTCTTTATCAAAGTGTCTATTTTTTCGGTCTGCCTCCACAGCTTCCATTAACTCGCTAATGACAAGACAAAAGCAATGTTCGTTACTCAATTCCGTATCATGGAATCCATGTTCACAGGCCGTTTTATATGCCCTATCACGAAGGGCATTCAAGTCTATTTTATTCATTACTATTATTGTTCCTTCATTCGCTACTTTCCGACCTTTGGCGGTTACAGAGTAAATGACAGGTTTATCACCATCACATTTATGTTTAATCCATCCGTACCGTTCAGCTTCCCTTAGATACATTGATATTCCATAATCGGATGTGGTTTTTAACCAATCCAATTTTCTTAATTCTTCAGATGTTTTTGCACCTCCCCAATAAAGGGAACTTGTTATCATTCGTGCACGTTCTTTCAAATTAAAATCACTCATTTCTATTCGGTTATTAGTTAAACTTCGGTATTGGCATCCACATATCACACACATACCCACCATAGTCGTCAAATTCAAAGTTAGGTAGAGTTGCTACACATGGCAACCCGTCAGGTGAAACAAATATATATCCACTAACAATAGCTTCATTTGATACCATTCGACAAAGCACAAATTCGCTCTCCTCTGGCAACCGTTCCTTTACACTTATCCAAGAAGATTGCTTAGCCTGCCATTCTGCACCAGCCATAAAGTGCTTGGCAAAATGTTCTATATAATCGGGAATCTCTGAATCATGAAGTTCTTCTGGTATCCAGCAATTTTCATTTGCATATTCCCTTGCAGCTTCTTCTACTGTCTGTTTCATAACTTTTTAGTTTTAATCAATTCATAATCATCTGGGTGAATATCAAAACAAACTCCTAATTCTACTTGAATGCCTATGCGATATTCACCCTTGTCTACATCTTTCCTATCTTGAAAGATAAGAGTACCGCCATCATGGTATTGTTGATGGCATTGTACATTATCTTTGATTCTAACCTTGGTACCTTTGGGATAGTTATATATCTCACCTTGCTTCAATATCTTACTCATAACTTTATTGATTTGAGGGTTATTCAACTACAAGTATTTGTCTTGAATGTATGCAGCATCCTTTGTGATAAGAAGGTTGTTCCACAAGTTGATACCATTTTAAGTACCATTTTTCGGTAAGTAGGCTATATGACCTCCACATTTTACCCTCATATACCCCTGATGGATTAGACATGCTATATTCAGGAAGGCCTTTAAAAGTCTGCTCGCTCATAAGAGCATGAGTATCGTCCAATTCAATAAACCTTCTGTGAGGTTGTTGCCAACTCTTTCCCAATGGGTCAGTAATTGGCGGTATTATTTGTTCTCCGTTCATAACTTATTTATCATTAGTTAATCAGTTCTTACTATTTTACCATCCTCTAATATCAGATATAAACGGCACTTATAACTAACTGTGCTTGCCCATTGGTGAGCATATTTCAAATACTGATGCAATTTATACCTTTCAGGATTTTTCATCATTTTATTTCTTATTCTTTTCTTCATTTTTTATTATTTGAATTAGTTTTTAAATGGCAGATAATCGTTTTCGTATAGCCAACAAAGCATATTATAGGCTGATTCTAATAACGATTTTTCCTTAAAAATCTTCATTGGATGATCGTAACCTTCGCCGTAACCTGCGCTATACATAACAGAATTGCCCACGATGATTAACGGGTTCCAATTTATGGAAGGGGGCAGCTTGTCTAAAATGTCCTGTAATGTATAGACGTTGACAGAATCCTTTATACTATCATCGTTCAGATAATGATTTTCCTCAACTAATATTGAAATAAGATGCCTATTTTCTCCGTCATGTTCATCATATTCAATTTTCACAAATGATGCATTACTTGTATCTAATCCAAGTTTTTGCAAATGATTCATCTGCTCTATTGATAATACCTGTTTACTCATTATTTTGCCTCCTTCCTTTATATTTATTTCTTATTTGTATATATCCCCTGCGTTCAGTTTCTCTGAGAAGTTCCATATCTTCATCTTTGATGTCACAGGGAGTCTCGCCATTCACGGTAGTATAGTCTGGGATATTAAACTTATCCCTAATTCTCTTTTTGATTCTGGGGATGTCTTTGGGATCAAGATGTCTTATTTCCCAATAAATGGTAACTCTCATGTTTAAAATGGATTATCGTCTTCCACATCAGCAACACTGCTTCCTGATAATGGAACGGAGTCAAGGTTATAAAAGCAAGTCGTAGCGGCATTGAACCCACAAATGAACCGTAGCAATCCAATATTTCGACCTTTGGCAATATCAATCATTGCTGTTCCTTTCGTTTCCACATTTGAGAAATCGCTTGGATAAGATTTCTTAGTTACTTCAGGACGATAGATAAGAATAACTACATCGGCAGCTTCTGCTATTTGTCCACTGTCACGGAGCCGGGCCAATGTAGGAACCGGATTCATGGTGTCTCTATTCAATTGTGAGAGGGCTATAATCCAAATATCAAGTTCCTTGGCGAGGTTCTTCAACCGCCTTGCCACATCACCCATTTGCTGTTCCTTATTTGCTCCCTTCATATTCACATTGAGAATCTGCAAGTAGTCAACTATAGCACCATCAATGCCATATTTCAACTTCATATAGCGAATGGACGAAATGATAGTGTCAATATTGGAAGTACTTCGGTCATCAAAGTAGATACCCTTGCCTGACACCTTGCCAATACCTTTGTCAACCGCCTGTAGCTGCGAATCTGTCAAGCGTGAGTACATGATCTGATTGGCAGGAACACCACTCTCCATAGAAAGAATGCGAGCTGTTATCTGCTCTTTCTTCATTTCCATAGAATACATGGCAATCTTGGCACCAAAATCTGTTGCATTCCTCATGATAGAAACAGCTAAAGAAGTCTTGCCCTGCGAAGTCTCACCGGCAATGATTATCAAGTCAGATTTTTGTAATCCTCCTGATTTGGAATCTATTTTTTCAAAACCAGTTGGAGTACCAGTGATATCTTTAGCTCCTGAAAGATTCTCATTTATCATGCTGTAAACATTCTCTAGCCCATCATTAATGGTTGATACTGTGGTGCTACTTGACTTGAAGAGAGACGCAAGCTCATCACTCACAGAATTAGTCACATCAAGAATATCTTCTGATTCCGAATAAGAGTTTGAGACTAGATATTGCCCTATTACATAGAACTTACGCCTGATGGCCAAGTCATGAAGCCTAGCTGCATACTGATACAAGTCAAAAGTACTGTTAGAAGCAATCTTCATATACTCCACCAGTTCAAACTTCACACCATTGGCGACAAGCTTTCCCTTGACCGTTATCATATCAGGCCTGTTTCCAGATGATACCACTTGAAGAATAGCCTTGTATATCTCCTGATGGAAAGGATTGTAGAAAGATTCTTCCGATAGTAACTCTCTCACTTCTTCAAAAGCATTGCGTTGAAGAATGATAGTGCCTAGAACTATTTTTTCAGCATCTTCATCACGTAGTTGAATGTTAACTTCCATATTCCTTTTTTGCCCAGTTTAATACCGTCCTGTAAAGGTTAGTATATCGTTTACGTAAATCTTTTCGATTCTCTATCTGCTCAATGATATCCGCTATCTGCTTACCGGTATATTTCTCTTTGAGTTTTAGGAACTCAGCTTCTGTAATTTGAGAAGAGAAATTTTTAGGGTTACTACAAAAAGGGGCTTTACGCTCCAACCAATCATTGAATTTTAGAAAATCAGGATTTGAATAAGCGGGTGAAGAAGCCACAGCTTCTTTCTTATCTCCGTTAGGAGATTCTTTCTTATCTTCCTTTTCCTCTTCCTTTTCCTCCATCGTGTTCACATCGTTATCACGTGGTGTTGACGTAGTGTTCACATCGTTATCATTTAAAGCCTTACTAATCAATTCTTTTACTATACCCTTACCGATATAAGACTTATCGTATCTCTTATCAAGGACTTGATGACTACGGAATGTGCGGATAAAGTAGTAGCTTTCTTCTGCATGAATAATAGGTACTAACATCCGGGCATCCACTAAGGAATCTATCCACTTTTTTATTTCAGATACTCGTAAGTTTTCATCGTAAGGAAATATTTGAGATTTGAGTAATGCAGCATTACCTTTGATAACTCCGAAATCATCGGCAAAGTTCCAACAACCAATAAAGAAGAGGCGGCACGGGATTGGTAATTTACCAATCTTCTCATCTTCCCAGAATTCCGGTTTAATTGTTCTTATTCGTGCCATGTTTATTCCTCTTTAATACCATATTAAAATCTTATGTTAGTTAATTGCCTGTCCTTGGAGAAAACAGCCCATTTACCATTGCCACTATCAAATAACCGTAAGTCCGACACCTCTCCGAAACGTTTGATGTTACCACAAAGGTCAACAATCCAGCCACATTCCTTGGAAGGATGCGGGCGGATAGCCCGACCTACAATTTGATACCACATAGCAAGTGACATCGTAGGGCGTGCCATTACTACTGTATCAAGTTCAGGATAGTCAAAACCAGTAGTCAATACTCCGACATTAGCAACAACAGGTATTTCACCTGTCTTGAAATGCTTGAGAATCATTTCACGCGTGACTTTTGGAGTTTCACCGGATACAATAGCGCAACCAGGTATTGACATCGTTAGTCGTTCAGCTTCTTTTAAGAACCGAGTAAAGACTAAAATACCTTTCCGTTTACCACCTGCTTTGGGATTCATCAGCCTTTGGACGATATGAACGAGATAACCGTAAAAGTCTATTCGTTCATATTCCCTTTGGACTGATTTATCCGTGTAGTCAGCACCGGTGGTATTTACCTTCAAATTGAGTTCGTTCCACCCTGAAGGATTCATAGGATAATAGTTCAACTTAGCCAAATAACCCATATCAAGCAAAGTTGATACTTGTACATGGTAAATGACCTCTGAAAAGACATGAGGCTTGGTTCTTGTAATGAATTTCAGCATGGAGCCGAAATCACGGCTGGAGCTTAAACGGTATGGCGTTGCTGTTAATCCAAGAACCTTACACTTCACCGCATCAAAAAAATCTTTGTACATTCCCTCTTTGGGGTTTACAAGGTGGCATTCATCAACAATGATGTTCTTGAAGTGGATGAACAGTTCGGGATGGCTCTTTACCGATCCGATTGTTGCGAATGTTATCCGGTTTATCTCCTTTGAGTTGAAAGAAGCAGAATAGATGCTGCAATCAAGAATACCGTATGAACAGAGTTTCTTGAAATTCTGTTCGAGTATTTCACGTGATGGACAAAAAATAAGCACATAGTCATTTAGTCTGTGTGCTATATCCGCAATTACTATTGATTTACCCGCCCCTGTTGGCAGTACCATAACACCGTTACTTTTCTTATTCTTGTCTTTGAAAAAGGCTACCGCTTTATCAGAGGCAGCCTTTTGATAATCCCTAAGTATTATTGCCATAATAATCAGTTTTATAATAGCACTTACAACCACGTGTTGTTTTTTGCTTGCCTCTACAACAAGCGGCTATAAGCGAATGATTAAACCCATCTTTTTCGGCAGCCTTTGCCGATTTGTACTCTTTTATAGAGCCATCAGAAAACACTATTACTATTTCTTTACAACAAGACTTATGTAATGACTTTATATGTTTTTTACATTTTTCGCTTGCCCTATTTGATTGCGATATGTTTTTACGCGCTAAATCAAAATTCAAGTTTTCTTTTGTTGTACACCATCGCAAGTTAATTGCTTTGTTATCGGTGCGAATACCATTTATATGGTCAACACAAGGCAAACTACTGTCATTTGGCACGTGAGCTTTTGCAACCAAACGGTGTACAAGAAGTAGTTTCTTTATGTTGTTTTTACAAAGGCAGATTTGAGAATACCCATTTTTGCCAACTCTATCTATCAGTATTCTTTCTCTGCAAAATGTTAATGCCCCACGTTTACCTTTTCTGTATCTTTCTAAAGACTTTACCCTACCTAAATTCGATACTTGGTACAATCCTTCATACCCTTCAATGTCTTTCCAAATTTCATCCATAATTATTTCATTTAAGAGTGAATAATAAAGGCAGCCTTTAAAGTCGTGCGAAGGCTGCCTTTTGATAATCGTGTTATCTCATAAGATTTGATATTGAAATAAGCCTTTCAATTAGCGTATCTTCTGATTCTTTAGTCATGCCTGTAATCATATAGCGTTTACAAGCTCTGAATGTCATTACAAAAACATCACGTTCTATTGGTTTATACTTTGTCATGAAAGCGTCCATACGTGGCGTATCAAATTGCCATAAATATTTGTATTGTTCATCTGTCAAACAATGTGTATTTATCTTTAAGCCATTCATGTAGAACTTGTTTTTAAAACGCACCAATCCGTTTCGTACCGATAAATGAGAGTTGTTAAACCCTTTATTAAATATTATTGCAGAAGCTATTTTTATCAGCTCAAGAAATGCCACTTCTGTAAATGGTAGATATGGTTGCACCTTTTCAGATATACTTCTTAATTGGCAGAACTGCTTACCTGTTAAGCAGGTTATATAGTTGCCATAGGGGTCTTTTCTCATAATCAAGCTATCTTTATAAGGTTACACTTTTTGAAACATCTATACTCTTCTTTTTCAGTGTCCCAGTACACTTGCAGATTGTCATTCGGCTTTCTGCCAGTACCCTTTATCTCACCGATAAGATTCTCTTTGAGAGTGCCAAAGGCTTGACGTAACGTGCCGTCAGTCTTTTTGAAGTAAAACTCTACTATCTTCACTTTCAAAGCTGCTTTCAGCTTAAAATTAGCCCATGCGCATTTTAACGCTTCACTCATTGAATAACCGTTCTTCTTTACGAAAGACCATGCCATTTGCATCACCTCTTTCATCTGACTTTTAAATGTTGTGCTCATACTACTTTATTTTATGTGTTTATACTACTTCGTTTACTATGCTGGCACAAACGTAAGGTATTTATATCACACCACAAAACATTTTGTGATTATTTTTATCACGATTAACATTTATTAGTGACATATATATATCACACATTATTATAAAAGGGTATTTTTGCACAAACTAAATACACGATTATGAAACATAGAATAAAAGAAGTCATCAAAGAAAAGGGTTATACGATAACCAGTCTTGCCGATAAGTTAGGTATAGCACGTGAAAGTCTTTCTCGTATGATAGTATCGCCATCATACCCAACGTTAGAAAAAATTTCTATAGCTTTAAATGTACCTATTTGGCAGCTTTTCGCATCACCCGAAGAAGTTCAAAGCAATGGAGGTTCTTTAGTTTGCCCTAAATGTGGTACACCGCTTGAACTCAAAATCAAAGAATAAGAAAGAGAGCGTTTCACAACGCCCCCAATCCAAAACACATAAAATATATCATTAAAATCTATTACTATGTTTATGTATAGCCCCCAAATAAAAGAGCGTATTAATGAAAAAGGTGAAAAAGAATATGTTGTTAGAGTTTCTGAAAACGAAAGAAAGGTATTCACTGATATTTTAGAAGCAAAAAACTTTTTAATCAATAAAAAAAGTCCATCTAAACGAAATAATTTTTCCTGGGTTGTCAATATAACTTTAACTTTAGCACTTCTATCTAGTTTTGTTTCCATTATATCGGTTATCAATAAAGACAAAGTTGTTAATAAAAAAGAAATAGCAACATCAATTACAGAAGTAATTCGTAATAATGGAAATATAAACAACATAAAGCACATATATAATTCCAGAACTCTTGAAAGTAAACTACTCACATCACCTAAAGAATTTTACTCTAACGAAACAAGTCTTTCTTTTATTTTAAATGATATACTTGTAGATACATACAAAAATAATAGTAAGGACTCTGCATTCATTGACAAATTGAATATGATTCTTATTGAATATGAGACTATAAACCCTTTTGATAAACTAGAAAGTACTCAAATCTATAGTTTTAATAATATCAAAACAAAACTTGATTCTAGTTATGTAAAAATACAGCCTGATATTAATAAAATTGTAGATGAACTAGCTAATAAAAATCAATTAGTAAATGCTTATTTAAACAAATCAGATATCAGTTTCTATATATCTATATTTGCTTTATTCGTAACATTTATTTTTTCAATCTATCAAATATATCAAGCCAAACAATCTTCAAAGGAAATGAATGAAATAAAGAACTCATTTGCCGATTTGTTTAATTATCAAAATAAAGATGAAAATAAAAAAGAATAGCTTTTTGCTTTCCCGATCCCGTAGGTAACACCATAATGGCATTTGTTTTCTTCGCCTTGTTATTGAAGAAAGAAACGGCAGCATCAGAGGCTTTCTGTTGGTAATCTCGTAATACATAACTCATAGCCCTTTCTCCTTCACCCGATAGCCTTCCAAATGGTCGGCTTTAAATCTGTTGCAGTGTCGGCATTCAGCATGGCAGTTGTTTTCATCAAACCGTGTCGCCAGATGTGTGCGGCTGAAATAGTGACCACAGTCGGCTTGCCCGAACGGTTTTATCTGTCCACATGATATACATCGGAAGAAACCGTTTGGCATACAATCACGAAGCCGGATGAAAAGGGAAAACTCCTTGTCGAGTTTAGCTTTCAAATCCGGCTTCTTTTTCACTGTTACCCCCGCTTTATCAAACAGAGGTAAAGGCTTGTCTTTCTTCTTAGCCTTAGTTTGTTTTATGTAGTACGGCATATCATTCGTCTTTTAGTTCAACTCCCAAGCATAATACTTTGTCAGACACACCTACATCATCAAATTCAAGTTCTGAATAACTTGTTTCGTATGGATAAGGATATATCTTACCGTACTTTTTATGCAACTTAATTATGTCTTCATCCGTCAATTTGCGTCTGACACGCATCTCGATTTCGTAGTCATCGGAAAGATTCTCAATAACCTTTCTAAGCTGACCTACTGTCTTAATTTTGTCTATTCTCATAATCTTTCCCAATTAAAAGCCCCGAAGCGCATTCTTCGGGGCGCAACCATTATTCACTAACCCTTGCCATTTATGTGTGGCTCACATTTATGTGGAGATGGGGCGATTCGAACACCCAATTAAGGACTATATCCTTTTGCGCTACTTCTAAGGTTAATTACTCCTTATATCTCACGTACCGTACTTTCTACCATGTGCACCTTTCGAAAGTCAAAAGCACTCCACTGCGCATCCCCATGTTTGCCTGCCCCATCTTTACAGACCGAGCAGGCAGGTTAACAAAGTTATTCCATATAAGCCATTGAAAACTCTTTCGGAATAAACCGCCCGACCGGAATAGGTTTGGCTGATTCAATAGCCGTGTGAATTTCTCTCTTTTTGAACTCATGTCCCTTTTCTTTGGCTTGTTTCTCACATTCTTCCTCTTTGTTTTTGAGATAGTGGGTAATAAGCATCATCGCTCTGTCAACGTTGAAGGTGTTCACGACAAAAGTCTGAACCCTTTCGTCTTCATTCTCCCCATCCGTGAATGTGATTTTCGTCTCAATCTGGTAGAATTTCTTTTCATTCGGTTTAGATTCTTCGTCGCTATCTTCCGTCTCATCGTCCATCTTATCAACGTATTCTGCCATAGTGATTTCATTTTTGAGATAGGCAAGCGAAGCGTCATCTACCTTGCGTTCTTTCAAGTTGTCAGTAAGAATCACGCAGGAATCGAACTCCTTTATCATTGTCAGGGTGAATCCGAACTGGTAATTGAGTTCGATGTAGTCTTTCAAGATAAGGCAAGCATTCTCTAGCCCAGTGGCATACAGTAAGAACTTATACTTCTTGTCACTTATTTGTGCTTGTGCAAGATAGGGATATAAGAACTTGTTCTCATTCTCGAACGCCAAACGATTCTGGTTGCTGACTTCCACTTCCTTGATACCGTCCGCTTCCATACTAAAACGAATTTTCGCCAAAGTGTCTTGGTCTATCAGCGTGCCACGGTCGAAAAGAATTTCATTCCGTTCGATGGTTACTGTTTCACCAGTATCTTCATCAATGAAAGATTCCTCCCATGTTTTGAGGACACGTTTTGCAAGGTACATGTTGAGCATCTTCTTCGGGTCAGATGTCACATACCTGATTTCTGTTTTTCTTGTTTCAATCATTATTCTTTAATTTAGAAATTAGTTCATCTTTCATTCTCAATATTCTGGCCATGCCTCTCATCCGGGACTGAGCAGCGAGATACATTTGTTTATACTTAGCCGCATCCGTTAAGGCACGCTCGTATTTGGCTGTCTTTTCATCGGCAAACCTGCCTATGCTGTCACGCTTATAAAGCTTTGGAGGCTTAACCTCATTCCCGAATAAGTCGTTCATGACTAAATAAATTCTTTGTTACGTTCGATTTCTTGTTCTATATGGATAAGAAACTCATTCTCATTCGGTGCAGGCAAATAAATACCAGCTTGCGCTTGAGACCAGTTTCTAAATCTTTCAATTGCAGTTGTCATTTCGCCAGTGGTAAGTTCCGAACTGCTTCTCATGTAGGTTATCTCCTTACCCTGCTTATTGATTTTCTTACGTTCAAATAAATCACGATTACAAGTTTTTTTAAAATAGTCAAGTTTGACTTCTTCAAGGCTGTAGCCAAATTCACAAGCAAAGAAAGACAGTAGTAAATGAAGATAGGAGTTCTGTGCTAAAGAGCGATTGGGAAGGCGTTTTTTGACCTCTACAACCGCCCTTTGCTGAAAGAGTTTGTTTACATACTCTTTGTACCTGTCAATCTCATAAGGATTATTTAGATTGAAAATCATACGCTAAAAAGGTAAATCATCTTTTACATTACCATTTGCATCAACAGGAGGCGGAAAATTCTGCGGTTGCTGCTGATAGGTCGGTTGTGCCGCTGGCTGTTGTACCGATGTTGTCTGTTGGGATTGAGACACACCGCCACGTCCTTCTATTTTGTAGCATCGAATAGCTGCCATACGTTTGAGTTCTCCGTCCTGATTCGTCCAAGAACGACCTTGTATCATAAATGATACAGTGACAACATCACCATGATTAAAGCGGTCAAGCTC
>QWCY01005624.1_pt1 | contig 11720 bp, 12 predicted proteins | sample 1972631 | NCBI WGS metagenome assembly QWCY01 (sample SAMN09866696, study PRJNA288562) | Human gut metagenome isolate pre1_stool, whole genome shotgun sequencing... | isolation source: gut | host: Homo sapiens | place: USA: California
AATAAATTAAAGAAAGCAGGTGGTTATATATGGCAATTTGCAAAATAGAAATACCTTTTAGATTGCCATCTCTCTGAATCAATACATAAATGAGTGTAGAAAAAATAGATTTGCAGGTGCAAACATGAAGAAGAATATTGAAAGCGATATAGGATACTATATAAATTTATTACCTCAGTATAAAAGACCTGTTAGAATCCATTTTCATTGGATAGAAGAGAATAAAAGAAGAGACTTAGACAATGTATGTTTTGCTAAAAAGTTTATATTTTATAAGATAGAAGTTAATTAGTCAAATTCAAACAACAATTTAACAGGTATATCAAGAGCATTTGCTATTTTAATCAGAGTTTTCAAACCGGGCTTATTAATATTCACCTCAATTTTTCCAAGATAATCCAGACTTATTCCGCATTTTTCAGCCAACTTTTCTTGTGTAAGACAGGCTTTTTCACGTAAATATTTTATTCGTCTGCCTAAATTAATGTATAACTCTTGTTCATCCATTTGACAATATTACTGAACATAGTCATACAATTTTACTGGATTATACTCAGTAAAATAAATCAGCAAACTTTTGTATAATAACAAAAAATGACAGAATGTGGAGTTATAAATATGAAAAATTTATCAGCATTTACATTGGCAGAAGTACTGATTACACTCGGAATAATCGGAGTTGTTGCGGCATTGACTTTGCCCTCTCTCGTTGGAAATTACAAGAGAAAGGTCACGGCAAATAAAGTAAAAAAATTTTATTCAGTAATGTCACAAGCGACCGGCAGAGCTATTGCAGAAAACGGTTCTATGGAGTACTGGGACGGTTTTTCATCACACCATAACGGCAAAGAAATGCAGCAATGGTTTAACAAATATTTAAAACCATATTTAAATATTACAGATGAATGGATAGGTAAAGATGAAGAAAGCGGAAACGAAAGTCTATTTATAGTTATGTCAGACGGCGGGATTGTTCTTTTTACAAACTGGGCAGGAAGTTCTCCTGATATAGATGATGAAACAGGAGAAGATCAAAACAATTCTAAAGATTATTACAATGGACTTATTCATGTTGCATACTTAACTAATGCAAAAGCAATAAAAAAAGAAGATAGAAAGTCATGTGTTAATTCATTTTCTTTTCTTTTTTACAGCCCTTTAAAAAAACAATACTACTTTCAGCCATACGCGTATCAAGCAGATACACCGGAAAAATATAAACGTGATTTTTTTCTCAAACAAATAAAATCAGGTAACACTCAATATTGTACAGCATTAATGATGATGGACGGCTGGGAAATCAAAGATGACTATCCATTCGGCTATAAATATTAAAAAAGCACTGCTCTGATTAGAGCAGTGCTTTCTATATTTTCTTTAAGCTTATTTGCTCGGGTAGTAATCTCTTACAATACCTTCAAAAGCATCTTTATAAATAGCTTTAATATCTTCCATCAACGGATATGCAGGGTTTGCACCTGTACATTGATCGTCGAATGCAAGTTCTACCATTTCATCAAGTTTAGCGTTAAAGTCAGCCTCTGTTACGCCAAAGTCTTTGATAGAATTCGGAAGATTTATAGCTTTCATTAATTTTTCGACTGCCTGAATTAACAATTCTACCTTTTCATCGTCATTCTTACCGCCTAAGCCCAATTCATCAGCAATTTGACCGTATTTAGCTTTTGCGTTAGGGAACTTATATTGAGGGAATATACATTGTTTTTTCGGACAATCAACAGCATTGTATTTGATTACCTGTCTGAATAACAACGCGTTAGCCACACCGTGAGGAATGTTAAACATTGCACCCAATTTGTGAGCCATAGAGTGGCATAAGCCTAAGAAAGAGTTAGCAAACGCCATACCTGCAATAGTTGCGGCATAGTGCATTTTTTCTCTTGCTATAGGATCATTTGCGCCTTCATTGTAAGATCTTTCAAGGTATCTGAAGATTAATTTAGTTGCTTCCAATGCATTAGAATTAGTGAAGTTAGTAGCCATTGCAGATACATAAGCTTCGGTAGCGTGTACTAATGCGTCGATACCTGATGCTGCGGTTAAGCCTTTCGGCATACCGTCAACAAAGTTCGGATCAATAATTGCCATATTAGGAGTTAAAGCATAATCAGCGATTGCATATTTTACGTGAGTTTCGTCATCCGTAATGATTGCAAACGGAGTAACTTCCGAACCTGTACCTGAAGTTGTAGGAATAGCAACCATAGTAGCCTTTTTACCCAATTCAGGAATACGGCATATTCTTTTTCTGATATCCATAAATCTCATTGCGATATCTTCGAATACCGTATCAGGCTGTTCGTACAACAACCACATAATCTTAGCAGCATCCATAGGAGACCCGCCGCCTAATGAAATAATAACATCAGGTTCGTAAGGTCTGATAATTTCCATTGCCTGATTAATAGTAGACAAGGTAGGATCCGGTTTTACGTCAAAGAAGATTTGGTGGTCAATACCGACTTCATCCAATACGTTAACGATGCTGTCAACAGCTCCTGAATTGAATAAGAATCTGTCAGTAACGATGAATGCACGTTTTTTACCTTGAAGTTCGCGAAGTGCAAGATCAACTGCGCCTCTTTTGAAGTAAACTTTTGGCGGAACTTTAAACCAGAGCATATTTTCTCTCCTTTCAGCAACTGTCTTGTAGTTCAATAAGTTTTCAACACCGATATTACCGGATACGGCGTTTTTACCCCAAGAACCGCAGCCAAGTGAAAGTGACGGTTCTAATTTAAAGTTATACAAATCACCGATACCGCCCTGAGCTGAAGGTGAATTGATTAAAACACGGCATGCAGGCATTTTTTCGGCAAATTTGTCTACTCTGTCCTGACGGCGTGTATCTGTATAAAGGTCTGCAGAGTGCCCTGCACCGCCTTTTGAAACAAGTTCGTAAGTCATTTCTGTAGCATCATCGAAATCTTTTGCTCTGTACATTGTTAAAATCGGAGATAATTTTTCTCTTGAGAACGGATCTTCCCAATCTACAGAAGGTCTTTCAGCCAATAAGATTTTAGCTGTTTCAGGAACTTCAAAACCTGATAATTGAGCAATTCTGTGTGCACTTTGACCAACGATGTCAGGATGTGCTGTTCCGCGTTTCGGATCAATAAACGGAAGGTCAATCATTTTCTTTTCATCAGACGGGCTTAAAAGATATGCACCTCTGTAAATAAATTCTTTCTTAACTTCTTCATAAATTTCGTCAACAACAACAACAGCCTGTTCTGAAGCACAAATCATACCGTTATCGAATGTTTTTGACATAAGAATTGAAGATACTGCCATTTTGATATCTGCAGTTTCATCAATAACAGCTGCAGCGTTACCGGGTCCTACACCTAAAGCGGGGTTGCCTGATGAGTAAGCAGCTTTAACCATTCCGGGACCGCCTGTAGCCAAAATACAAGAAATTGATTCGTGTTTCATTAACTGGTTTGATAATTCGATTGAAGGAACATCAATCCAACCGATGATATCTTCCGGAGCACCTGCTTTAACAGCTGCTTCAAGAACTAATTTAGCAGCAGCAATTGTGCAGTCTTTTGCTCTCGGGTGTGGTGAAAAGATAATTGCGTTTCTTGTTTTCAAAGCAATCAAAGATTTAAAAATTGCAGTTGAAGTCGGGTTAGTTGTTGGGACAATACCTGCGATTACGCCGAGGGGTTCTGCAACAACTTTGATACCGTTCATTTTGTCTTCTTTGATTATTCCGCAAGTTTTTGCGTTTTTGTGTTTGTTATAAATGTATTCAGAAGCAAAATGGTTTTTGATAATTTTATCTTCAAGCACGCCCATACCTGTTTCGGCAACAGCCATTCTTGCAAGAGGTATACGTGCTTTGTCAGCAGCGGTAGCTGCAGCTTTGAAGATTGCATCAACTTGTTCTTGTGTGAAAGTTGCATAAATCTTTTGAGCTTTCTTAACTCTTTCGATTAACAATTCCAGTTGTTCAGCGGTTTCAACCTTATTTGAGGAGCTGTTTAAAGCTTTTTCTAGGTTTTCAACCGTTTTTTTGTTTTTTGTTGTCATATATGTATCTCCTTTTGTAAAATTTATCTTGGCTGCTCGCGGTTAACGGGTCTTCGTCTGGCATCTGCAATGGCTTTACTTCGACCTCAGCTCGCAATCCGTATTCGTGATTTATTTCACAATTACATTATAAAATAAAGTTAATATAAAAGCAAGTGTATTATTTACAATCTTTATACAAATTTAATATTTCATTTATATAGAGGAAACTATTACAAATAAAATATTATATACTGTTTGTTATGAACATTTTTCAAAGAATTATTTACTTTTTTCTGGAACAGCAGGAAAAGACGCTTTCTAAGAAGCTGAGAAAACACTTAAAGGTTTCAAGCAGTAATTCCACTTCAAAAACAGTGCTTTCAAAGGGCGTAACAATGACTTTGTCAGCTGAAACAGAAAAAAACAAAGAACTTGTAAAACAAAATGTTTCTGACATAGTTAAATCCTGTAATAATGCCCCTGTCAAGCTTTTAGCCTTTGTTGAAAGCAAAGGTACAAAAGTTGTTAAACTGGATAATGCTGACAAAATACTAGCAGTAATAAAAGAAGAAGAAGGACTTGTAACAGGTCTGGAAGGTTTGGAAGCATTATACATAAATATTATAACAGGCTCCGGTTTTTCCATTAAGTCTAAACCTATGTTTATAATGCGCAACGGTGCGATTGATCCTTATTATATGGTTCATCAATTTTATAAGTGGTATGCACTCCATATGGGACTTCCGGGCTTTGATTTTATGTCGCAAAAGCTGTTCAAACTATCTCTAAATTCAGACGGTTCAATATTCTCAAACCTTAACCTTGATGAAATGACAGGCTTAAGAGAAGCAATAGCCAGAGATCGGGAAGCAACCGAGTTTGCGCTCGAGCTTGCAAAAGCTCAAGAAGGCGGCAAAAATGTCATTGATAAATTAAAAAATGAAGGCAGCGCAAACATATAAAAAAAAGGACAGCCTGAGCTATCCTAATTTGATGTTGCAAAACGAAAATCTTCTGTCCACGTTTTAAACCCGCCTTCCAACAGCATTACGGGATAATCGTATTCGGCAAGGATTAAACAGGCTTGCGCGCCAAGATGACACTGCTGATTATAGCTGTAAATTACAGTAATCTCATCTTTTGATAACTTTTCCGTATTATCGGCAAGTTCATCCTTTGGGATTGAAATTGCTCCGGGAATATGAGCAATCTCATAATCTTCAGCACGTCTGACATCAACAAGTTTAACCTTATTTTCGTCAAGCAGATTTTTTAACTCTATAGGTCCCAGAGTAAATGCCAAAATTTTGGAAAAGAAACACTGAGCCTTTTCAGTGTTATGCCTGATTTCTTTAATTTTTTCGTTCATAAACAAGATATCCTTTCTGTTATTACACAGAAAGGATAAATCAAGTTATAAAATAAATACTTAGCAACATGGTTATATCTATGTAGTAAGTTTTTTGGGGGTAAATTTACGACATCCGCGCCGTCACAATCCATTAGCCTAAGAATGAAATATGTTTAGGGCTTTTGCTTGCTCTGTCGTAATCAGGTGAAAATAGTATATTATAAGTCTTGCGAAGCTTAGCGCCTAAAGCGGTAAGCATATTCGGGTTTTGAACCATATCCGCTCTTTGAGTACGGTTAAGGTCATTTTCGAAATTAATTTTCGCATTGGGGTTTTGTAACGACAAAATCGCTACGTTAGGTGTTAAGTTATTAAGATTGCCTTCTCCAAAAGAAACAGGCTTTACTGTATTAAATTTTACTGGATTTACTGTAATCATATCTTTCCTCCTCTCGTGAGGTTTTTATTAAGTGTTCATTTAACACTTCATTTAACACTTTTACTATAAACTATAAAAAATATTTTGTCAACCCCTATTATAAAATTTTATTAAGAAAGGCAAAAAGCTTGTATTATAAAGCTTTAAGTATAAAGTGCTTAAATTACACTTATTCACAGACAGACTTATTCACGCCTTATTAAAAAATATAGAAGCATGGCTAATATTAATTTTTTATATATAGGTAAACAGGATTTCTTTTATTACCCGAATGGGTAATTGTATTAAAAACACTTATTCAGTTAAATATAATCATTAAATCTTTTTCATACTTCCAGCTATTCTTAATTCCAACGGGAGCCTTCAGCTCCCCTTTTTTTTGCATTAAAAAAGCGGCTGTTAAACCGCTTTTACTTCTTCAAATTCATACTCTTCTTTTTTTCTGTCATAAGAAAGTTTATATTCTTTATTGGGTTCAGCCTCAACCTCTATTTTACAAGGATCATAGTAAGTTGTCACCCTTTTATGTAAAATACCGGGTCGTGACCAGTCGTAAGACACTTCAAGAATATTTTTACCGGGTAATAAATAAAATCCTGTATTTATAAGTTTCTCCTGATAAATTAAAGGCTGTTCGCCATTAACACTAAGAACATTTAAATTTTCAACAATAATCCCGATTTTATTTGCTTTTACGCTGACTTTAGCGGCTTGAGGATGTTCTTCCGTAAATTTTGCAAGTTTTGCATTATGTTTTGTATAACTAAAAATGTTAAATACAAGCGAAATTCCGCAAATTGCAAGTATAAATAAAATCCAAACAGTAGACATTTAAACCTCCTTACTTTTTCACACTAACTTTTGTCACCACTTTTACCGGTTCTTCACTTCTCCCAACACCAAGAGCTTCAAGAAGCAAACAATATTTATCAGGCCCTAGCATACTGCAATCAATAGTTTCTCGATTTCCGCTCTGTTTATCAATTACCGTTAAATGACAGTCGCTGTCTGAACCGGTCGAATCAACCGTGGTTTTTATATATGACTCAAACTCTACATTTGCAAGGCAAAAAGAATGCTTAAGCTTGCCGCCGGAATATACTTCCATAAAGCCTTCATCTTTAATAATAATTTTTATATTATCACTTACCAGAGTCGAATATATAAGATAAATCCCTATTAACGACGGAACTCCGTATACGATTAACGGATTTTTGAGAAAATAAAATAGTATAAAAAATAAAAAAACAGCTCCTGCAATTGAATACAACACATGCTTTATCAGTGTAAAAATACTACCGGTAAATACTTTCATTCTTAACCCCTTATATATAACTGTTTCTTATACGTTTGGCAAATCGCCTTTTACATCTGCAACTTCTGAACTTTCAAGTTCAAATACCGTATGTAATGCCCTTACTGCGCGCTGTGCCTGATCTTTATCTACAAGGCAGCTTATTTTAATTTCACTTGTAGAAATCATTCTAATATTAATACCCTGTTCCGCAAGAGTTTCAAACATTGTTGAAGCAACCCCGGGTCTGTCAATCATTCCTGCACCTACAATTGAAACCTTAGCAATATTTTCATCAACCTGCACATCACCTGTTGCGCCGATTTCAGCTTTCAAAGCTTCTAATGCTTCAACTGTTTTAGGCAAGTCGGAAGCGTCAACGGTAAATGCTATATCATTTGTATTAGAAACTTTTCTTGCATAAGACTGAATAATCATATCTACAGAGATATTTTCTTTTGCCAATTTACTGAATAATTTTGCAGCAACCCCCGGCTTATCGGGAACATCGCAGACAACAATTCTTGCCTGTGACAAGTCAGCCGCAACACCTGCTACCGGTTTGTAAATTTCCATTTTATCAACTCCTAATACTAAAGTACCTAAATTATCAAGCTTAAAGCTGCTTCTTACCCTCATAGGGACATTAAACTGTTTAGCGGTTTCAACACTTCTCGGATGAAGAACATTTGCACCTGCATGAGCAAGCTCAAGCATTTCCTCATAAGATATTTCATCCAATCTTGAAGCATTCGGAACAACTCTCGGGTCTGTCGTGTAAACGCCTTCCACATCGGTATAAATATCGCATCTTTCGGCATTTAAAGCAGCGGCAAGAGCAACAGCCGAAGTGTCTGATCCGCCTCTGCCGAGTGTGGTAATCTCGCCGTCTTCCGTTACTCCCTGAAAACCTGCAACAACAATAATTTTACCCTGTCTGAGGTTTTCTTTCAGTTTATCTGTTTTAATATCAATAATTCTGGCTTTTGAGTGAATATTTTCAGTCATAATACCGATTTGCATGGCATTAAAACTTACGGCATCGTAGCCCTGTGCCTGAATTGCCATAGCAAGAAGCGCAATAGAAACTCCCTCGCCTGTTGATAAAAGCATATCCATTTCGCGGCCTGAAGGATTTGGGCTTAAGTCTTTCGCCATTTTAACGAGGTAATCCGTTGTATGTCCCATTGCAGATACAACAACAACTACGTCATTACCGTTTTCTTTTTCCCTAATCACAGTCTTAGCGACATTTTTGATTTTATCTGTATCAGCTACCGAAGTTCCGCCGAATTTTTGTACAATGATTTTTCTCAATTTTAATTTCTTTCCGAATTATTATGCAAAATTGCTGTCAATTCAGCTTTTTGCTCAGGGTATTCAAACAAATTCCTGTCAATATTTTCAATTTTCTCTGCTATAGAGAGTGTTTCTTTTACATTATATTCACAAAGGTTTTCTTTGACAAGTATGTAACTTACATAAAACATTAAATTTAACAATGCAGCATTGTTTTCATCGGCTTTCAGGGCTTTACGCAATTTCCTCTGAGCTTCGGGGAACTCGTTTCGGGAAACAAGGTATCTTGAATAATCAGTAAAAGCTGCAATATATTTGGGATTAAACAATATTGCGTTTTCGTAATAATCTTTAACCTTTGTATCATTATTTAATTTTTCATAGCATTTTGCCAGATAATATGAGTTTACGGCATCTTCATCATCTGCTCTCAGCAATTCCAGTGCTTTATAAGTTTCGTCATTTTCGTATGCAATAATACCAAGAGCCTGTTTTACAACTTTATTTTCGGGTTCTTTCTCCAATGCTTTTTCAAGCAAAGGTTTTGCTTCGTCAAGTTCTTTTCGTGCGGCGCAGCATAAGCCTAAATATGAGTTTATTTCAACATTTTCGGCATCAAGTTCAAGAGCTTTCAAAAGTTTTGACTTTGCTTCATCATATTTTTCGAATTTTTCGAGAACTTTTCCCCACTCGAGGTACAATGCCGCATTTGTAAGATTTTTTTCTTCAGCCGTTTGAAAATATTTAAGAGAATTTTCGCTATCAAACTTAAGCGCATAAAGCTGCCCCAGAAGAATATATGAAGGAAGCATATTTGAATTAAAATCAAGAGATTTATGCGCGTAGTGTATTGCGCTGTCATAATCTTTTTTCAAATACTTTAATCTCGCAAATTCAAATGTATTATTGGCATTCGGGCAGACATTGGCAAGGAATGTAAGTTTCATTTCCGCTTTATCATACATTTCAAGCTTAATTTCCATAACAGCACAAAGAAATACCGCCGAAAAATTATATTTATTATGCTTTGCAGCTTCGATGAACTTTTCATGCGCCTCGGCATATTTATGCTGCTTCATCAGAGCCATGCCCCAGCCCGTAAAAGTATCAGAGTTATTCGATTGAACTTTATCGGAATTTTCAAATGATTTTACGGCATTTTCATACTTGCCGATCGATATTAAAGCAAAACCGAGCCTCTGCCATATATTTCTGTCCTGAGGGTTTAAATCTGCAGAAGTCTGATAATTTTCAACGGACTTTTCAAAATCACCGAGTCTTTCATAAACAAGACCGAGATATTTATACACAAGTGCATCTTTCTGCGGAAGCTCAAGAGCTTTTAGAAGAATATCAAGTGCTTCTTCATATTTATTTTGTTCAATCAGCACCTTTGCACGGTTTACATAAGTCAGTGAAGGTAATGACTGAATTACTGTTTCAGCCTTAAATTTGTCAACAGAACTGTTTAAGCTTTTTACTTTATCAATAATATTTTTTAACCAATCAGACAATCCGCCACCTCTCTAAACGCACCGTTACCTGCTTCATTTTCGGTAACCTGAATACCTTCAACATCCTTAACTTTTTGCACTGAATGCGGAACGGTAATTTTATATTTTGCAAAATTCAGGCATTCGATGTCATTTATATCATCGCCTATATACAAGAATTCTTCTTTGGAAAGATTATATTTCTTTACAATATCTTTGAGGACATCAATTTTAATTCTTATGTTTTGATGAATTTCTTCAATTTGAAATTTTTTTGCCAGAATTTCAATTGCCGCATTTTTTTCGCCTGAGATAATTCCGATCATATAATCATTTTTTTTCAAGATAGAAAAAGCCATAACATCTTTAAAATTAAGCTTTCTGCTCATCGAAAAATCATCATTAATATAAACACAGTTATCGGTAACAACTCCGTCAAAATCGGTTATGACCATTTTAATTGTCTGCGGTAATTTTAACTTTCCCATATACAAAATATCCCTTATCTGGTATAATTTTACCATAAAGAGAGGTAAAAACAAATGCTCTGGTATTTATTGAATTTAAGCATCATTATTGTATTCGTTATACTGTTTCTGATAGCAAGGCAGACAAACAAGAGATGGTCTAAGATAAACGATTATTTAGGCATGGTTACAAACACGGTAAATTCCGTAAGATACGGTAATTTATCCACTAAAATAGAAGAGATTAATCATCCGACATATCAGAATGTAACCGACAGTATTAACAGAATGGTGGAAACACTTAATGACCGTGAAAAAATGATTGTGGAATATCAGGCAGAGCTGATGCGCCAGAATAAACTGCTTGAATCTGTTATTAATTCGCTTTCGGACGGTATTTTGATAATTAATGACAAGCACAATATTCTTCGTGTAACCCCGCAGGTCAGCGAGTGGTTCGGGGCAAAAGGACAGGAAATTGTCGGAACAAATATTTTTGATTATATTCAAATAAGTGATGACACACCGATTGAGAGGTTAAAAAATAAAGACGTTTTTGTCAAACACACCCCGACTAATAACTTTGTAATGCACACAATAAAATTATCTCTCGACGATGACAAAAAACGTTATGTAATTCTTATAAAAGATGTTACTACAGAAAGAGAAATTGAAACATTAAAAGAAGACTTTGTTGCAACCCTTACACACGACTTAAAAGTTCCAATCGTTGCGGAGTCTAATATTATAAACTTTCTTTTGAACGGAACATTCGGGGAAATAACCGAAAAACAGCAGGTTGCGTTATTAAATATGAAAAAATCAAATGAAGAACTTGTAGACCTGGTTCAAATAATTCTTGAAACATACAAGATAAAAGAAACAGGTATTAAACTTCTTAAAGAGAATATAATGCTTAATAAATTTATTTCTGAAATAGTTGAAAGTACGCAGCCCATCGCGAATAATTCAGGAATAACAATTTATTTTACTCCATCAAGAGATATTAAAGTAACAGCCGATTCCATGCAGCTTGAAAGAGTTATTAAAAACCTAATCTCAAATGCAATATCTCACAGCAACACAAAAGACAGAATAGATATTACTACAGGAGAAATTCCCGGATATATAACAATATCTGTCATAGATTACGGGCAGGGTATTCCGGCAAAAGAATTAAAACTTATTTTTAATAAGTATTATTCCGCCGCGAAAAAATTCAGAAAAATAGGCACAGGCTTAGGTTTATATCTGTCGCAGCAGATTATCAAATCCCACGGCGGTGAAATTACCGTTCAAAGCGAAGAAAACGTGAAAACAGAATTTTGTATAAAAC
>QWCY01005629.1_pt1 | contig 11716 bp, 8 predicted proteins | sample 1972631 | NCBI WGS metagenome assembly QWCY01 (sample SAMN09866696, study PRJNA288562) | Human gut metagenome isolate pre1_stool, whole genome shotgun sequencing... | isolation source: gut | host: Homo sapiens | place: USA: California
TGCGGATAAGAGGACTTGAACCTCCACCGAGTTGCCCCGATTAGAACCTGAATCTAACGCGTCTGCCAATTCCGCCATATCCGCATATTCTGTTTTTGTTCGTGGCCGTTCGGCTCGGAACGATAATTATTATACCACGAATGCAGAGAAAGTCAAGCACTTTTTTCAAAAATCATGCTACAAATTTTCGAGCGAAAATTGTTGCATTCCGTATAGGCCGAATGGGGCGAAAAATCTGGTGGGATATGGTACAATAAATATCACCCCCTGCGGGGCAGGCGGCCCGGCGGGACTATTTACGGAAGAGGGAAAACTACAGATGTTCAATATCATTATCTTTCTCATCGGCGCAGGCATCATGTTCTATATGGCGTGGCGGAGCTGGTCGCGTCGGCGCAGGCTCATGACCCGGGGCGAAAAAGTAGAGGCCGCAGTGGCGGGCACGGTGCAGAGCCGGGACGGTGAAGCCTATCTGCTGGAATTTTCCACCGCAGGCGGCATCCACCATCTCCATTATCCCAAGTCCGCAAAGGGCAGAGAGCTGGCACAGGGCGCGGTCGTCACCCTTTATTATGACCCGGACGACCCCGCCGAGATGTACGTCGAGGGCGATAAGTCCGTTCTGGGCGCGGAAGTGCTGTACATCGTGCTGGGCATCGTGCTGCTGGTGCTGATGGCCGGCATCGTCCACTGAGAGGGGGAAAAGAAAGATGAAACTCGAACATTTTGGAATGGCAGAGCCGGGCGACTGCCGGGTGGTCTTTTCCGCGACGGCGGCAGAGCTGGAAGAAGCCGTGCAGGCCGTGAGAGCCGCCCCGGGGGCTGCGCAGGACGAAGACGACCTGCTGACGGCGGCGGTGAACCGGGCGATTCTGGAGGGCTTTTCGCCCTTGTTTGCTCAGCTGATGGCGGAGCATGGCTTGCAGCCTGTCACAGACCCGGATTTTGAGCTTCTGGCGGTGAACCGGGCCGAGGGATTCCGGGTGGGAGCGCAGTTCTTCTGTCTGCCGCCGCTGGAGCTGGGGGAATACACCGGCTTTGTCCAGCCCATCCAGCCCCGGCCCATCCGGGAACTGACCATCGAGTTGGAGATCAACCGGAATCACGGCGACGAGGACCGTGCCGCCGATGCCGAGGGCAGGCGGGAACTCCGGGCCAGAGTGACGCAGGAGATCTACGCCCAGCGCTGCCAGCAGGCCCGCGCCGTGGCCGAACAGGCCCTCATCGCCCAGCTGGGCACACAGGTCACAGGCCCGCTGCCCAAGCAGCTCGTGGCGGGCAACTATTTTGCCGAACAGCGTCAGTTCAACCTGCGGATGCAGGCCAACGGCATCAACTTCGACCAGTATCTGAAGGTGCAGGGCCAGACCGTAGAGGAGTTCCGCGCATGGCTCCACACCGAGGCGGAGCGCAAGCTGCGCAGCCGGATGGGCCTGCTGCTGGTGGCGCAGCGAGAGCAGCTCTGGCCCACGGAGGCCGAGGTGGAGGAAGAACTGGCCCACTGGGACGACAAGCGGGACGGGGAGCACACCTTCCCCTCAAACGACCGCCGCCGCGCCGCGCAGCGCATCGCGTCCAGCCGGGCCGCTGCCTTCGTGCTGGCCCACTCCACTCTCACGCCCCCGCCCGCTGAGCCGACGGTGCTGAAGGCCGAAAGCTGAATCTCATCCTCCGGGAAAACCGCAGGGCGATAAAAGGCAGGGGAAGCCCGCCGGATGGAAAATGCATCCGGCGGGCTTCTTTGTTAAGAATCTGCGAAGTTTTTGCAAAGTTACCCTCGAAACGCTGGTTTCTTAAATGGCGTCGTGGTATGCTACTATCAAACTCACAGGGAACTGCAGGGCACTGCCGTTTCCGAGATCATAAGCTTTGGTCGTCCCGCTTCAGCCTGCCCGGCACGCCAGTGCCTCTCCCCATGGGAGAGGTGGCTGCAAAGCAGACGGAGAGGGCGAGGAGGGAACCCCATGAAAGAAGTCAAGACCCCCAAAAAGCCGCTGGCCATCTATTACGCCATCGTGCTGCTGGTGCTGATGCTGCTCAACTTCGTGCTCGTGCCGTGGATGAACGAACGGCAGATCAAGGAAGTGGACTACGGCACCTTCATGTCCATGACCGAGGAGAAGGACATCGGCCGGGTGGATGTGGAATCCAACCAGATCCTTTTTACCGATAAAGACGAAACGCAGGTCTACAAGACGGGCCTCATGAACGACCCCGACCTGACCCAGCGCCTTTACGACGCGGGCGCGCAGTTTTCCAGCGAGATCGTCGAGCAGGCCTCGCCGCTGGTGAGCTTTCTGCTGAGCTTCGTGCTGCCCATCGTCCTCTTCGTCTGGCTGGGCAATGTTATGAACCGGAAGCTGATGGAGAAGGCCGGCGGCGCGAACTCGATGATGTTCGGCGGCGTGGGCAAGTCCAACGCCAAGGTCTATGTCCAGTCCACCCACGGCATCCGCTTCGCGGATGTGGCCGGCGAGGACGAGGCCAAAGAGAATCTGCAGGAGATCGTCGATTATCTGCACGACCCTAAGAAATACGAGGAGATCGGTGCTTCCATGCCCAAGGGCATCCTTCTCGTCGGCCCTCCGGGCACCGGCAAGACTATGCTGGCAAAAGCCGTGGCCGGTGAGTCCAACGTGCCCTTCTTCTCGATCTCCGGCTCGGAGTTCGTGGAGATGTTCGTGGGCATGGGTGCCTCCAAGGTGCGCGACCTGTTCAAGCAGGCGAAGGAAAAAGCACCCTGCATCGTCTTTATCGATGAGATCGACGCCATCGGCCAGAAGCGCAACAGCGGCCAGCTGGGCGGCAACGATGAGCGGGAGCAGACCCTGAACCAGCTGCTCACCGAGATGGACGGCTTTGAGGGCAACACTGGCGTCATCATCCTCGCGGCCACCAACCGCCCGGACTCCCTCGACCCCGCCCTGACCCGTCCCGGCCGCTTCGACCGCCGTGTGCCGGTCGAGCTGCCCGACCTCAAGGGCCGCGAGGAGATCCTGAAGGTCCATGCCAAGAAGGTGGCGCTTGCCCCCGGCATCGACTTCAACACCGTGGCCCGGATGGCCTCCGGCGCTTCCGGCGCAGAGCTGGCCAACATCGTCAACGAAGCCGCTCTGCGGGCTGTCCGCTCGGGCCGCAAGAGCGTGACGCAGGCTGACCTTGAGGAGAGCATCGAGGTGGTCATCGCAGGCTACCAGAAGAAGAACTCCATCCTCACCGACAAGGAAAAGTGCATCGTGGCCTACCATGAGGTCGGCCATGCGCTGGTGGCGGCGCTCCAGAGCCACTCCGCTCCCGTCCAGAAGATCACCATCATCCCCCGCACCTCGGGTGCGCTGGGTTATACCATGCAGGTCGAAGAGGGCAACCACTACCTCATGACCAAGGAAGAGCTGGAAAATAAGATCGCCACCCTCACCGGCGGTCGTGCCGCCGAGGAGGTGGCCTTCCAGTCGGTCACGACCGGTGCATCCAACGACATCGAGCAGGCCACCAAGCTGGCCCGCGCCATGCTCACCCGCTACGGCATGAGCAAGGAGTTCGACATGGTGGCCCTTGAGACGGTGAACAACCAGTATCTGGGCGGCGACACTTCGCTGGCCTGCTCGGCCCAGACCCAGAGGGAGATCGACCAGCGGGTCGTGGAGCTGGTGAAGGCCCAGCACGAAAAGGCCATCCGGATCCTGACCGACAACCGGGCCAAGCTTGACGAGCTGGCAAAGTACCTCTACGAGAAGGAGACCATCACCGGCGACGAATTTATGGCCATCCTCGAAGAAAAAGCCTCAGATGAAAAATAAAAGGAAAGCGCTGCAATAATCCGACCGCCGTATCCGTATTCATTACAGATACGGCGGTTTTCTGATGCGCCGTGTCGCAAATAAGATAGTAATTTGGGAAGACCCCTCCGTCAGCGCTGACGGAGAGGTCATCCCCCTACAGGAGGATACGACATATGAGACTGAACAAGAACACTGCACGCCGTGCCGCTGCTGCGGCCGCTCTGCTGACCATGACCGCTGCAATGAGCGTGGGCGCTTTCGCTGCCGATGACACGGTCGTCGAGGGCTATCTGCCCCCGCAGGCCGAGAGCGTCATGACGCAGGGCGACATCGCCCTCCACTCCGACGTTCCGGTGGGGGAGGTAGACCCCAACTACGGCGGCTACGCCTCCCCGGTGGAGAATCCCATTCAGGGCAACGTCATGATGATCTCCGACGCAGCGGAGGAAAAGCACGAGGCCCGTTACACCGTCAAGGGTCTGCTGGGCAAGCAGGTGCTTTATACCGCCCGTCAGGAGGGCCAGGTGCTGACGCTGGACGCTCCGGATGACAACGCTACCTTCCGGGCCACCATCCTCGATATGCAGGCCCTGCTGGATCAGGGCGTGAGCACGCTGGTGTTCAAGACCGGCAAGACCTCCACCACCCTGAACCTGACCCTCCTGTGCGAGGGCCAGAAGTCCGGCACCAAAGTGACCCTGCGCCACTTCGGCAGCAGCGCCCGCCTCACCGTGGGCTTCCGCAGCCGCCGCGACCTCATCGTCGGCCGCTGAGCCGCAAACGAACCGTTTTCTCTCCTCTTTTCCACTGACTGATACGAACAGCAAGAAGGCCCGCTGCATTCATCGCAGCGGGCCTTCTTGTGTGTTCAGATGGTATCGTCCGGGCCGCTCCCGCCCTGCTCCGAGGCATAGAGGAGCATCAGGTGGTTTGCACTGGCCTCCAGCTGGCTCTTGGCCTGACGGAGGTTCGCTTCCTCCGTCTCGTTCATCTTCTCGGGCTTGTCCTTCCGCAGGCAGCGGCGGAGGTTCGCCACATCGGCTTTGATGCGGTTCTTCTCCTCCTTGTCCAGCTCCTTCTTGCACTTCGAGAGGGCTTCGTCTACCTTATAGGCCAGCACCTCGGCCTGATTGTGGAGGTCGAGACGCTCCTTGCGGCGGCTGTCCTCAGCCTCGTAGGCGGCGGCGTCCGCCATGGCGCGCTGGATCTCGTTCTCCGAGAGGTTGGTGCTGCCGGTGATGGTGATGTTCTGCTCCCGGCCTGTGCCGAGGTCCTTGGCCGACACCTTGACCACGCCGTTGACGTCGATGTCAAAGGTGACTTCGATCTGAGGCTTGGACGAGAAGCTGGCCCGGATGCCGTTCAGCTTGAACTTGCCGAGGCTCTTGTTGTCCCGGGCAAAATGCCGCTCGCCCTGCAGGACGTTGATCTCCACGCTGGTCTGCATGGGGCGGGCCGTGGTGAAGAGCTGGCTCTTGCGGGTGGGGATCATGCTGTTGCGGGTGATGAGGGGGGTGGCGACGCCGCCCAGCGTCTCGATGGAGAGGGTCAGAGGGGTGACATCCATCAGCACGAGGCCCTGCGCTGCTGCGCCGGTGGCACCGGCCAGCTTGCCGCCGCCCTGCAGCAGGCCGCCCTGTACGGCGGCACCCATCGCCACGCACTCGTCGGGGTTGAGGCTGTGGCTCGGCTCACAGCCCAGCAGCTCTTTTACCTGACGCTCAACGGCAGGCATCCGGGTGCTGCCGCCCACCAGAAGCACCTTGCCCAGCTGGGAGGCCGAGATGCCGGCGTCCCGCAGCGCGTTCTGCACAGGGGCCACGGTCCGGGCCAGCAGATCACCGGTCATCATTTCGAACTGGGGGCGGGAGAGGGTCAGGTCGAGGTGGTGGGGGCCGTCCTTGCCCACCGCGATGAAGGGGAGATTGAGCTGGGCCGAGAGGGCGCTGGACAGCTCCTTCTTGGCCTTTTCAGCCTCTTCCTTCAGGCGGCCCATGGCGGCGGGGTCGCGGGAGAGGTCGATGCGGTCAGATTTTTTGAACTCTGCCACCGCGTACTCCACGATGCGCTGGTCGAAGTCGTCGCCGCCCAGACGGGTATCGCCGCCGGTGGCCAGCACCGTGAAGGTGCCGTCCTCGATCTCGATGATGGAGACATCGAAGGTGCCGCCGCCGAGGTCGTAGACCAGGATCTTCTGGGGTGCTTCGTTGTCGAGTCCGTAGGCCACGGCTGCGGCGGTCGGCTCGTTGATGATGCGCAGGACGTTCAGGCCCGCGATGCGGCCCGCGTCCTGCGTGGCCTTGCGCTGGCTGTCGTCGAAGTAGGCCGGGACGGTGATGACGGCCTCCGTCACCGGCTCGCCCAGATAGCTTTCGGCGTCGCGGCGGATCTTGGTCAGGATCATGGCGCTGATCTCCTGCGGGGTCAGGTCCTTGCCGTCGATGTGGACGCGGTAGTCGCTGCCCATATGCCGCTTGATGCTGGACACCGTCCGTCCGGAGTTGGCGGCGAGCTGGCGCTTGGCCGCGCCGCCCACCAGCCGCTCGCCGTCCTTGGTAAACGCCACCACACTGGGGGTGGTGCGTTCGCCCTCTGCGTTGGTGATAACGACGGGCTTGCCGCCCTCCACCACGGCTACGCAGCTGTTGGTGGTGCCAAGGTCAATACCGATCACTTTGCTCATTCTGGTCGTCCTCTCTGTTTTTGCGACGCGCATATTTTCTCATAGGTATCATATCGGTTCCGTATGACGATTCCTTGGAGCATTTGTAAAGATTTTGTGTTTCAGCCCGACTCGTTCTCGAGCAGCTGGCGGATGACGCGCTCGGTCTCATCCAGCCAGCTCCGGGCCGTCTCGTCGCCCTCCTTTTGGCGGATGAGGAAGCCCTGTTTTGCCTCGGCCAGCTGGGCCAGCGCCTGCCTGCGGGAGATATACTGCGTCTCATACTGGGCCACCCGGAGGCAGACCTGCGGCATATAGGCGATGTCGGGGGTGGAGGCGCAGAGCTTCTGGGCCTTGCGGTAGGCACGCAGGGCGGCGCCCACGCCCTTGCCCTGTACCATGGCGTCGTCGCCCAGCGCCACCCATGCGGCTACGTCTCCGGCATCGGCGGCTTTTTTCCAGAACTTCCGGGCCTGCGCGGGGCTTTTGCGGCAGCCTTTGCCCTCGTAGAGCAGCTCGCCCATCATGGCGAGGCCCTCGGCGCAGCCCTCCTCGGCGGAGAGTTGATAGAAGTGCATCGCGTCGTCCCAGCGGCCCTCGGCCATGGCCCGGTTCCCGGCCCGCAGCTCCTCTTCGCCCGGCTCGCTGGTGTCGTGGCCGGCATGGAGCAGGCCGTTGAGGAGCGAACAGTCCAGCGTGGCCGAGCTTGTCCATGGGTCGATGACCACACCGTCGATGCGGTCAGAGTCCAGCGCCGACTGCATGGCGGCAGACAGAAGCATTTCGGCCATAGGGCGGCTGGCGGTGCCCTTGTCGGCCTCCGCCGCCCGCACCGAGGTAAAGAGGGGTAGATAGCACCGGCTCTTCTGGGTGTGCAGGGTCCAGAACGGCAGGTCCTTGGCCTTTTCCGCCGGGACGGGGTGCTCGGCCCACGGGGCCGCGCCGTCCGGCTGGTCGGACGAGGCTTCCAGCGGCACCAGCACCCGGGTGTCCAGCTCGAGGGCGTAGTTGATGGCGTTCATCAGCGCCCAGAAGCTCTCCTCGTTCTGGCCCTTATAAAGTGCAGCCACTGCCCGCTCCACGGCGGGGCAGCCTGTGCCCAGCGGCCCATACTCCGGCAGCTTTTTGCGGTCTGCCGCGCCCACCGGGCGCAGCCGCAGCCGTGCTGCTCCATCCTTTGCCATAGCATCCACCATTCTTTCGTTTGAGATTCCTTTCCAGTATAGCAGGATTTTCCGTTTTTCTCAATCGGAAACATGGCATTCTGGTTTGGAATGCGCTATAATAAAAACTGTTTTGACTGAAATACATCAAAGAAAGGGAGAATCGAGCCTTGAATAAAATGCTTCGCTACCTCAGCGGCTACAAGCGCGAGAGCGTGCTTGCGCCGCTTTTCAAGATGCTGGAAGCCACCTTTGACCTGTTCGTGCCGCTTGTGATGGCCGACATCGTCAACGTGGGCATCGCGGCCCACGACTTCCGCTACATCCTCGTGCGGTGCGGCATCCTGCTCCTGCTGGCCTTCGTGGGCCTTGTCTGCAGCCTGACCGCCCAGTATTTCTCGGCCAAGGCCGCAGTGGGTTACTCCACCGGCCTGCGCCACGCGCTGTTTGAGCACATCCAGCGCCTGAGCTTCACCGAGATGGACACCATGGGCACCAGCACCCTCATCACCCGGATGACCAGCGACATCAATCAGGTGCAGAGCGGCCTGAACCTCTTCCTCCGGCTGTTCCTGCGCAGTCCCTTCGTGGTGTTCGGCGCGATGGTCATGGCCTTTACGGTCAATTTCCGCGCCGCCCTCATCTTCGTGGTGGCCATCCCGCTGCTGAGCGTCGTGGTCTTCGGCGTCATGGTCATCACCCGACCCCTGTATAAGGCGGTGCAGGCGCGGCTCGACCGCGTGCTGGGCCTGACCCGCGAGAACCTCACCGGCGTCCGCGTCGTCCGCGCCTTCGACAAGGAGAAGACCGAGGTGGACCGTTTCGAGGACGCCAATGAGCTGCTGACGAAGATGCAGCTCCACGTCGGCCACATCTCCGCCCTGATGAACCCGCTGACCTATGTCATCATCAACCTTGCCATCGTGGCGCTGCTGTATGTGGGCAGCATCGAGATCAACATCGGGGGCATGGCCTCCGGCGACGTCATCGCGCTGGTCAACTATATGAACCAGATCCTGATCGAGCTGGTCAAGCTGGCCAACCTCATCGTGCAGGTGAGCAAGGCGCTGGCCTGTGCAGGCCGTGTGCAGGCCGTGCTGGACACCGAGCCGGGCATGGAGTTCCCGCGGGAGCCTGCCGGTGAAGTCCCGGCGGAAAAGGCCGGCGACGCCGTCCGCTTCGACCATGTGGGCCTGACCTATCAGGGTGCAGGCGCACCCAGCCTCTCCGACATCAGCTTCACGGCCAAGCGCGGCCAGACCATCGGCGTCATCGGCGGCACCGGCAGCGGCAAATCCAGCCTCATCAGCCTCATCCCCCGCTTCTACGACGCCACCGAGGGCAGCGTGGAGATCATGGGCCGCCCCGTCCGGCAGTACCCCCGGGCCGACCTGCGGGGCAGGGTGGCCGTGGTCATGCAGAAGGCCCAGCTCTTCGGCGGCACCATCCGCTCGAACCTGCTCTGGGGCAACCAGAACGCCTCCGAGGCTGACCTCTGGGCCGCGCTGGAGACGGCGCAGGCTGCGGAGTTCGTCCGGTCCAAGCCCCTCGGCCTCGATGAACCGGTGGAGCAGGGGGGACGAAATCTCTCCGGCGGCCAGAAGCAGCGCCTGACCATCGCCCGCGCCCTCGTGGGCAGGCCCGACATCCTCATCCTCGACGACAGCGCCAGTGCACTGGACTACGCCACCGATGCGGCCCTGCGCAAGGCGCTGGCCGCGCTGCCGGGCGCTCTGACCGTCTTCATCGTCAGTCAGCGTGCCGCCAGCCTGCAGCACGCAGACCAGATCATCGTGCTGGACGACGGCCATATGGTGGGCCTTGGCCGTCACGCCGAGCTGCTGGACAGCTGCCCGGTCTATCGTGAAATTTACGAGAGCCAGTTCAAGAAAGGGGATGCGCAGAAATGAGTGCAAAAGCAAAAAGCAGGCTGACCCCTGAGCAGCAGAAGGCCACCATGACCCGGGTGCTCCAGAAGATCAGGCCCTACGGATTTTTTGTGGGGTGCAGCCTCATCGTGGCGGCGGTGAGCGTCGCGGCCCAGCTGTATATCCCCATCCTCTGCGGCGACGCCATCGATATGATGCTGGGCAAGGGGGCCGTGGACTTCGCGGGCGTGCTGCGCATCGTGTATGAGATCGTGGCTGTGGCCGTGACCGCCGCCTTTGCACAGTGGCTGCTGAGCGTCTGCAACAACCGCATCACCTTCGCGGTCAGCCGCGACCTGCGAAACGCTGCCATGCGGAAGATCCAGACCCTGCCCCTCTCCTACCTCGACAGCCACCCCTCCGGCGACATCGTGAGCCGGATGGTGGCCGACGTGGACACCTTCGCCGACGGCCTGCTGATGGGCTTCACCCAGCTGTTCTCGGGCGTGCTGACCATCCTCGGCACCCTGCTGTTCATGCTGCGGCAGAATGTGCCCATCACGCTGGTGGTGGTCTGCATCACCCCCTTGAGCCTCGTGGTGGCCAGCTTCCTCGCCAAGCGCAGCTATGGCTACTTCCAGAGCCAGAGCACCGTCCGCGGCGAGCAGACCGCCCTCGTCAACGAGATGATCGAGGGCCAGAAGGTCGTGCAGGCCTTCGGCCATGAGGCCCAGAGCCTTGCGGCCTTCGATGAGGTGAATGGCCGCTTGCAGGACGTGAGCCTGAAGGCCATCTTCTTCTCCAGCCTGACCAACCCCGCCACCCGCTTCGTCAACAACATCGTCTACGCAGGCGTCGGCCTTGTGGGTGCACTCTACGCGGTGGGCGGCGGCATCTCCATCGGCCAGCTGAGCATCTTCCTGAGCTACGCCAACCAGTACACCAAGCCCTTCAACGAGATCTCCGGCGTCGTGACCGAGCTGCAGAACGCTCTGGCCTGCGCGGCCCGGGTGTTTGAGCTGCTGGACGCCGAGGACCAGTGCCCCGAGGCCGAAAACGCTGTCCGGCTCGAGCCGGACGGCCACGTCCAGATCGAGAACGTCTCCTTCCGCTACCTGCCCGACCGCCCGCTCATCGAGGGGCTGTCTCTGGACGTCAGGCCCGGCCAGCGCATCGCCATCGTCGGCCCCACCGGCTGCGGCAAGACCACCCTCATCAACCTGCTCATGCGGTTCTATGACGTCAACGGCGGTGCCATCAAAGTTTCCGGCACCGACATCCGGGATGTGACCCGTGCCTCCCTGCGGGGCAGCTACGGCATGGTGCTGCAGGACACATGGCTGCGGGCCGGTACGGTGCGGGAGAACATCGCCTACGGCAGGCCGGACGCCACCCTCGACGAGGTGGTGGCCGCAGCCAAGGCCGCCCACGCCGACAGCTTCATCCGCCGTCTGCCCGAGGGCTATGACACCGTCATCGCCGAGGACGGCGGCAACATCAGTCAGGGCCAGAAGCAGCTGCTCTGCATCGCCCGCGTGATGCTCTGCCTGCCCCCGATGCTGATCCTCGACGAGGCCACCTCCTCCATCGATACCCGCACCGAGGTGCGGATTCAGGCGGCCTTTGCCCGGATGATGCAGGGCCGCACCAGCTTCATCGTGGCACACCGCCTGTCCACCATCCGGGAGGCCGACGTCATCCTCGTGATGAAGGACGGCCACATCGTGGAGCAGGGCGACCACGACACGCTGCTGGCACAGGGCGGCTTCTACGCCAAGCTCTACAACAGCCAGTTCGAGGGCGTGGAGACCTGAGCGGGGAGAAACGCAAATTTTGGAAAATTTCACCGCTGCTCACGTGAAATCGTTTCATCTTCGTCATGAGGCAAACTTCTTGACAGGGGCGGCAGGTTTTGCTAAAATGAGGTCACTTTGAACAAAGCGCAAATGCGTTGACGGGGAAAAAACGATCTTCTTCTGCGTGCAGAGAGCTGCCGGGTGGTGCAAGGCGGTGCAGAGGGTTTCGGTTACTGGCCCCTGAGCGGCAGGGCTGAAGCAGACAGTAGGCCCTGACGGAAGCCCACCGTTATCCGGGCAGCGATTCGCCCCAAAAAGCCGATCGTGCAGAGCGGCTGTGTGTTGAGCACAGCAAAGAGAGTGGTACCACGGGTGCCCTGTAACAGAAATTACAGGCTCTCGTCTCTCAGGGGATTTCGTCCTTTGAGAGACGGGAGCCTTTTCG
>QWCY01005630.1_pt1 | contig 11715 bp, 8 predicted proteins | sample 1972631 | NCBI WGS metagenome assembly QWCY01 (sample SAMN09866696, study PRJNA288562) | Human gut metagenome isolate pre1_stool, whole genome shotgun sequencing... | isolation source: gut | host: Homo sapiens | place: USA: California
GTGGATATGATCCTTCAGTCTATCGGCCGTGCCGGAACCAAGGACATTTCCTTTACTGTTGATAAAAATGATCTGGACGATGCAATGGGTGTTCTGGAAGCTAACCAGGCACGCATCGCCTATTCTGAGCTTCATGCGGAGAAAAACATTGCCAAGCTTTCTATTGTAGGAGCAGGTATGATGAGCAATCCGGGTGTTGCTGCAAAAATGTTCGAAAGCCTTTACAATGAGGGTGTGAACATCAATATGATCGCAACATCTGAGATCCGTGTGACGGTTCTCATTAACGAGAAAGATGGCGTACGTGCCATGAATGCGGTACATGATGCGTTTAATCTTGCAGACTAAACAGATGTGAAATATGAGAATATGATATATCTGAAGTAAAAAATGACGGGGCGGAGGCTTGGATGAGTCTCCGCCTTCTATAACGAAGGGATACAGAATTATGAGAAAAAATCTGAAGGGCTGTAAGAAGCTGGCAGGGGAAACTCTGGCCGGTAATTTTACGGTCCCTGTGATCGGGAGTATTGCGGTTGCGGCGATGAGCGCAGTTTCAAGCTATATTTCCACAGCACTTTTTCCGGGAGATTCCCTGTATGCGATCATTGGAGGAGAGGTATTCAGCTTTGTCCTTTCTCTGGTGATTTGTATTTTTTCCGCAGGACTTTACCGGATCTATCTGAATATTTCCAGAAGGGAAGCCTACTCTTTCGGAGACCTTCTGTACTTTTTCAGCCATCAGCCGGATCATGTGATCGTGGCATCCTTTGTGCTGGCATTGATCAATCTGGTGACATCACTTCCACTGGCGTGGTTTTCTTTTACAAGCAATATGGGAAATACAACGGAGGAGCAGATGAACTGGGCAGTAACTTACATGCTGCTCACACTTCTCGGGTTCGCGCTGAACCTGCTGGCAGCTATGCCGTTCACCATGAGCTATTACATCCTGTCCGATAATTCGGACATAAAAGGAGTGCAGGCACTGAAAGCCAGTGCAAAGCTTATGAAGGGACATTACTGGGAATATATGAAAATGCTCTTAAGTTTTGTTCCGTGGATCATTTTTTCCATATTTACATTGTATCTGGCACTGATCTGGCTGGTGCCTTATATAGAAACCTGTATGGCAGTTTTCTATCGGAATATTTCCGGAGAGTTCGATGAACCTCCGGAGGAGCCTCATCCTCCGGTAACTCCGATTCCGCAGTTCCATGATGAAACCGAAGCCTGATCGCCTTCCGGAGGATGTTTTCCCTTTCCGGGGGGATGCTTGAGACGCAGGTGATGCCCTTTCCGGGGGGATGCTTGAGACGCAGGTGATGCCCTTTCCGGGGGGGATGCTTGAAACGCAGGTGATGCCCTTTCCGGGGGATGCATGAGACGCAGGTACTTTCCCTTTCAGGGGGACCATTTTGGCATGGGCAGGTACGAGGGGGAAAGCACTCAAAGTTGCGAAGCCCGCTTTTCCCCCTCGAGCTCCCCCTTTCCGGGCACGCAGCTATTGTAGGCTGTAGAAATATGTGAAGATATTGGAGGGGCGATGGATTCTACTACGTTGGCTGTGGAAGGTTGAGCCGATTTATGCTGACGTAAATATATTGGCGAAGCCTGTTCCTGAATAACAGCGATACACCACAATCCAGAGAACAAGCCCGCTACGCAGTCCACTTTCCCATTCAGCCAGAAGCAATAAACAGTGCCGAAGCAACAATCGGCTCAGCCTGTCACTGCCAGTGCAGCAGAATACAGTGCCGAATCAATAATCGGCTCAGCCTGCTACTGCCAGTGCAGCAGAATACATGGCCGAATCAATAATCGGCTCAGTCTGTCACTGCCGATACAGCAGAATACAGGACTGAGCCGATACACTTACACATTCCACAACGCATCACAGCGGCGTGGCCAGGAGGGGAAGAGCGCGAGAAGGGGAGACGGCCTTCGCAACTATGAGTGCTTCCCCTTCTCGCAAATTACCCACTTTCAAAAAGTGAAAACTATAATCCAAAAAAATCAAACCATCCAATTTCCTCACACTTCAAAAGGTGAAAACTACAATCCCAAAAAATCAAACTATCCAATTTATCTCACTTCAAAAAGTGAAAACTATAATCCAAAAAAATCAAACCATCCAATTTCCTCACACTTCAAAAAGTGAAAACTACAATCCCAAAAAATCAAACTACCCAATTTATCTCACTTCAAAAAGTGAAAACTATAATCTAAAAAATCAAACCACACAATTTCCCCTCACTTAAAAAAGTGAAAACCATAATCCAAAAAGCAAACCACATAATTATAGATTCAAAGGAAGTCGTCCCACAACCTCCTTTGTCAACCCACCTATGAGAATCCCCGCCAGGACACCTGCTACCAGCAGTGCCGGTGCATAAACCATCAAACTCGTATTGCTCACTACGATCATGGCAACGATCAGCTGCCCGATATTATGTGTGACACCACCGGCCACACTGATACCGATCAGACTGAAGCCGGAATGTTTTTTCAAAAGCTCCATCACAGTCAGGCTAAGCGCAGCGCCAGCCAGACTATACAAAATACTGAACAGATTTCCAAACATAAATCCGATCACCAGGATCCGGACAACGGACACGAGAGCCGCTTCTTTAAAGGAATATCGGTCCAGTATAAAAAGCACCGCCAGGTTTGCAAGCCCGAGCTTGATACCCGGAATCCCTGTAAATACAGGGACCAGAGACTCCACATATCCAAAAATGATCGCTACTGCGGCAAATAATCCGAGATAAGCTGTTTTTCGTTTCATAAATAAATCCTTTCATTTGTTGCAGGAATATCGTTGCAGAAACAGCACAGACAGAATACCGTCTGTCAGAGAAAACTCTACGGAGAACACGTATTACGCATATTCTCCGGAAATTTTATGTCACCGCATCAATTTTAGGCGAACTATCCGAATCCGAATCCTCTGCAGTATTTTCCCCTTCTATCACAACCTTATTAGGAAGGCAGATGATGGAACCGCCGTGCTCGTCCACAGCCTTCTGTTTCATACAGTAATGATCCGGGCAGGTTGCTTCGATCATTGTAACTTTTCCATCTTTGATCTCGCAGACATTGGTGTCTCCGATGTGGATGATCTGGTCCTGGGAAAGCGAATAGGTTCCGAATTCTTTTCCGTCAACGGTAATACGGATCGTATTATGGGAACGTTTCCCCGCAATCTGAAAACCAAGCCAGAGAACCCCCGCCAGAATCAGGATCCCGGCAATAAAAATCAATTCTTTTTTCTTCAAAACAAATCTCCATTTCTGTTACAGATTCAGAAAAATCATATCATAATCGAAATTAAAAGGCAAACATAAGTTAATGATATCTAACCATAATTCATACAGCTGTTCCCAACGGAAAGGGAGGAGTGGCGATGATTTTTCTTTTATAAAAGACATAAAACAGAAAAATTCATATTGGAAAAAGTTATAAACTACTAACAAAAGTGTAGACAAGAAAAAAAACAGGTGATATAATACCTAACTGTAAGTTAGCATCGTCTAATTTTATAAAAAAGATTAATCAAAACTAATTTATGTATATGGATAAAAACTATATAATTTATCCAAAAGACAGTTATACGCAGATTACAGGACTGGATCGAGAGCATCTGACGCAGCCATATATGTTCGCACAGTTGAGCCTGATGCAGCAATTTACGGAATTGTTATAAATACAAGGGAGAAAAGAGATGAAAAATCAGAATTTTTATATGAGAGTGATCTCCTTACTGCTGGTGATCCTGGCTGTACTTTTTTATAACAGTAGCATGAAAGCCCAGGCAAATGAAAAAGAGATCGCGGCTCTGACAGATAAGGTAGATACACTTCAGGAGCAGCAGAATGAACTTCTCAGTGCGCTGGAGACGAGTTATGTAAATCGTATGCAGAATCAGGCAGCATCTGTAGGATCAGGCAGCAGTGATGCAGATACAGCAGGCGATGACAAAACAACAGACACTTCAGACGGCAATGTATCCGATGCAGACGCAGAGGACACAGCAACCACAGATTCCGATAATGTATATAAAGATGGAACCTATACAGGAGAAGCCGAGGGATACGGCGGGACCATTCAGGTGGAGGTGACACTTACCGGTGATGAGATCACATCCATCAACGTAGTCAGCGCCCCAGGTGAGGACAGTGCATATCTTTCACAGGCAGAGAGCGTGATCGATTCCATCCTGAGTGCTCAGAGTACAGATGTGGATACCGTATCCGGAGCAACGTTCAGCTCCACAGGAATCCTGAACGCAGTGGATGCGGCACTTGGAAAGGCGGAAAACTCATGAAAAAAAGACAGCGGGAGGTAAGGCTGATGCGTGCGGGAATACAGCTGGCATTTTTTATTGCCGCCCCGTCTCTGTTTTCTACAGCCTTTGCAGGTATCAAATCGATCTTTCTTGCCATTGCGGCCGGTCAGCCGGTGGAGTGGAATTCCTTTCTGACTGTAACGGCAGTGCTTCTGATCTTTACCTGCTTTTTCGGAAGACATTTCTGCGGATATGCGTGTGCATTCGGATCTTTCGGAGATGCCGTATATGAAGGCTTTTCCTGGATCCGGATGAAATGCTTTCACAAAAAAAAGAAACCGGTTCTTTCCGAAAAAATGGTTCACGGGCTTCAGAAAGTTAAATATATCGTACTGGCACTGATCCTGCTTTCCTGCCTTACAGGTGTATACGGAAAGCTTACGGAAACCAGCCCGTGGGATGTTTTTTCCATGCTCACGGCAGGACGGCTCCCGAACAGCAAATATCTGGTGGGAATTGTGTTCCTGGTGCTGATCATTGTGGGAATGTGTACACAGGAAAGGTTTTTCTGCCAGTTTCTCTGTCCCATGGGAGCGGTTTTTGCATTAATGCCAATCCTTCCGGGTGCACTGTTTCGGAGAACCCATGAGAAATGTCCGCCGAAATGTGGTCTCTGTAAAAAAAGATGTCCGGCTCATCTGGATATCGACGGCGACACAGGCAGATCCGGCGAATGTCTTTGCTGCCACGCATGTGCCGCAGCATGCCCGAGAAAAAATATTCACATTGGAACAATTGAGGAAAAATGATCTATGAGATATCAGGCTCTGAAAAAGAAAACTTTTCTGGCAGCAGCTACATTTACAGGAATTGCGGTGTTGTTTCCTGTGCTGTGCATGGCTGCTTCGGAAAATGATGTACAGACATATACCGATACAGATTTTGCAATGGATACTGTGGTATCAGAAACACTCTATACCACAGGTGACGATATAAACAGTAAGCTGACAGCTGTGCTGACAGATGTGGAGACGAACCTTCTTTCCTGGACCAATGAGAAGTCCCAGATCTATAAGGTGAATGCAGACAGCGGAAAAGATACGGAGATTTCCGACGAGCTTTCCGGATATCTGAAACGTCTTCTGAAGATCGCAGAGGATTCTGACGGAGCCTTTGACCCAACCATCGGGAAGCTGATCCGCCTGTGGGATATTGGAGGGGAAAACCAGAAAATTCCGGAAGAAGCAGAAATTAAGAATGTTCTGAAGGATTCCGGATATCAGAAGATTTTTCTTGACGGAAATACGGTCCACATGGAGGAGGGCTGTTCTCTGGATCTTGGAGCAGCGGGAAAGGGTATTGGCTGTGACCTGATCCTTAAAGAACTGGAAACAAAGAAGGATGTAACAGCAGCACTTATGAATCTGGGAGGAAGCAGTGTCATGACCTACGGAAGCAAGCCGGATGGTTCTTCCTGGAATGTGGCAGTGACAGATCCCAGAGCTGAAAATGAGGATGACTATCTTGGTGTGGTTGCCTTAAATGGTACAGAATTTCTTTCCACATCCGGAGATTATGAGAAATATTTTATCGAAAATGGTGTAAGGTATCACCACATTATGGACCCGTCTACCGGCTATCCGGCAGAAAGCGGAGTGACCGGGGTAACGGTAGTCTGTGACTCAGGTCTGGAGGCAGATGCGCTTTCCACAGCATGTTTTGTGCTGGGGGTGGAAAAAGGGACACAGCTGTTGAAAGCTTACGGTGCAGACGGACTTTTTGTGGATGAAGACCATCATGTATATCTCACTGAGGGGATGAAGGAGCGGTTCAGCCTGCTTGCGGATTCCTATAGTGTGGAGGATATTGCAGAGTGAAGCTGATCTCCCGGCGATCCGGTTTATGATTGTTTGGCAGAGGGGAATGCTCATATCCGCAGTACTTGCGATAGTAAACCTGGAAAGGGTTCTATAAATATATCATATTTTTAGGAGGAATAAGCAATGCAGAAGTGGAATCTATTGAAAAAAACAGCTCCATGCATTTTAAGTCTTGCAGTGGCAGCAACAACCTTTCCGACCGCTGTAATGGCATCTGATCTTGATGCAGCCGTGGTTTCCGAGGCAGAGGCAGGAGATACGGAGGATTTTAGCACAGAGGAAACGGCAGAGGATACTGAAGCTGTAGCAGAAGAAGCTATAGAGGATGCTGCAGACATAACAGAAGAAGCAGCAGAGGATGCAGCAGTGCCAGAAGCTGCTGCAGACGAGACAGAGGATATCCAGCAGGAAGATACAGCAGAGGAAGCAGACCCGTTCTCTACAGGGGAAGAGGATTTCACAGAAGGCGATGAAGTGGCGGAAGCATTTTCCGATTCTGACCAGCTGACAGGCGAGTATCAGTACGTATATGCAGGACTTACCTGGGGTGAGTACTGGGCAGCAGAAGGCGTATATGCAGCTGGAGATACAAGCTCTTCAGAAGAGAAGGATTCACATAGTGAGTTTGATATAGGAGCTTTTGATACAGTAACAAGAGCGACTGCAAATCATGGACTTCACAGAGGAAGCTATCAGACAGAAGCTACGATCATTGCTGAAGACGGAACCAGATTCGACGTATCCTACTGGGAGGATAAAGGAAGCACACTTTATCTTACAGACGGTTCCAAGGTAAAATGGAACAGAGGCAGTATAACAACAGAAGATGGAAAAACCTATACGATGGATCATTATGAGATATATGGTCTGAAATATGTCCCGGTAGCAGTTAAGACCGCAGATTTTGCAGATTTCTGCAAAAAGTATAATGTTGTACAGGATGGAGCTGTGCTCTCCGGAGGATACAGTGAAAACAATCTCCAGTATTATAAAGGCCTTGTGGCAGACGTAAATGCACAGACAAATGGTCTGAAATATGCGGAGAAAAATGGTGACGGCTTTACATTTACAGCAAGAAAATCAGACGGAACAGCTTCCGGTATCAAGGATCAGGCGTTAAAAACAGCAACAGAGATCAAGCCGAGTGTAAAAGCAGCAAGCGGAAGCTACGGCGAATTTCTCCGTGTGGATCTCAATGGAAATTATGGCGATCTTGGTGCAAATATGCAGGCTGTACGCTGGGATTATTATGGAGATGATTCTACATATACGAAATGCCTCGCTTCTTATGGAACCAAGTTTGCCGCAGATAACTGGATGCATAAAGCAATGGGAATCCAGCTTGGACTTACAAAATCTGCACGCTGCAAGCTTCCGGGAGGAACAGACGGAACAGGATACTGGAAACTGACAGTGTATGCTCTTGGATATAATGACTATACCTACAGCTTCCAGGCAACTGCAGAGAATATCGTAAATCCTACAATGGAGCCGACTGATTTTACAAGTCTTAAAACAGAAGTGGAAGCTGCAAAGGCTCTGGCAGAGGCAGATTACACAATTGCAACCTGGAAGTCCTTTGCCGGTGAGCTTCAGGAAGCAGAAGACATTCTTGCAAAAACAGATGCAAGTCAGGCTGAGGTAAATGAAGCACTTGAACATCTTCAGGGAGCAGAGAAAGAGCTTCAGAAGGTAACAGTTACACTTGATAAGACAGCAGCAGCTGTATATACAGGAAAAACAACGACTCTTAAGGCAACAACAAATGACAGCGATGCAACAGTGACATTTGAGTCCGGCAACACAAAGGTTGCAACAGTAAGCAGCAAGGGTGTTGTTAAAGGCGTAAAAGCCGGAATAGCAGTTATCACAGCAAAGGTAGGAAATGCCACAGCAACCTGCAAGGTAACAGTAAAAGCTTCTAAAATTAAATTCGCAAAGGCTTCCGTAACGATCTACAAAGGAAAAACAGCAACTGTAAAAGCAACTGCAACACCATCTGCAACTGTAAAATACACAAGCAGCAACACAAAGGTTGCAACCGTAAACAGTAAAACAGGTGTTGTAAAAGGAATCAAAGCAGGAACCGTTACGATTACAGCAAAGGCAGGAGCCCTGAAGACAACTTGCAAAGTAGTTGTCAAGAATCCTGCATTCAGTCTTGTAAAATCTTCTGCAACGATCAAAAAAGGTAAAACAACAACCATCAGATCCAAAGCAGCACCTGCAGGCAAGGTTACATATACAAGCAGCAATAAAAAAGTTGCAGCTGTAAACAGCAAGGGTGTTGTAAAGGGAATCAAAAAAGGTAAAGCAACGATCACAGTGAAATGCAACGGAATTACAAAGAAATTTGTGGTAACAGTTAAATAATTTCACTGTTGAACCGAATGTGATCACAGATATCCAGAAGCCTCTGCCGCAGACATAGAGCAATGTCTGCGGCAGAGGTCTGCTGATTTCTGAAGAGCAATGTCTGACAGAGGCCGCAAGAAAAGAGGAGAGAGTAAGGAAGCATGGAAAAAGATCTGAAAGATAAAAAGCAGGAGGAAAAAAATACTCCGAAGATACCCTGGACCAAGCTGGTTCCTGCAGCTGCTGTGATTGCGGCGCTTGTGTTTTCAGGCATAAAGGCGAAGGGCTCTGATGGAGAGACAGAAGCAGTCGGGCAAGCAGAGACGACCGTAATGTCTGCTTCAGAGCTGGAAAAATATCTCGGGTATGAAAAAGAAAATACTGTTTCTGACAGCACAACTGCCACAGCTGAGAAAAACAGTACAACAAAAAAGAAAAGCTCATCGAAAAAAAGTGCAAAAAAAACAGCAGCGAAAAAAAGCTCAGGTACAAGAACGGTTTCCGAATCTGCAAAAAGCAATGCCGGCGCCGCAGGACAGGGAACCACGCAGACACCGGTAGCAAGCGTTCCGGCAGATGGATATAAGGACGGTACGTATGAAGGAAGCGGAACCGGATTTGGCGGGACGATTCGCGTGAGAGTAACAATCAGCGGTGGAAAGATTGCGGCCATAGATATTCTGGAGGCATCTGGAGAAACTGCGTCGTATTTTGCGTCAGCTCAGGGTGTGATCAGCAGGATGATCGCCGGAAATACACCGAATGTAGATGCAGTAAGTGGAGCAACCTATTCCTCCAACGGAATCATCCAGGCAGTTCAGAATGCCCTCTCCCAGGCAGCGGCAGATGGAAACAGCCAGCAGGTCACCCCTACACCTGCAGCAACTGCTTTACCAACTCCGACATCAGCTCCGTCACCTACAAAAAAACCATCTCCTACAAAGAAACCGGAAGATCCGGACAGTCCCCCAAAATATCTGGACGGTAAATATACAGCTTCGGCAAAGGGCTTCAATGGAGACGTGAAGGTAACTGTGACCATCAAGGATGGCGTGATCGAAGCCCTGAAACAGGAAAATACGGACACGGAGCAGTTTTTTGAAAAAGCATGGAGCGTGCTGGAGGAACAGATCATCGGTACAGATTCTGTAGATGATATTGATGCAGTCAGCGGAGCAACCTATTCCTCCAACGGGATTCTGGATGCTGTAAAAAAAGCCCTCAAAGAAGCGGTTAATCCGGAGTATGGAAAGAAACCCACACCAACTCCTACAAAGAAACCGATACCAAAGCCAACAGCCACACCGAAACCTACGGCAACGCCGAAACCAACAGCCACACCGAAGCCAACAGAGACGCCGGCAGCAACCCCGACGCCGGAGCCGGACGACCCGGATGTGACGCCGGTTCCTGAAAAACCCAATGTAACTCCAACACCAGGGACAGATGAGCCGGATGCAACACCGGAGCCAACGGAAGCACCGGAACCGGTGGGAATGTACAGAGATGGAACGTATACAGGCTCGGCTTTTGGATATGGAGGAAAAACATATCTGACAATTACGATCTCAGGAGGCCAGATCGTATCCATTGAGCAGATAAATCAGGATACACCGGAATTTTTTGATCCTGCATGGAGCACGATCTATTCTCAGATCATGGCAAACCAGTCGGCGGATGGGATCGATACTGTCAGCGGAGCAACATATTCCTCCGAAGGGATCCTGGACGCTGCACAAAAGGCCCTTGCCCAGGCAAAGAATTAACCGGGTGAACGTTGGAGCAGCTATAAACATCTGAATCTAAGCCAATAATAAGAGGTGAAAGAAACCTCTGGACTTCTTGATTTTTTTTGAAGTTCAGAGGTTTTTTTGCTAGGTTTCTGAAATTGCTTCTATAAATCGATAAAAAAATAACAGGAATGTATACAGAATAATATGGAAAATATCAGAAAATATAATCGGTTTAAATAATTTGAAATGCAAATTAGCGGGAATTAACCTGAGAAATACAATAAAATTTTTATTGCACAGGGCAATGTTTTATGTTATGTTTGAATGTGTGTAATTAAAGTTGTTATTAAAATGACAAACAACGCTGAAAGGAGAACAAATATGAGCAGTAAAATTACGATCATCGGAGCAGGAAGTGTAGGAGCAACTATCGCTTATACCTTATCACAGAGGAGTATTGCATCAGAGATTGTTCTGATCGATATTAACAAAGATAAGGCTGAAGGTGAGGTTATGGATATTGAGCAGGGAACCAGTTTCCGTGAGCCGATCTCCATCGTGGCAGGAGATTACCCGGATGCTGTAGATTCTGACATTGTGATCATCACTTCCGGTATTGCCAGAAAACCGGGACAGACTCGCATCGAGCTGACACAGACCAACGTCAACATTATGAAGAGTATTACTCCGGAGATCGTAAAGGTGGCTCCCAAAGCGCTTTATATTATCGTAAGTAATCCATGTGATATTATGACTTATGCATTTGCAAAGCTTTCCGGACTGCCGGAAAATCAGATCCTTGGTTCCGGAACCGCCCTGGATACGGCCCGTCTCCGCTGCAGACTTTCCCAGCACTACGGTGTATCTGAGAAAAACATCCACGCCTATGTATTCGGAGAGCATGGAGATACTTCCTTTGTACCGTGGTCCAGAGCCTTTGTTGCAGGTGCGACCCTTGATGAGTTTGACAAGATCGTTCATGAGGATCAGAAAGATCTGCAGCCACTTGACAGAGAAGAGGTTCTGGAGTATGTTCATACTTCAGGATCAACTGTGATCGCCAAGAAGGGTGCTACATTTTATGCGGTAGCCGTATCTGTTTGTAGACTTTGCTCGCTTCTTCTTGCAGCATCTGATACAATAGTCAGTGTATCAACCATGCTTCACGGAGAGTACGGTGTTGAAGACGTATGTCTTAGTACCATGGCTTCTATCGGACCGGAAGGTGTAAAACGTATCGTTCGTGTTCCGCTGACCGAGGAGGAGACAGAGAAGCTTCATGCAAGCGCCAATGCTCTGAAGGCCGTGATCGCACAGATTGATCTTTGATAAATGTCAGAAGCTGTGTAAAGAGGAAAAAGCAGCCTCAGGCAAATTTGAAACAACGGGAGAAAGATAAAAATGGATATTATTCAGGTAATTACCAGAGAATTGAACGTTGAGAAATGGCAGGTCGAGG
>QWCY01006937.1_pt1 | contig 11703 bp, 6 predicted proteins | sample 1972631 | NCBI WGS metagenome assembly QWCY01 (sample SAMN09866696, study PRJNA288562) | Human gut metagenome isolate pre1_stool, whole genome shotgun sequencing... | isolation source: gut | host: Homo sapiens | place: USA: California
GAAGAGTACCGGGACTTTCACTCCGTCTTCCGTTTGCAGGGAGTTGATGAAAGCCGATACTTTACTTACCCAGCCTGCAAACTTCTCATGATTGGCTCCACCGGGCAGAATGGACTTCACCACCGTCGTATCTGACACATCCCAGGAGTCTCCCCCTGTCAGCGGATTGCGCAGGTGCCAGCTAAGAGAGGACAGCCCTCCTCTTTTATATTGGTTCAATATCTCTCTTCTGATTTTGCTGAACGGCACTTTGTCCAGGCTCAACGTATCGCCCAGTTCCAAATGTCCCAGGTCGAAACTGATGACTGCGGGATAGTCTCCACAGACGCTCTTTACATCGGAACGCCCTTCATCGCCTTCCCAGCCGATGCCATAGTTGGTGTCGTCATGATGGCCGAACATAAAGCCGCGGGATGATACTTTTTTAAGATTGGCGAGCAGGTTCTCGGTCTCGGGGGTACGCACCGGAGTTTCTTCACTCGGCCGTGTCTTCTGGGTAGGGCCACAGGCGGCAAAAGCCATCATGACCAATGCAATCGTTAATAATCTAAGGTCTTTCATATTCATATCTCTACTCTTTTTCTATTTGCGAAGATAGCGGATTTGTCACAGACATACTGATACAATTTTATCATTTCACAGCACTTATCCTATAAAAAAAGAGACTTCACCAGCTTGTGATAAAGCCTCTTTATTCATAAGATTCCAACTTCGAGCAACCGGTTATTTCATCGAAGGCACCTGGTCACGAGTGATCACATAACTCTGCCCCATTGCATCCTTCCACCAAGCCTCATCGGCATGTACCACCGGAGTTCCATCTTCTCCTTCACCACCATACCACGGCATAACCCAAGACCAACGTGCACCGGCAGTCCACTGTTCAGAAACAAGCCCTACCGAACCACATTCGCTCAGCGTAATCATCTTATTCCCATAAGTGGCCGAAATGGCAGCGTATTGCGCAACGCAATCAGCCGTTTCCTTTTCATAAATATCACGTCCTATAATATCTACATACTGGTCGCCCGGATACCAGTCTTCATCACCGCTTTCCGTAGTCCAAACCCAAATAAGATTGTTCAAGCCCTGACCTTTGAAGTAATCAAACATCGCAATCCACAAAGCCTTGAAACTATCCGCATCTTTACCCCACCAGAACCATCCGCCGGCAGCTTCATGGAACGGACGCCACAATACCGGTATATTAGCATCTTTCAGTAATTTCAGGTAAGCGGCAACATTCGCCAGGTCGTCTGTAAAGACTTTATTTTCCCAAGTACCCTCAATCAAGGCATTAGCAGCATCAAAAGCGGTTTCAGCTTTATAAAAAGCATAGTCAGTATTAGGATCAAGAGCCTTGCTTTCAACAGCAACACCTACAGCAGTATAATCATGTCCGCCAATAATCAAACCGCCTTCTTTCAGAGCCGTCAGAATATCTTCGGTAATTTCCAACGTGAAGTCACCGCTAATATCGAAATAATCAGTACCGGAAGCGATCTCCCCCCAACTACTATTTTTGAATGAACCCTGTGCACCTGCCGCTACATCTTTCACAGCCACACGTATCACTTGTCCCACCTGCGCATCGGCAAAAGCGGCAAAAGCGTCAGGATTTCCCTCTGCGGTCAACTGAATATTTCCACTCCAGTCGCCAGGCATGGCAACCTCTCCTTCCCACAACTGAATGGGGGATGCGACACGCACCTTTGGAACATTCCAGTGCCACATGGCGGCTACAATACCATTGTTGTCTGCCCAGTCGCTTACGGGAGTGATGTCGCCATAATTGATCCAGTTGGCTCCGGCCATAGATGCAGCCAGATGGACATAGTCGAAACAGTTCAGAGCCGGATACTTGCCTGTCCATTGATAAACTTGTTCAGCTTCATCGGTATTCCATGCCACGTTTGCCATCATACCGGAAATAGCTTTCTTCTCAAAGTTATCAAGCAAGTAGTTGTAGAGTTTGACGGCTTCGGCAGAAGTTGCGGCTACCGGTGTCTTATCCAAAGCAACGGTAGTAAACTGAAGAGACACTGCCGGAGCAGGCACCTTGTTCGGGCCTAACACCACGCCCTCGGGAATGGAAAGCGTACATAAGGCTTCGCGTCCGGGTACTTCTACCTTCAGTGTCAGTACATTGCTCGACCCATACACGTCAGCACTAATCAGTGTGCCACCCGTAAACGAAATCTTTTCCAGGTCTTTCGTAGCAAAGAACACGTTCTTGTCATACTTCACCTCAATGGTGATTTCGCCCCTCTTTACCTTGGCGGCATTCGCCTCCGGAGTGGTGGACACCAAACAGGGCAGCCCATATCTTATTCATTTTCATAATCTATGCTTATTATTCGGTTTATTCAATAGTAATTTTTGTAAGCGTACAATCCTGTCCGAGAACAATTAAACCGGATCCCCACTGTTGCACCGTAGTCAGTATACTTGCAGTTTTGCTGTCTACCTCAACAGCTATCACCCCGTTAGCATCAGGAGCATACATAGATTCTTCCAATACAGCTCCATTGGTAATTTGCTCCCAATGACCACTATTCAACTTAACCTTCGGTTCAGCTCCTAAATTGGTAAAGTAGCATCGCAAAATCATACCTTCCTTCAAGCCTGCGTCTATGAACATAGTTTCCGCACCAATCTCTACGCCAGACCATCCGGCAATATCTATACTACCTTTCCACACAGCAGTTTCCAAGCTGATATGTTCTGTTAAGGTAATCTTGCCAATGATGTAATTGCAACCGGTCATAACCAGCCCACCATTATTAACCAATTCATCAATCATTTCCTGAGTCAACGTAAGCGTATAGCTTTTAGCACCGGCTTCAAGTGAAATATCTCCACCACTGCCCGGCAGTGCACTCCAAGACCCATTGCCAAAACGCATTTGCCAATAATCAGTAGTCTCATATTCAACGAAATGAATTGTTAAGTCTGTTCCGGCAGTCACCGTAGACCAGTCATAGCCACCCCAGGAAAGGTCGGACATGCCTCCCCAAGAACCTACATCACCAACACCCGTCCAGATGACGGTTGTAATCTCAGTCGCCGGAACGAAATCAATGCTATAATCAATCGTGCCGTTAGAAGAAATCAATGTTACCTTAGTCCCTTTACCAGCTGCCTGCGGAATACTTATATAGAGTTTATCACCGTTGATGATATACTGAACATTCTGGCTATTTACCTGAACACCTGTCAGTTTATCACCATTTGCGACCCCAATCTCGAATATCTCGCCGCCCTTCAACTCCGTTTCTTCACCCGGCAATACAGGGATGTAGCAGAACTCGGGAGCATTAATAGTAAGTTTTCCCGTTTCAACACTCTCTCCATTTGCCATCACCAATGTCAATACACCGGATTCCGTGCCCATAGTAGGCATCTCTACAGTCAGTTCTGTCGCAGAAGCCGGAATAACTTCCACTTCGGCACCACCGGTATAAACCACCTTAGCTACCAAGTCAAGATTCTTACCTTGAATAGTTACATCACCACCCAAAGAAACGGCATCATTGGCAAATGACATGAATTCCGGTTTCAGAGTAGCAATAGTCACCGGTACGGAAGTACCACTTGCCGTGTTCAGCAGCAACTCACCACTGATGGCAGCAGCAGGCATCGCTACTTTCACCTCGGTAGCACTCTTCGAAGCAGGTTCTACAGCCTCTTCCATACCCGGGAAAGTAATGGTAGTCACCAGTTCCATATTGACACCCGTCAATGTAATCACATCACCGCCGCGCAATCCGTCAGCCGGAGTTGCTACTACCTTTTCAGGCAGTGCCATGCCAATGTTGGCAATAGCTACTTCCACACCCGAAGCGGGAATCATCACAACAGCTCCATCCGTTGCATTTTCCGGTAATATAAATGTGATGGTTTCTTCACCTCCTTCAGATTTATCGTATGCAAATTCCACTTCTTCACCATTTGGCATCTTCACCGTATTTACCAAATCAAGGTCTTTACCCTTCACTACAATTTCATCACCCGGTTTCTTTGCAGTCAGGTCAAGCGGTGCTTCCACAGAAGGCAGAATAATAACAATTCCCTCCACTTGTATCAGGTTACGCAAAGCATCGGAATCATCGGAAGAAGCATCAGCCAAAGTCACGTCACCTGTCTTTGCTTCCATTGGAACTTTCACCTGAATTTCCTGGCGTGAGTGTGCGATGAAATCAGCCTCACCTACCGGTAACTCTTCAAAGAAGATCACCTCTTTGATAAGATTCAGATATTCACCCTTGATGGTGAGTACATCGCCAGGTTTCACCGGATTAGGTGTAATCGTCTCCACACCGATAGGCTCGGTATAAGTAATCTTAGTCTTTGTAGTAATCTCTCCCGTAGGTGTTTTCAGAGTAACATACCCTACTTCAGCCGTTTGAGGAACGGTTACGCGTATCTCATTCGCACTGATTACTTCTATATCAGTGATCTCCCCGCATCCGGGAATAGATACAGATTGTATCTTATCCATTCCGCTACCCAGGAAGCGGAGTACACCGCCACGGACTACAGGACTGGGACCAAACACATTCAAGCTGATACCACCTTTATATTGGTTAGTATCTTCTTCATCTCCATCATCGCAGGCCGAAAATGACAAGCAACCCAAGAGTATGAGGCACATCATCCAAAGTGCCGAAAGTTTATATGTCTTGTTCATATCTATAGTATCTTTAAAGGTTATTTATTGGGAACTGCACGGATATTATCGATTTTGATAATCGGCGTACACTCTGTACCATTCACACCTCCGCCTACAACGAAGAATGTCAGACTGGCAAAATCTCCCGGTGAACTGGGAACACTTTCAGCCGCTGCACCTAAACGGTCGAGAGTAAAGTTGGAAATAGGTACGGTTACAGTTACCCATTTATCACCAGTATCGTAAGAGCCGGTATCCATCCAAGGGCGGTACAACGCACGACCGTATGCCCCTAAACCGTCTTCTCCATTAAAGACCTTGGCATTGGCTCCTGCAACAACCCCGTCAAATCCTTCTATAGGATTACCACTCAGCGTCACCTTGTCATAACCTGCAAAACAAATCTGCATAGCACCCGCACTCCACGGATTAGACGTAGGAATATACATCTCGAACTTCAAGGCCATATTAGCAAAATCTGTAAAATCTACCAGATTATGCAATGCAATACCATCACCCGATGTCACATTCTGCGGACTATCCCACGAACCACACCAATATTCGAATGCAAATACACCGTCGTTCCAACCACCGTCCACACTCATTTTTGATGTACCGTCACCCAACTGGACAAAGTTGCCCGTAAGTGAGGTTTCATCCGTCTTGATTTCTCTTTCGTGCCAACCGTGATTACCCAAACCAGTCTTTCCGTCAAAGTCGAACATAAGGCCACGCGAATCAAGATAGTGGAACGTAGAAGTACTCTCGCCATAAATAGACGCTACACGAATAGAGCCCTCTGTATCACATTCGGGCATTCTGAAAGTGATAGTGCTATTAGTGAGCTTTGTAAACGTAGTAAGTTGCTTTCCATCAGGAAGAGTTACAGTAAGCGGTACATTAGGATCATCAATGAAGTAATTTCCATAAAGAGTCACTTCACTTCCGGCAGTAGCGTATTCACATGACATAGAAGCTATCATCGGCTTGGGAACGATCACATGGAAAGCATATTCTACCGTATCCTGCGAGGCAGTCACCATATAAATTTTGTCACTCACTTCTTCAGGTATATTGTCAGGTATCTGTACAATCATAGTATGAGATGTGATATAGCTGGTATTCAACTGTGCCTTTTGATCATTAAAATAGAGTTCCTTGATACTTGTAAGGTTATCACCCACAAGGCAAATAACAGATTTCAGACTTGCCTCCACAATAAGCGAATCCGACTGTGCCAAATAAGGCATACGTATATAACTCACCTGGGGCAGACCACCGGTAAGCTCAAACTTATCAGGCTGGTCCTCACATGAAGTAAACATTCCCGCAATCAGCAGCAGACTTACTACCAACCCTTTGAAATATATATTCATTTTCATATTCATTACTGTTTAACTGATTAATAAACAAACTCCGTTCTTACATCCACGTGTTGAGCCTCATCCAGCAAATGGGGATTATACACCACATCTTCGTCAGGAAGGGGGAGTTTGAAAATAGATGCCGTCACATTAGGTTTCGGAGTATTAGTCTCATAGTACATGGTAGATTCATCTACGTTCCATACATTATTCATCTTATACTCTTTGTAGAGATCGGGTAATCCATAGTAACCGTTACGGCGTTGCGCTTTAATGATATCCATTGCTTTATTTACATCATAATAAGACATACGAACAAGGTCGAACCAATAGTCACCTTCAAAGGCCATTTCTAAACGACGTTCCTTCAAAACCTGGTCAAGAGTGATACTGGAAGGTCTTTCGTAAGCAGATACAGCACGCTGGCGAACTTTATAAAAAGCGTCAATGGCACTTGCATCCGTAGTAGAATTGTTGTTACCGATTACAGCCTCGGCATAAACCAGATATATATCCGCCAAACGGAGCACATGAGTACTCAACGAGCTGCATTGTTGTCCCGGACTGATACCGAACGTCTTGATATGGTCGTTTGTATTTCCATAAAGATGCTTAGCGATATTGGCACCGGTGCCCGACTGCAAACCGTCATTAGAACCGGGTGCATATTCCTTATCATAAAGAAAATCCAGATAATTGAATCCTCCCTTGTCCTGCCACCAATAACTATACTTATCACCAGCCATCATCATTGTGGCTTTGCGGCGGGCATCACTCTGGTTCCGCTGAGTAGGATTATCAAGCGGAGAAACACTGAACGCATCCTGCAAGTCAACAGAAGGTGCAGTCCAATCACCCCAACAATTATAAGTTTCAAAGCCCTTCATGGCAAGTTCCGAAGTCAGACAGTTTCCACAGGTATAATTATTTTGTTCAGCAGTCCAGCGCCAGCCAAACAAACTCTCATCACAAAAGTCATTTTCTCCTTTGAAAATATCCTCATAATTAGCCATCAGCTGTTTACCTGAATTATTGATGACATCTTTAGCATAATTGGCAGCCTTAGCCAGGTCATCTGCATCCCGTTGTCCGTTTCCATTGGCGTTGATTCCGGATTTTGTCAGGTAAACTTTGGCCAGCAATCCTTTGGCAGCCCATCGGTCTATACGCCCGGCTTGATTTTCCTCCGGCAGTAATTCAATGGCCTTTTCCAAGGTCATAATGATATATTCATAAATGTCGGCAGCTTTCACTTTATATTTTTCATTGTAATTGCCTGCCGCTATTTCCGAACTGTTATCATGAACGATTGGCACTTCACCGAAAATACGTACCAGATAAAAATAAGCCATCGCCTTCCAGGCCAGACATTCGCCCATAGCGGTATTCTTCACACTTTCAGAAGCATTGGCCGTTTTCAATCGGTTATAAATGGTATTGGCCTGCGCATTGACAGCCCACAATGAGTTAGATGTACTTTTCATATCTTCGTCACTGCCGTTTACCGTAAAATTGGCATAAGGGCTTCCACCCAAAAGCAAGTTACCCGACAATGCCTCAGGAATCTTATAATATCCACGACTCAAAAAGTCGTACCACGGTGAATTGTAAAGTGTATTGACACTTACTTTGGTCTGGGCATCATTCTGGAAATAGTTGCCATCGTTGTAACTATCCTCATTGGGTCTGTCAAGGAAATCCTCGCACGATACGAAGGATAATCCCAGTATCGCTCCCATTGCTATATATTTAAGTTTTGATACTTTCATGTGTTATTCTATTTAAACGGTTAAAAAGAGAGATTCAAACCAAAGGAATAAGTAGTAGGTGAAGGATAACGTCCAAAGTCCACACCATATACATTCGGAGACATTGTACTGACACCTATCTCGGGGTCATAGCCGTCATAGCCTGTAATGGTCAGCAGATTCTGAATGTTACAGTAAACACGCAGATTCTCTACACCGCACTTGCTCATCCACTTTTTAGGGAAGGTATAACCCAACGAAATATTCTTCAGACGAATGTAAGAACCGTCTTCCACATAACGGTCACTGATACGGTCGTTATCGTTAGGATCACCGATAATAGCACGCGGTAAAGAAGCATTCGGATTGGCTACACGTACATTCTCCACATGATTGTACCACTTCGTACCGTCGGTATATACAATAGAAGGATCAATCGGTTCCAGTTGGGCACGTTTCAAAACATCAGCATGCTGATTGGCCCAAGGAGAACTCATGGTAGTCAGATTGCGTTTAGTAAGATTCATCACTTTATTGCCATAACTTCCGTTGATAAAAATACTCAGGTCAAAACCTTTATAGCGGAACGTATTGTTCCACCCGAATGTGAACTTAGGCATGGGTGAACCGATATTGGTACGGTCATTCTCGTTTATCACACCATCACCATTCAGGTCTTTGTATTTAATATCACCCACATATACAGTATTAGCACCATCAAACACTCCATCCGCCGGATATTTCACAGGTTTGGGTGAAGTTTGCAAATCGGCAAGGTCCTGATAAATACCATCTGTCACATATCCATAAAAAGAGTAGAGACTTTCGCCTGTATCAGAAAGGCTTACCAATGTACTTCCCCATTGCGCATACCCCATAATGGCCGAACTGGCTGTACCGTTCAAGGCTATCAACTTATTCTTATTCCAAGAAATCTGGAATTCCGAGTCCCACTGGAAATTGCCAACCAACGGGTGAGTATTCAGCGTCAGCTCTAATCCGGTATTACGGATGTGTCCGTAGTTACCCATCGGTGCTCGCAGTTTAGAGTTATCATTGCCCGAGGTACCCATGTAAGTAGGCATCTGTAAATCCATCAGCATATCCTTGGATTCCTTTTGATACCAATCGAGAGTTACATTAATTCTATCATTGAGGAAACCGAGGTCAAGTCCCAGATTTATCTGTTCTTGTTTCTCCCATTTCACATCCAGATTAGGTATATTCTGCGGACGGTAACCAGCTCCAAGCGAGGTATACACCTGTTGCATATTCACACCCCACACATAAGAATTAATACTGGAATTACCAGTCTGCCCCCAACCGGCACGGAATTTACCATTGCTGATCCATTTGATATTCTTCATGAACTTCTCGTTAGTAAAGCGCCAGGACAGAGCGAAAGAGTGAAATCCTGCCCAACGATTGTTCGGGCCGAAGTTTGAGGAACCGTCGTAACGGTAAGTATAGGTAGCATTGTAACGGTTGTCATAGCTATAAGTCCAGCGGGTAAAGAACGAAGCCATAGAACTACTGCCAAAACCAGCACCAATGGTCGGGGTATTAGTACCCAGCATCGGATTATGTACAGCGTCGGAAGGCAGATTGGAGTTAGCGACTTTAGTATAGTCATATTTACTTTCCCAGCATTCCTGACCTACCATTGCACTTACAGAATGCTTCTCAGCAAACGTGTTATTATAAGTCACGTAGTTCTTCAACTGCCAGAAAGTATTGTTATTTTTCTGAATACTACTTTCATTAGCTTCTTTCCAGTTAGGCAAGTCTATGGCGTTGTTATACACTTCTGCCTTACTGTAACCAATATCATAACCTAGTTCCGCATGCCATGTCAAATTCTTGACTGGTGTCAGTTCTGCGTAAATATTACCTGAAAGCTTCTTACGATTCAACATATTGTTGTGCTCCATAGCCTTGGCAATAGGGTTATGAATGCTGTAATTCTCGCGGGCAAAAGAGGCATAGTTTCCATCAATGTCATAAATAGGAGCCTCAGGTAAAGAAGTCAGAGCGAAACCGACAATACCTTCGGCACCATCAGCCAACTTTATGTCATCATTCGAATCGGCAAACGTAGCACTCAACCCCAATTTCAGCCATTTCTTCAACTGCGCATCTAAATTTACGCGTAAAGATAAACGATTGAAGTCAGAGCCGATGATAGTACCTTCCTGATCCATATAACCGGCCGATACATAGTACTGGATTTTCTCCGTACCACCTTGTGCCGACACTTGATGTTGCTGTTGGAAAGCTGTTTGAAAAATGGCATCCTGCCAGTTGGTACCTACGCCCAACAAAGAAACATCACTATAATAAGGATCTTCTTTCACGCCCCCGAAGCCTGAAGCCACAAAATCATTATAATACCCTCCAAAGCCCCGGAGATTGAGCATATCCAAACGTTTGGTTTGACGACTTACAGCCATCATACCATCGTAAGAGAACTTGGCTTCACCGGCTCTACCTCTCTTAGTAGTAATCAGAACCACACCGTTCGCACCTTGTGCACCATAGATAGCTGTAGCAGAAGCATCTTTCAGGATCTCCATACTTAAGATGTCAGCGGGGTTAATGGTTGACAATGGGGAAATAGTGGACGTAGTACCATTGTCCAGCGCATCACCAAAGCCTAAAGAAGAACCGCTTGTACTTCCGCCTTGCACAATCACGCCATCTATCACATAAAGCGGTTCGGCATTAGAATTGATGGTGGCCTGTCCGCGTACACGAATAGAGGAAGCTGAACCTGGAGCACCCGAAGTCTGCACCGCCGTCACACCGGCTGCACGTCCCTGCAAAGACTGGTCAAGATTCGTAATAATCGAGCCTTTAATTTTATCTTCGCCCATAGATACCGACGCACCTGAAAGGTCACTCTTTTTCATTGTACCATAGCCTACAACGACCACTTCATCCAGAAGTTCCGAGTCTTCTTTCATTACCACATTCACAACTTTTTGTCCCGGCTTCAAGGTAATTTCCTGTTGCTTATATCCGATACAAGAAATTACCAGTACATCTTTACCGGTCGGAACACTCACACTAAATTTCCCATTTACGTCCGCTATAGAACCGGTACCGGTTCCTTTTACCAGGACATTGGCGCCAATCAGAGGGGAACCATCCGTACCGTCAGTAATTGTACCGGTAACTGTGGTCTGTTGGGCCATCACATGACAGCTCAGGAAGAGCGTCATCAGAAACAACATAAAGTTCTTCATACTATAATTATTAGATTTAATATGTCACAAATCTTTCACGACAAAGGTAGATGATATCAGTAGCGCAAACAAGTACAATTTTATCTGGAACTAATACTATATTTACAAAATAATAGTATCAGTCCCATACCTTTGCTCTAATGTCTGAATTGATTATATGATTCTATTTTTTCTGTAGTTCATCGCGTACTATCTGCCCCCATTCTTTCACATCCTGATCAGCCCAATCGCCATCAGAAGAAGCTGAGGGGAGAAGCATCGAGCAAGTCTCATTCTTATCCGAAACAGACCACGCTACCCAACTTATGGAACGTTGCTGCATCCAGTCCAGCCAGTTTTGCCACTCTTCTTTATTTACTGCACCGTCTCCACTGGCCTCCATACCGGCACATTCGGATATGAATATTGGAAGCCCTTTGCTCAAAGCATAGTCCGTACGGTCACGCAACCATTGTCCGTGAGTATTGGCATAAAAGTGAACAGTATACATTATATTATTATAGCCGGTAATAGGATCATCTGCCGCCAGGTGAATATCCTGATCCCAATGCGGACAACCTACCAGAATAACAGCTTCCGGTTCTATGGCACGGATGGTTTTGATAATTTCGACAGAGTATGCCTTCACTTGTTCCCAACTATCTTCCACCGGTTCATTAAACACTTCATAAATC
>QWCY01008466.1_pt1 | contig 11690 bp, 7 predicted proteins | sample 1972631 | NCBI WGS metagenome assembly QWCY01 (sample SAMN09866696, study PRJNA288562) | Human gut metagenome isolate pre1_stool, whole genome shotgun sequencing... | isolation source: gut | host: Homo sapiens | place: USA: California
TGTAGAACTGACGGATGAAGCAGGTCTCGAAATCCGGCACCTTGATGCCGTGGAAGTAGCCGCAGGACATGGTGTGGTTGTCCATGTGCCAGAGCTGCGCGCCGATGGCCATTTCCATCTTCACGCCGTCGCCCGTGACATACGGAGAGCCCGCGTTGTAAATCGTGTCGCCGCCGTTGAAGTCGCGATACATCTGCATGTCGCCTTCATAGCCGCCGGTCGCCAGCAGAACGCCCTTTTTCGCCTTGACATAGATGACCGTGCCGTCCGGCTTCTTCACGCCGACGCCCTCGACGCGCTTGGTGATGGAATCCTGCACGAGGCAGACCACCTGATGGCTGTAATTCGGCTTCGCGCCGCGATACTCAGCCGCCGCGGCAAAACCGTTCCAGCAGCCGCCATTTTCAAACGGAACGCCGCCGTCCTTCTTGCGGAAGTGACCCGTCGCGCCGACGAAATCCGCGCCTTCCAGCTTCGGGAATTCGACCAGCAGGGTGCCCCAGCGCAGCGCGCCGCCGCCGGAATAACCGACTTCGTAGCCCACCGGCTCCAGCGCTCCCTGAATCCACTCCAGGTCGGTCGCAAACTCGTTGGTCAGCCAGTTGAAATCCTCTTCCGGAATGACCTGCGGCTTGTTCAGGTTGCGCATATAGGTGCGGAACGTCTCGATGTCGTCCTTCTGCACGAAGATGACGCACTGGCCGGATGCAATCGCCTGGCCGCCCGCGTTCTCTTCGTCGGACTTGTCATAGATCACAACGTCCACATTCGGATCGATTTCCACGGCCTCGATATACGCCGCCGTGCCCGCCATGCCGTAACCGGCGATGACGATGTCGTGTTCCTCGTCCCACTTCACATTCTGAGACGCGAGCACCCAGTTGCTGGAATTTTTGTATTCCGGCTTTTCCTCTTCGGCGGCAGCGTTCATCAGTCCGCTGGCAAACAGGCCGACGCCCGCGGCGCTCATCGCCGCGCCCTTGAGGAAATCCTTACGGGAAATGTTCTTCGCCATTGTCCGTATCCTCCTTTTGAAACTCCATCCAAAGCGGAAATCCATCCTTCCGCCTTTTGATTGTGATGATTATAACACTCTCATTCGTCGTCGGTCAATCTCTTTTTTTAACGTTCCGTTTATGTCTTATAAGCTGAAAGTTTATTTATTTTATTCATTTCAATCATTTTACATTTTTGAATTATACCATCTGCACCAATTTCAGGCCGTTTCGCGTCTGAAAGCGAAAAGCGGACGCACCTGCCGTGCATCCGCTCTGAGCCAAAAGGTTATAGTTGTTTCTTCACAAGATCATTCGTTCCGGTTTTGCCATTTTTCCGGCCGCCCCTCCGTCATTCGTCCTTCACCCGCACGTTCTCCCGGCCAAACATGTCAAAAACTTTATTCAAACTGTTTTCCGCCTGCTTTTGGGCTTCCTCCTGCGCGGCAAGGATCGCCTTATCCGATTCCTGCACCGTGCCCTCGATGGCGGCGCGGAATGTGCAGGGGTATCCCGCCGCTTTGGTGAGATAATCCGCAACCTCCGCATTCTTCTCCGCCATGCTCAGCATTTTGACATAGGCGCCGCCCGTCGCTCTGGGATAAACCACGGTAAACAGCCCGTTATCGCCGGAAACCAGCCGTCCGAATTTGAGCATGCCGAAAAGCTGAGGCTTCTGCTTGGCCTGCCGCATCGCGTCCTGCCAAATGCGCTCGGCGTCTGCCGCAGGGCCTTGCGGCGCTTCCTTCGCGATCTCCGGCGCTTCCGTTTGAGCGGCCGGCGCATCGATCGGCGCGGCCTTGGCGCTTTTTGGGGTCGGCGCGGCTGTCACCACGCCCTCGCGCAGTTTGCGTTCCAGCTCGTCCACGCGGGCGACGAGCGCTTCCACCTGCAAGCTTTCTTCCGGCGCGCACGCGCGAAGAGCGGCGGTTTCCAGCGCGAAGCGCGGCTGGGCTGCCCATTTCATATCCGTTTCGCTTGCCAGAAAGAGATCGAGCATGCGCATCAGCCGCGTGTGCGACGTGCGCCTGGCCTGCGCAATGTACTCCGCCGCGTCCTCGTGCGTGACCTCTAACAGGCTGCTAAGCTGCACCTCATCGCAGATGTCCGCCAGCATCAGCGCGCGCAGATGAGCGCTCACGTCGCGCACAAACACCTGTACCTCGCGCCCCTTGCGCATCATTTCGTCAATCAGCGCCAGCGCGCCCGCCGCGTCCGAGTCGATCAGCTTATCCGCAAAAGCAAACAGAAAACTCTTGTCCGCCGCGCCGAGCACACGCAGCACAAGCTCCTCCGTCAGCCCGCCGTCTTCTTCCTGTGCGTAGGAAAGGCACATGTCCATGATCGACCACGCGTCGCGCATGCCGCCTTCCGCCGCGCGGGCAATGCGCGCAAGCGCCGCGTCTTCGGCCTGAATCTGTCCCTCCTCCAGCGCGACATGCAGCCTCTCGATGATCTGGTGCGCCGGAATGCGGCCGAAATCAAACCGCTGGCAGCGGGAGAGGATTGTTGCCGGGAGTTTCTGCGGCTCGGTTGTCGCCAAAATAAACACGACATAGGCGGGCGGCTCTTCCAGCGTCTTGAGCAGCGCGTTGAACGCGCCCTGGGAGAGCATGTGTACCTCGTCAATGATATACACGCGGTAGCGCCCCGTCTGCGGCGGATACTTCACCTTTTCGCGCAGATCGCGGATCTCATCCACGCCGTTGTTGCTGGCCGCGTCGATTTCCAGAATATCGAGGCTGTTTTCCTCCGCCAGCGCCTTGCAGGTGGGACACACGCCGCAGGGATCGCCGTTTTCCGGATGCTCGCAGTTGACCGCGCGGGCAAATACCTTCGCCGTCGAGGTTTTGCCCGTGCCGCGCGTGCCGCAGAACAGATACGCATGCGCGATACGTCCGCTCATAATCTGGCTGCGCAGCGTTTTGATGACCGCCTCCTGACCTACAAAATCCTCAAACCGCGCCGGACGATAGCGGCGGTACAGCGCCTGATAGCCCATCTTTCTGCCTCCACAGTCAAATCAAGAATATAAAAATAGGATATCACAAAAAGAAAAACTTTACAACCGTCTGCCAAGGGGGTACAATAGGCGGCGCTTCATATTCATTTGCCTTTCCTCCGTCCGCAGACGGCGGAAGGGCGATCATCTACGGAGGATATTTTCCATGGCTGTTTCCGGCATCATTTTCCAAATGATCACGCTGTTCATCATGATGTTTGCGGGCTATCTTGCCGCCCGCGCCGGGTTGATTTCGCCGAGTTTTCGGCGCGGTCTTTCCTCGCTGGTGCTGAGCACGGCGTTCCCCTGCTGCATCGTCTCGTCCGTGCTGCAAAGCGGCGGCGCGCCAGGCGACATGGTCGTCGCCCTGGGCGTAAGCGTCGCGTTCTTCGCGCTGCTGATTGCGCTGGCCGCCGTGCTCGTGTGCATCGTGCCCACGCCCAAACCGGAGCGCAGTCTTGACCAGCTGATGCTCGTGTTTACCAACCTCGCGTTCATGGGCATTCCGATCATTCAGGCGTTCTACGGCGCGCAGGGCGTGGCGATGCTCTCCATGTTCCTGCTGGTATTCAACTTTCTTGTCTTCACCTACGGCGTGATGCTGGTCAGCGGCAACGGCAGCATCAACCTCAGGCAGCTCGTCAATCCCGGCGTGGTTTCCGCGCTGATCGCGCTGCTTTTCGGCCTGACCGGCTGGCGGCTTCCCTCCCCGGTGGAAAGCGCGCTGTCCTCCATCGGCTCCATCAATACGCCGATGGCCATGATGGTCATCGGCGTATTGATGGAGCCGATGGACGCATTCTCCAATCCCCGCCTGTATCGCGTGAGCCTGCTGCGCCTGATCGTCATGCCGCTGGTCTTTATCGGCCTCGCGCTCGTCGTTCCGATCAACCGGATGCTTGCGGGCATCTGCGTGATCGTCGCCGCCATGCCGATTGCCGGAAATTGCAGCATGCTTTCCGATATCTATACGCCGGAGGATATGACCGCTTCTCACGCGACCATCGTTTCCACCCTGCTCAGCGGCGTGACCCTGCCGCTGCTCGTCGCCGCGATGAATATGGTGGGGCTGGGATAATGAAACCCGCTCCGTAACTCCATCTTCCAAAAAGCCGCTCGGTTTCACCGCCGGGCGGCTTTCTCTTTTGCCCAAAACCTGCTATAATACATCCATCAATCATCAAAGGAGAGCGATTTCCATGCGCGCATACGAACGTCTGCTCAAATATGTTTCGATCTACACCACTTCCGACCCGGACAGCGCCACCGTCCCCAGCTCCATGCGCCAATACGATTTGGCACGCATCCTCGTGGACGAGTTGAACGCCCTCGGCCTTGAAAACGTCCACGTAGATGAAAACGGCATTGTCTACGGCTGGCTGTCCGCGACGCCGGGCTGTGAAGCCGGGCCCGCGCTCGGCTTCATCGCCCATATGGATACCGCGCCGGACTGCTCCGGCGAAAATGTAAAGCCTCAGATCATCGAGCGCTATGACGGCGGCGACGTCGTTCTGCCCGGCAGCGGCGAAACGCTCAGCCCGGCAGCCTTCCCCGGCCTTCAAAAGCTGGCAGGCATGACGCTCATCACCACGGACGGCACCACCCTGCTCGGCGCGGACGACAAGGCCGGCATCGCGGAGATCATGACCGCGCTGGAAGCCGTCGTCACAAGCAAAGCCCCGCACGGGAAGCTCTGCATCGCTTTCACGCCGGATGAGGAAATCGGCGCGGGCGTGGATCACTTCGACGTCGCCAAGTTCGGCGCAGATTACGCCTACACGGTGGACGGCGGAGAAGAAGGCGAAATCGCCTACGAGACGTTCAACGCCTGCTCGGCGGATGTGGTTTTCGAGGGATTGAGCGTCCATCCCGGTTCTTCCAAAGACACGATGATCAACGCCGCGCTCGTCGCGATGGAATTCAACGGTCTGCTCCCCGCTTCCGATATTCCGCGGCTGACGGAGGGCTACGAAGGCTTCTTCCACCTGTGCGGCATGAAGGGCGACGTGGAAAACGCCGAGCTGCATTACATCGTGCGCGACCATGACCGCGCGACCTTTGAGGCTCGCAAGAAGATGATGGAGCACGCTGCGAAGGTCATCAACGAAAAATATGGCCGCAAAGTTGTCACCCTCACGCTCAAGGACAGCTATTACAACATGGCCGAAAAGCTGGCCGACCACATGGAGCTGGTCGAAAACGCAAAGCGCGCCTGCGAACAGGCGGGCATGAAGCCGTTTATCGAAGCGGTTCGCGGCGGAACGGACGGCTGCCGCCTTTCCTACATGGGTCTGCCCACGCCGAACCTCTGCACCGGCGGCTTCGCTTTCCACGGCCCGTATGAGCACATCGCGGCAGAGAGCATGGATCGCTGCGCGAAGATGGTCGAGCTTTTGATGCTGGGCGAGTAAGGGAAAGGAAACCGGGTTCCCTTCACCCTCCATATCCGCTCACTTTGTGAGCCGATGAGAAAAATATTTTTTGAGCATGCTTAAAGCAATTTAGGCATGCTTTTTATCTGAAAAACATGTCCGTCTCATAGATGCGCGTCCTTTTGTCATGTAAAATTGTTCTTATGCTCATCGGAATCCTGAAAATCTCCAAAATTGAAAAATTCATGAAATTTTCCTCCTTTTGTGTCGTCTTATAAGTAAAGGCAACACCAAAGGAGGTTTTTTCATGCCGAACAAACGACGCTTCTTTGCCGCGCTGCTGACTGCGCTGTCGCTTCTTTCTGCTTGGGCCTTAGCAGAGATCGATTTAAAACCGTATGAAATCGAAAGCGACCGTTTCACCCCTGTCGAAATTCTTGCGCCGGATATGTATCTGGTTCTGCAAGACGGCTCTTTGAACGGTGTCAAACAGCCGACGGCACTGGTTCTGCTCGACCACGGGCAAAAGGTATTCGAGCAGCGCCTTCCGGAAGAACCCTCTGACGGCCCTCATACCTTTTACTCACTCTTTGTTGCGGATGAAAAACGTTACGGCTTGAGAATCTTTGACACCAGCACCTATGTTGCTCGCTTCCAACTCTTGGAAAACGGCACGCTGACCCAAGGTTTTTCCATTGAAGGTTATCCTCACTTTGAGCCTCTGCCTGACTGCCTGTGCAGGCTGCATCGGCAGGACGGCATGTGTTTTGTCGAGCGCTTCGATTGGAACGGCATTCTGCTCTCCTCCACGCCCGTTTCCGAAATTGAACCTACGCCCTATTCGGGCTTCACGGTGCTGGATGACAAAAGCATCGCCTATATCGCGTGGGATATCAACGTTTCGCAAGATCAGTACAGGTTATATCATCTGCGCGTCTCCCACGACGGCAAGCTGCTTTCCTCTGTCCCCATTTCCCTGCCGAATGAAGTTTTCTCTCCAATGGGCGCATTTTCGCCCAATGGCGGCATCCTGTCTTATACGGACGCCAAACTCGCAGGGCTTCGTGAACCATATTTCAGCTTTCTTGCCTGTTCGGATACGGACGGCAATCTGCGCTTCACCAAAAGTCTGAAAGCCAAAAATATCAACCTCTCCGTCACTCAAGCCGTTCTGCGAAACGACGGTTCAGCCACGATTTATGGCACTGCTGAACGATCCTCCAAAAAACTTTTCCGCGTATTCAAGCTGGAGCTGGACGCATCCGGTCAGATTCTCTCCCGCGATGTACGTGATTTCACCACCCGCGCAGACTATCAGTACACCGTCAAGCTTGATCCTCTCGGCAACGCATATGTCGTCACAGAAAATGAAAACCGCATTGCTATCGTATCGTTTGAAGATTTGCCCGTGCTTGATGACATCAAATTTACACTGGAATAAAGGAGGAAGTTTTCATGAAAACAAAGCTTTTCGCGCTGCTGACTGCGCTATCGCTCGTTTCCGCCCCAGCTTTCGCCGAAATCGACCTGACGCCTTACGAAGTTACGGATGATGCCCTGTCGCGCGTCATGCTCATTCAACCCGGTTTGGTGCTCGTCCACCACGACAGTGGGATGAGCGACGGCCAATTTCCAACCTCTATCGAACTGATTGAAAACGGCCAAACCGTATTCAGCAAAACCTTTGACGATAACGCCGAATGGAAGCTGTTTTCCTCTTTTCTCATGAATGCCAACTGCTATGGCTATGTGCTGGCTGATCGCGGCGATTCCACGCTCGGCATACAGTTCGTCCGGCTGCCAAACGGCGGGCCGTCTCCACTGCTTCAACTGATGGATAACCGCAGGCGAAGCATCCTCATGGATCACGGCGTCTGCATCCTGAATGAAACGTCCGCCCCAGCCATCGAGCTTTTGGATTGGGAGGGCAGGCTGAAACTCAGCTACCCGCTCGATCGTGAAAAGCGTTTTACCCTGCCCGCCGCAACACTCCTGCCCAACGGCACGCTGCGCGTCGTGACCATCGACCGCGTGGTCAATACGCCCGAATCCGTCACGGGCACCGTTGCGGATATGATGCTCCGCACCTTCTCATCCGACGGCCGCCTGCTTTCCGAGGCGGGCATTCAATCGCCCTATATCGGCGGATTCAACGATACGATTGAGTTCGACGCGAACGGCGGCCTGATCGTCTGCACCGCGCCATCCGAAGATTACACCGTCGAGCAGATCACCCGCTTTGACTCGGAAAACCGCGTGCTCTATCAGAAAACGCTCAGCGCACCCAAAACCATCGTCAGCGTAACCGACGCTTTCCCCTCTGCCGACGGTTCGGTCACGCTTTACGGCACGGCAATGGCCAATTCCCGCAAGCTGTTCACCCTCTATCGGCTCGACCTGGACGCACAGGGGAATATCGCCGCAGTCGATATTCGCGATTTCACCACCCGCGTCGGATATCTGTATGACGTTCGCGCGGACGCACAAGGGCATATTTACGCCATCGCATGCGATTATAAAAAACCCATCGCCGTCGTTCCGTTTGAGGATCTGCCCGCGCATGACGATCCGGGGCTTATATTGGAATAAGCTCAAAAAACAGGGTGTTCCGGCAACCCGGAACACCCTGTTTCTTTATACCCTTTTGAGGGCTTAATACATTTCCTTAACTTCGACGTCCTTGTAGCGCGACATGCCCGTACCGGCCGGAATGAGCTTGCCGATGATGACATTCTCCTTGAGGCCGACGAGCGGATCTTCCTTGCCCTTGATCGCGGCTTCGGTCAGCACGCGCGTCGTCTCCTGGAAGGAGGCGGCGGAGAGGAAGGACTCGGTCGCCAGCGCCGCCTTGGTGATGCCCAGCAGGATACGCTTGGCCACAGCCGGACGGCCGCCGTTCATGATGGTCTTTTCGTTCTCCTTCTCGAAGTGGAAGATATCCACCATCGAGCCGGGCAGCATGCTGGTGTCGCCCGCGTCCTCGACGCGAACCTTGCGCAGCATCTGATGGACGATGACCTCGATGTGCTTGTCGCCGATGCCGACGCCCTGGAGGCGGTAAACCATCAGAACTTCCTTGAGCAGGTGTTCCTGAACAGCCTTCACGCCGAGAATGCGCAGCAGATCGTGCGGGTTGATCTGGCCTTCGGTCAGCTCGTCGCCCGCCACAACGCGGTCGCCTTCCTTCACCTTCAGGCGGCTGCCGTAGGCGATCGGATAGGCTTTCATCGTGCCGTCGTCGCTGGTGATGATCATTTCGCGCTTCTTCTTGTTCTCGCCCAGGGAGATCGTGCCGGAGATCTCGGCCAGCATGGACTCGCGCTTCGGCTTGCGCGCCTCGAACAGCTCTTCAACGCGCGGAAGACCCTGCGTGATATCCTTTTCGGAAGCAACGCCGCCGGTATGGAAGGTACGCATCGTCAGCTGCGTGCCCGGTTCGCCGATGGCCTGCGCGGCAACGATGCCGACGGCCTCGCCGATGTTCACATAGCCGCCGTGCGCCAAATCCTGGCCATAGCACTTGACGCACACGCCGGTTTCGTTGCGGCAAGTCAGCACGGAACGGATCTGCACGGCCTTGATGCCGGCCTCCACAATCTTGTTGCCCTGCTCATAAGAAATCATCTCGTTGCACGCCGTGATGACGCTTCCATCCCGCGGATCGATGACGTCCTCCGCCGCGACGCGGCCAACGATGCGATCCAGAAGCGTTTCGATCGGGTCTTTCTCCGAACCGATGGCGGTCACGGTGATGCCGCGGATCTTCTCGTGGCGGCTGGCGAAGCAGTCGCGCTCGCGGACAATAACCTCCTGGGAAACGTCCACCAGACGGCGGGTCAGGTAGCCAGAGTCCGCGGTACGCAGAGCCGTATCGGACAGCGCCTTACGGCTGCCGTGAGAGCTCTGGAAGAATTCCAGAACCGTCAGGCCTTCGCGGAAGTTTGCCTTAACCGGCATTTCCAGCGGGCGGCCGGTCGGGGACGCCATCATGCCGCGCATGCCGGCGAGCTGGGAAACCTGAGAAATGGAACCACGAGCGCCGGAATCCGTCATCATGCGGATCGGGTTGAACTCGTCCATGTGGTCCATGATCTTGCTCTTGACATCGTCCGTCGTTCTGCTCCAGACCTTGACGACGCGCTCGTAGCGCTCTTCGTCGGTGAGCAGGCCGCGCTTGAACTGCTTTTCAATCGCGCGGACTTCCTTTTCGGAAGCTTCCAGAATCGGCTTCTTCTCCGGCGGCACGATAACGTCGGCCACGGCCACGGTGACAGCGCCGATGGTGGAATACTTGTAGCCCATCGCCTTGACGTTGTCCAGCACGCGGGCGGTCTCCGCCACGCCGTGCTTGCGGAAACACATATCGACGATCTGACCCAGCTGCTTCTTGCCGACCTTCATGTCGATTTCCAGCGCAAACATGTCGTCAAGCGTTTTGCGCCGCTTGAAGCCCATATCCTGCGGCACGTTGCTGTTGAGAATCAGACGGCCCAGGCAGGTGTCGATGCGCTTGTAATACATGTAGTCGCGGTTGCCGCCGGTGATGTGATGCTCCGCCAGATATTCCGCCGTGGGCTCGGTATAATTATCCATACCCGGCGCCCACTTGCGCGCGATACGCACGTTGATGCGGCTCTGGAGGTCGATCTGTCCGCAGAGGTAGGCCATCATGGCCTCGTCCTCGTTGGCAAAGCAGCGGCCCTCACCCTTCGCGCCCGGACGGATGCAGCTCAGGTAGTAGCAGCCGATAACCATATCCTGCGACGGAGAGATGACCGGCTTGCCGTCCTGCGGCTTCAAAATGTTGTTGGCGCACAACATCAGGAAGCGGGCCTCGGCCTGCGCCTCCATGGAGAGCGGCACGTGAACGGCCATCTGGTCGCCGTCGAAGTCCGCGTTGAACGCGGTACAGGCGAGCGGATGCAGCTTCATGGCCTTGCCCTCAACGAGGATCGGCTCAAACGCCTGAATACCCAGGCGGTGCAGCGTCGGGGCGCGGTTGAGCAGAACCGGATGCTCCTTGATGACGCTTTCGAGGATATCCCACACGCGGGTTTCGCCGCGGTCCACCATGCGCTTGGCGCTCTTGACGTTGTGAACGATGCCGGTGTTGACCAGCCGCTCCATGACGAACGGCTTGAACAGTTCCAGCGCCATGCCCTTCGGCAGGCCGCACTGATGCAGCTTGAGTTCCGGGCCGACGACGATAACGGAACGGCCGGAGTAGTCAACGCGCTTGCCCAGCAGGTTCTGGCGGAAACGGCCCTGTTTGCCGCGCAGGAAGTCGGAAAGGGACTTGAGCGCGCGGTTGCCGGGACCCGTGACCGGACGGCCACGGCGGCCGTTATCGATCAGCGCGTCCACCGCTTCCTGAAGCATGCGCTTCTCGTTGCGGACGATGATGTCCGGCGCGCCCAGTTCCAGCAGGCGCTTGAGGCGGTTGTTGCGGTTGATGACACGGCGGTAGAGGTCGTTCAGGTCGGAGGTCGCAAAGCGGCCGCCGTCGAGCTGAACCATCGGGCGCAGATCCGGCGGCATGACCGGGATGACTTCCAGAATCATCCACTCCGGCTTGTTGCCGCTGGAACGGAAGGCCTCGACAACCTCAAGGCGCTTGATGGCCTTGGCGCGCTTCTGGCCTTCGGTCTCGCGCTCGCGCTCCTTTTCGGTCAGCTCGGCGATCTCGGTGCGCAGCTGTTCGCTGAGCTGATCGAGATCGAGCTTCTGAAGCAGTTCGCGGATGGCCTCCGCGCCCATGCCCACGCGAAGCGGGGCCTTGCCCATCGCCACATCGGCGGTGTAGCTCGGCGCGGTGATCTGCTGGCGGTACTCCGTCTCAGTCAAAATGGTGTTCGGGCGCAGCGGGGTGCAGCCGGGATCGAGCACGATGTAAGAGGCGAAATAGAGCACCTTTTCCAGCGCGCGCGGGCTGATGTCAAGCAGCGTGCCCATGCGGCTCGGAATGCCCTTGAAATACCAGATATGGCTGACCGGGGCGGCCAGTTCGATGTGGCCCATGCGCTCACGGCGAACCTTCGCGCGCGTCACTTCAACGCCGCACTTGTCGCAGACAATGCCCTTGTTGCGCACGCGCTTGTATTTGCCGCAGTTGCACTCCCAGTCCTTGGTCGGGCCAAAGATGCGCTCGCAGTACAGACCGTCGCGCTCCGGCTTGAGGGTGCGGTAGTTAATCGTTTCCGGCTTGCTGACCTCGCCGTGGGACCACGCGCGGATCTGCTCCGGGGAAGCCATGGAAATTTGAATGGAAGACAGGTTTGTCAGTTCCGACAAAGGGGTACACTCCCTTCTCTACTTCTATCA
>QWCY01005654.1_pt1 | contig 11664 bp, 10 predicted proteins | sample 1972631 | NCBI WGS metagenome assembly QWCY01 (sample SAMN09866696, study PRJNA288562) | Human gut metagenome isolate pre1_stool, whole genome shotgun sequencing... | isolation source: gut | host: Homo sapiens | place: USA: California
GGAATACAATAACCAGGACAGGCTATTTTACAAATGCAAGCGGAATCCTTTATTATGTAGATTTTGCAACGCAGGATGCAATTCCGGTCTGCAATAAACCGGACTGCAGGCATCTTTCAAAAGCGGAAGATGCTGATACAGAATGTGATGCAGCGATTGACGGGGCAAGAGTGTTTCCATATAAGGGGAAGCTGCTCGGAATCAGTGAAGATTCAAAAGGAAATGAAGAAATCTACAGTTCTGATATAGACGGGAGCAACCGGAAGGTGAAGAAAAAACTGGAAAGTTCTAATATGTTCATTAATGAAGGCGTAATTGCGAAAGATTCATTTTTTTATGTAGCAACAATGCCTGAAGTGGATGACCAGGAAAATATGAAGTGGATTTCAGTATTGAAAAAACTAAATTTAGATACTTTTGAGGCAACGCAGTTAGATTCTGTAGAATGTAAAGACGCTTTGGGATTTCAATTACTTGGAGGAACGGAAGAATATCAGATTTATTCTTTGATCAAGGATGATGAAACTTTATTTTACAAGCTGGATTATGAGTCATGTGAATCGGAACAGATTGAATTATTTCAAAGTGGATATGAGCGGATTTTACCTGAAGAAAATGAAAACAGCTTTTATTATCTGAGTGTTGAGGGCGGAGAAAGAAATCTTTATCAATATGATATTGACAGTAGAAAAAATAAGCTTTGCCTTGAAAATGAGAAAATTCTGGAGAATGCCGGAGGGGATATTGTTGGATCAGACCTGTGTGGAAAATGTCGGGAAGGAATCGTGTACTGGGTCAGAACATGGACTGAGGAGCGAGAAGAGAAGATGTTCTTACTGGATCATAATGGAAAAATACAGGAACTGTCGATGCCACAACAACTTCCGGTTGCAGGGACTCATTTCTATGATGTGATATGTGCAACAGAGAAAGGAATGTACTTTTGGTATTTAAAGGATTTTGAATCCAATGGTTTTCAGGACAATGTCGACTGGCAGGCATACACGGAGTGGGAGGATTTAGTCAATGAGAAAAGTGTCATAAAAAATGTGATAAATCCACGTATGACAGCTATGGGTGAACTGGTTGACGAAAATGGAAATCCGATAAACGGACAGTAACTGGTTGGTGATATTAAACAAAGAGGTGTTAGAGATGAAGAAATGGGGAAAAGTTTTCGTTTTAACAGGCAGTATCGTTGCAATGCTGATCACAGGAACCGGATGCTCGAAAAAGAATACAGGAATCAAGAATCCGGTGGATGAAGACGGCAATATGACCGGCAGCAAATGATTCAGTATTAAAAGGTAAAGGAGATGTTGCGGGAGGAGGGGATGCGGATGCGGCATCTGAAATATGAATGGGAGAAGTTTTTCTCTTTTCGTTATTTTTGGTTTTTATGTGCAGTATTTTTGTTATTTAATCTATGGAATCTTTCGGAGCAGATCCGGATGGAATTTCCGGCATCCTCTGTCCGGCAGCTTTATATAGATTTTCAGGAGCAGCCGGAAGGAGCGAAAGGACAATGGCTGGAAGAGCAGAAAGCAAAAAAAAATGCTCACTATACAGGCAACCAGTATATGGAAGAAGAATTATTTAAAAAGCTTTCGAGAGAATGGATTCAGACAGAAAAATATGACGAATATCTGGAGGAGATCAAAGAGAGAAGTGCAAAAATGTCAGGTTCTATTTTCTCAGATGAAGGAACCTTTGCCTGGAGAAACGCAAAAGTGACTCCTGCGGCTTATGAGAAACTGAAAGGCACGAAGCTTTCCTTTGATCTGTCGGATGGTGTTATAAAGGCAACAAAGGCAGATTTTACTGATCTGTGCATGACGATCCTGTTGATGGCAGCAGTTTATTTCCTGATCCTTGATGAGAAAAAGAATAAATTGTATCCATTATTGAGCTCTGCCAGCCGTGGCAGGGCAGAGGTCATTGGTGCAAAACTGGGAGTGATGGCAGGGATCACGGGATTTTTGGTTCTGCTGCTATATGGAAGTAATTATCTTTTTATTTTCTATCAGTATGGTTTTGGAAATCTCACACGTCCCCTTCAGTCAGTGACAGCGTTTTATGAAAGCCCGTTCAGACTGACAGCAGGGCAATATCTGTGGATGTATCTGCTTTTGAAACTGGTGGTGTGCTATGCAGCTGCATTGCTGATGATATGGATCGCACAAAAGGCAGGGACACCGGCAGGAGCGATTCTTGCGATCAGCACAGGAGCAGTTGCAGAATATCTGCTGACCGTGCTGCTCCCGTCAGTCTCTTATGCGGACGGACTGAAGTATATCAATCTTGTGGAGTATATCAAAATATATCCGCTTTTTACGAAGTATCATAATCTTGATTTTTTTGAATATCCGGTCAATGCAATGAGGATTTTTCCGATTGTGCTGCCGTGTCTGCTGCTTCTTTTTATCGTGCTGAATCTGACCACATTTTGTAGCCACAGATATGGTACAAAATCCGGCAGACAGGGAGGTGCAGAGAAACTATGGAGAAAACTCCGGAAGACTGCCTGGGGTAAAAAAAGAAGAAAGCGGAAGAAAAAAGGCTTTATTTCGGACAGCCTGGTATGGCATGAGAGTTTCAAAAGTCTTCTGACGAACCGGACAGTATGGGTGTGCGTGGCAGTATTGTATGGAGCAATTCTTCTTGGAAGAGGTCTGATGATATGGAACAGTGTGGAAGAAGAATACTATAAATATTATATGACCAAAGAGCAGGGAGAACTGACGCAGGAGAAACTGGAAACTTTTAAGAGAGAAAAGAAACGTTATGATGACGTTTATTCCATGACCCCGGAGGAGAGCGGTCTGAGCAGTGAGGAGATCAGCAGCCGGCAGGAGGAAATACAGTATCAGTACAGTGGATTCATGCGAGCATATGAACAGGTTCAGTATGTGGTGGAAAATAACCGGGCAGCAGGAACGGACGAACAGCAGCTGATCTATGAAGGTGGATATGAGCAGTTGTTTGGAGAGATTTCCATGAAAGGAAGGCTGATCGGAGAGTTACTCTGTGTTCTTGTGGCGGTATACAGTGCGGCAGGACTTCTTGGGATGGAATATGACCTGAAGGTGATGAATCTTCTGCAGAGTACGAAAAAAGGAAGGGGAACACTTCTGCGGGTGAAACTTGGAGTGGCAGCGGGAGTCACTACGGTTATGTTCATTCTTGTAAAGATACCGGTAGTGATGCGGATCGTTCAGAATTATCCACTGACAGGATGGACGGCAAAAGTCCGTTCCATGCGATTTACGGGGACATCGGTTTTTAACTGTCCGGTGTGGGCGTATGTGTTACTTTTGCTTTTGTTGCAGCTGGGGACTTTGTATGTGGTGATCCTGTGCGTGACAGCATTGTCGGCAGTCTTAAAAGATACGATGCTGACACTGATCCTGTCGGTTCTGTTATTTGGCGGTACGCTGGTCATGGAATGGGGTGGACTTGGAATGATTCATTCCTGGAGCATCAATACATTACTGGACGGACACCGTCTGCTACAGTCAGGAGGAATGCAGTTTGCACTGACGGTACTGGTCTTTTGGGGCGTCCTTCCACTGGCGGCAGGAACCGTTCTGCACAGAGTCTATAAGAAGAGGGGGCAGGCAATATGGAATTAAAGATACAGGATCTGTGTAAAAGTTATGGAAAGAAAAAAGCATTGTGGAAATTTACAACAGAATTTGAGAATGGGATCTACGGGATTCTTGGTCCCAATGGAGCCGGAAAAAGTACACTGATGAATCTTCTGACGGATAATCTCCTGAGGGATTCCGGGAGTGTCCTGTATGAGGGAGAGGAAATATTGAACCTTGGGGCATCTTATCGGGAAATTATGGGATATATGCCGCAGCAGCAACAGCTTTATGATACCTTTACGGTAACGCATTTTATTTCTTATATGGGTACGCTGAAAGGGATGAAGAGCAGAACCATCCAGAGAAGAATGGAGGAGCTGCTCCCACTTCTGAATCTGCAAAAGGTAAGAAAGAAGAAACTAAAAGAACTTTCAGGCGGAATGAAGCAGAGGGTGCTGTTGCTGCAGGCATTGCTGAATGATCCGAAATTCCTGATCCTGGATGAACCGACTGCAGGACTTGACCCGAAAGAGCGGATCAGGATCAGAAACCTGATCTCAGATCTGAGTGAAGACAGGGTTGTTCTGATCGCAACCCATGTAGTATCGGATATTGAATTTATTTCTAAAGAAATTTTATTAATGAAAAACGGGAGGCTGGTAGATCAGGACAGCCCGGAAAATCTGCAAAAGAGGATTTACGGTCATGTTTATGAACTGTGCATCAGCCAGAATGAACTGGCAAAGGTGAAGAAAGAATATGAGATCAGCAATCTGTTCCGCAGAGACGGTGAGATCATCGTGCGGGTGATCGTGGACAAGTGTCCCGTTAAATATGATGCAGTGAAAGTCAGCCCGACGCTGGAGGATGTATATCTGTATGAATTTGAGGGAGTAAAGAGGCGGTAACATTTTCCCGCAAAGGGTCAAAGAAGTGTTGACAATAGAACGTTTCACTGCTAAGATTAACAGTAGTTGAAAATACTGGATTGTTACTTATCAGAAGGCAAAACCAGATTTCGGGAAATAAAGGTTGCTTTATGGACTGAAAGTCTGGTTTTCTTTATCTGACAGTGCAGAACGATATCTGCCGGATAAGAAGGATTGGATATAAGAAGTCAGATCCGGTATTTGCAAAGAATCTAATATGATGAGACAAGTCAGAGCTGAGGAGGAAAAAAGATGAAGATTTATGAGACAAAAGACTATCAGGAGATGAGCAGACAGGCTGCTAATATTCTTTCAGCACAGGTTATTTTAAAGCCGGATTGTGTACTGGGTCTGGCAACAGGTTCTACACCGATCGGAACCTACGATCAGTTAGTAGACTGGTATAATAAAGGAGATGTTGATTTCTCTCAGGTAAGAACAGTGAATTTGGACGAGTACAGAGGACTGACCCGTGACAATGACCAGAGCTATTATTATTTCATGCATAAGCATTTATTTGACCGTGTAAATATTAAGTTAGAGAATACAAATGTACCGGACGGAACTCAGGAAGATGCAGCGAAAGAGTGTGCAAGATATGAAGCACTGATCGAGTCCATGGGTGGAGTTGATATCCAGCTTCTCGGACTTGGACATAACGGACATATCGGGTTCAACGAGCCTGCAGCAGACTTTGCTGTTACAACTCACTGCGTAGATCTGACAGAAAGCACGATCGAGGCGAATAAGCGTTTCTTTGAATCTGCAGACGATGTACCGAGACAGGCATATACAATGGGAATCGGAACGATCATGAAAGCAAAGAAGATCCTTCTGGTTGTTAATGGAGAAGAAAAGGCAGATATCGTTGCAAAGGCATTTTTCGGTCCAGTTACACCGGAAGTTCCGGCATCTATCCTTCAGCTCCACAGAGATGTGACGATCGTTGCTGATAAAGCTGCATTGTCAAAGCTGCCACGATAATTTTCAGCATAATTTAGTGTAAATTGTAAAAAAATTACAACTAAATGAGAGCGTTTATTAAAAAAATATAAATAGTATAAATAGAAAATAAAATAATCGGTTGACTTTTTTGGTGATTTTTGATAGACTGAGATTACGAAATAAGTCAACGGATTGTTACTGTAAGGCAGGCAAAACCAGATTCAATGAGCATACGGTGATGATGTATGTTCAGTTGGTCTGGTTTTTATTTTCACAGGAAGATTTCTGGTGAAAGAGCTGCATTTAGCAGAAGGAACAGTAAGACATGAAAGCGTGTCGAAGCCGGTACGTTATTTTGGAAGGTCGATTGTATGACGATAGAAAAAGTGATCAATAATAATATTGTTTCAGCTTTTGATGAGACAGGAAGAGAAGTCGTAGTTATGGGACGTGGGATCGGTTTTGGAAATAGACCGGGAGCAAAGATCCCTGAAGATAAGATAGAAAAGATTTTCAGGATCGAAAGCGGAAGCGTGGCAGATCAGTTTAAAGAGCTGCTTGCCGGAGTTCCATTGGAGCATGCAAAGATCTCGAGTGATATTATTTCTTATGCAAAAGGTGCATTGAAGCTGAAGCTGAATCAGAGCATTTATGTGACGCTTACGGATCATATTAATTTTGCGATTGCGAGATGTGCAAAGGGGATCAACCTTGAAAATGCACTGTTGTGGGAGATCAAGAGGTTTTATCCGCAGGAGTATGAACTCGGAAAATATGCGGTTGCCCAGATCAAAGAGCGTCTGAAGGTAGAATTGCCAGAGGACGAGGCAGGGTTTATTGCACTTCATTTTGTGAATGCAGAGTATGGAACGAATATCAGAGATGCTTTGCGTTTCCCGAATCAGATGAAGGAAATTCTGGAGATCGTGACGAGGGAGCTTGGTATCAAGCTGGATGAAGGGACGCTTCATTATGAGCGGTTTATTACTCATATGAAATTCCTGCTTCAGAGAGTTTACAGAAAAGAGCTTCTGCCCGACGAAGAAAGTGATCTGGCGGACATGATCAGCCAAAAGTATCCGAAAGAATTTGCCTGCAGTAAGAAAGTAGCGGATTATATAGAAAAGACCGCAGAGTGCAGATTATCCGGTGAAGAAGTGATGTATCTTGCAATCCACATACGAAGGATTACGATGGCAGAAGAATAAAAATGCAATCAATATAAAAATAGAAGATAAAAAGCAGGAGGAAATGTAAATGTTTGGTGGACTTTTTAAGAAAAAGGATAATAAAATGATTCTCGGAGCTCCGGTAAAGGGAAAGGCAGTACCTCTTTCAGAGGTCAATGATCCGACTTTTGCAGAGGAGATGCTTGGAAAAGGAATGGCAGTCATTCCGGCAGAAGGAAAGATTTATGCTCCGGCAGATGGCGAGATCGGTATGGTATTTGATACACTCCATGCAGTCAGTCTTGTATCTGAAGAAGGAACAGAGATTCTGATCCATGTAGGTCTTGATACAGTCAAGATGAACGGAGAAGGATTTACAGGTCACGTAAAAGCAGGTGACAAAGTTAAGAAGGGAGATCTTCTCTTAGAGGTTGATCTTGATAAGGTAAAGGCTGCAGGATATGATACGATCACTCCGATGCTTGTCTGCAATACAATGGATTATGCATCAGTAGAGGGTGTGACCGGTAAAGATGTAGAAGCCGGAGATGACGCAGTCATTATTGAAAAATAGGCGTGGCTGTTGCCTGAAAGCAGTGTACAATTTAGATTTTGACCGGAATTATGACCGGTTAAAATAGATAAAAGGGATTCAGCAATGAGAGATTTTTGAGAAGGAGGAAAATTATGAAATTTTTACAGAAATTAGGTAAAGCTCTTATGCTGCCTGTTGCTTGTCTTCCTATCTGTGGTATCCTTATGGGTATCGGATATGCACTTTGCTCGGCTACAATGCAGGGTGGTGACATCACAGGTATTGTTGAGCAGATTGGATTCTTTCTTGTTAAAGCAGGCGGTGCCCTGATTGACAATATGGCAATTCTTTTTGCAATTGGTGTTGGTGTTGGTATGGCAGATGATAATGATGGTACAGCTGGTGTTGCAGCTCTTGCTTCCTGGCTGATGATCACAAACCTTCTGTCTACAGGAACAGTTTCAGTTATTAAGACACTGGAAGAGGGAACTACAAACTTTATCGCATTCAGCAAGATCCAGAACCCGTTCATCGGTATCCTTGCAGGTATCATCGGAGCTCTTTGCTACAACAGATTTAAGAGTGCGAAACTTCCTGACTGGCTGTCATTCTTCAGTGGAAAGCGTTGCGTAGCGATCGTAGCCGGACTGGTTTCCATCGTTGCATCTGCAGTTCTTTTCTTTGTATGGCCTGTACTTTTCGGAGCACTGGTTGCACTTGGAAAAGGTATCGAAGGACTTGGAGCTGTTGGAGCTGGTCTCTATGCATTCTTTAACAGACTGCTGATCCCATTCGGTCTGCACCACGCACTGAACAACGTATTCTGGTTCGATACAATCGGACTTGGAGACCTGTCTCACTTCTGGGCTGGAGAGACATCTGCTGATGTATCATGGAGCCTTGGAATGTACATGTCAGGATTCTTCCCATGTATGATGTTCGGTATCCCGGGAGCAGCTCTTGCAATGGTACATACAGCTAAGAGCAACAAGAAGAAAGCAGCAATCGGTCTTGTATCTTCAGCAGCAATCGCAGCATTTGTCTGCGGTGTTACAGAGCCATTCGAGTTCGGTTTCATGTTCCTTGCACCGGTACTGTACCTTGTATATGCATTACTCTATGGTATCTTTACAGTAGTTACAGTTCTGCTTGGATTCCGTGCCGGATTCAGTTTCTCAGCTGGTCTGACTGACCTGGTCTTCTCTGCTTCCCTTCCGGCAGCAGCTAAGACATGGCTGATCATTCCGCTTGGTATTGCAGCATTCGTAGTATTCTATGTAGTATTCCGTTTCGCAATCGTGAAATTCGACCTGAAGACACCTGGTCGTGAGGATGATGATGACAACGAAGCTGAGAAGTCAGCAGTTCTTTCTAACGATGACTTCACAGAAGTAGCTAAGATCATTCTTGAAGGTGTTGGCGGAAAAGAGAACGTTAAGTCTATCGATAACTGCATTACAAGACTTCGTCTTGAAATCAACGATTATACTAAGGTTGATGAGAAGAAGATTAAATCTGCCGGAGTAGCAGGTGTTATCCGTCCTTCCAAAACTGCAGTTCAGGTAATCGTTGGAATGAAAGTACAGTTCGTAGCTGATGAGTTCAAGAAACTCTGCAAATAAGAACGTATAAAATTGAATAAGTAATCCCTTTTAATGACCGGGGGCATGGCTGAAGAATTTGGCTGTGCACCCGGCTTTTCTATATAATTGGAAGAAAAAGAAAAGACCGGGGTGGAAAAAGGAAGGGAAATTGATGTAAAATGTGGATAAAGCAGTGAAAATAAGAAAAGCAGAAAGAGGGAAATGTGATGAAATATACTTTGGAAATCTGTACTGACAGTGTAGCATCAGCGGTAGCAGCACAAAAAGGCGGGGCGAAGCGGATTGAGCTTTGTTCCGGTCTGGTGATCGGAGGGCTGTCACCGGATCCTGCATTATTTAAAGTTGTACGGGCAAATACAGACCTGGAGATCAGGACTCTTCTGCGTCCGAGATTCGGTGATTTCTGTTATGATGAATATGAGTTTGAAATGTTGAAAGAAGAGGTTCAGATGTACCGGGAATTCGGAGCAGACGGAGTTGTGATTGGAATTTTAAGACCGGATGGGACAATGAATGTAGAGCAGATGGAAGAGCTGGTCAGGATTTCAGGAGATATGAAAGTGACGATGCACCGGGCCTTTGATGTATGTAAAGATCCATATGAAACGTTGGAACAATGTGTCAGCCTTGGAATCGATACGATCCTGACCAGCGGACAGAAAGATTCTGCATGGAATGGAAGAGAAATGTTGAAAGAGCTGGAAGAAAGAGCGAAAGGCAGGATCGAAATCCTTGCAGGAGCAGGAATCAATCCGGGGGTGATCAGCAAGCTGAGTGAATATGCCGGACTGAAAACATTTCATATGTCAGGAAAGATTGTGAAAGAAAGCAGAATGGAGTTTAGAAGGCAAGGAGTTCCAATGGGGATGCCTGGTATGAGTGAATTTGAAATCTGGCAGACAGACGAAGAAGCAGTCCGGGAGGCTGTGAAAGTCTTAAAGAATATTTCCACTCTTGACAAAAGGGATGAGATAGTCTAATATCTGAAAGGAATGGACAGGGGAATGTCCGAATATAATCAGGTAATAAAAGAAGGCTGTGAAGAGAAGAAGTAGCGGACAGAGGGATATACAGAAAGTTGCCGGCTGATGAGAGGCACATGGAAGACTGTCAGCGAATACATCTTGGAGCTTCGCATTGAAATCGACTGTATTTTGAGGAAAAGATAAATGCAGACAGGAGAGTAGGCTGCGACGGAGTTTGCACGTTATAGCACAAAAGAGGCTGACAGAGAAAGGTCAGCGAATTAAGGTGGTACCACGAGAGATTCGTCCTTATTGCGAGATGCAGTAAGGGCGTTTTTTATAGTCTTTAAGAGGAGAAAAGATCATGGGAATTTATGAAGAACTTCAGGCAAGAGGCCTGATCGCACAGGTAACAGATGAGGAGCGTATCCGGGATTTGGTGAACAACGGAAAGGCGACATTTTATATTGGATTTGATCCGACAGCGGATAGTCTTCATGTAGGACACTTTATGGCATTATGTCTGATGAAGCGTCTTCAGGAGGCTGGAAATAAACCGATCGCACTGATCGGTGGAGGTACAGGTTATATCGGAGATCCTTCAGGAAGATCTGATATGAGAAGTATGATGACACCGGAGCAGATCCAGCATAACTGTGACTGCTTTAAGAAACAGATGAGCCGCTTTATTGATTTTTCAGAGGGAAAAGCACTGATGGTGAATAATGCAGACTGGCTGCTTGATCTGAACTATATTGAAGTGCTTCGGGAGATCGGACCGCATTTCTCAGTCAACAGAATGCTGACCGCAGAGTGTTATAAACAGAGAATGGAAAAAGGACTCAGTTTCCTTGAGTTTAACTACATGATCATGCAGGCATATGATTTCTACGAACTGTTCCAGAACTATGGCTGTAATCTGGAGTTTGGCGGAGATGACCAGTGGAGCAATATGCTGGCAGGTACAGAGCTGATCCGTCGTAAGCTTGGAAAAGATGCAAGTGCAATGACGATCACGCTGCTTCTGAACTCTGAAGGAAAGAAAATGGGAAAGACTCAGTCAGGGGCGGTGTGGCTTGATCCTGAGAAGACTTCTCCGTTTGATTTCTATCAGTACTGGAGAAATGTCGGAGATGCAGATGTACTGAAATGTATCCGTATGCTGACATTCCTTCCATTGGAAGAGATTGATAAGATGGATGCATGGGAAGGTGCACAGCTTAATACGGCAAAGGAGATCCTAGCATATGAACTGACAAAGCTGGTTCACGGTGAAGAAGAAGCGAAGAAAGCACAGGAAAGTGCAAGAGCATTGTTCAGTCAGGGAAATGCTGATAATATGCCGACAACGGAACTGGAAGAGGGAGATTTCCAGGAAGGAAAGATTGATATCCTTGCGGTTCTCGTGAAAGGCGGACAGGCATCATCCAGATCCGAGGCCAGACGTGCTGTAACTCAGGGGGGTGTATCTGTGGATGGAGAGAAGATCACAGATATTGCGACAGCGTATGTTCCGGCTGATTTTGAAGGCGAAGGCAAGATCGTCAAAAAAGGAAAGAAAAATTTCCGCAGAGTGATTATGAAATAATAGAACGAATAGAAAGAACAGCGTTACTGGTCACAGTAGGTTATGGACAGTAACGCTGTCTTGCAAGGAGGAAATAAAATGGCACTGAAAGAAGTAAAGATTGAAGACCTTACATTTAATCCTTTTACAAAGATTGGAAAAGAATGGATGCTGATCACGGGGGAAATGAAGAAAAGCATAATACGATGACTGCAAGCTGGGGTGGCATAGGTATTATGTGGGGAATGAATGTAGCTACTGCATATATCCGTCCTCAGAGATACACGAAAGAATTTGTAGATGCAGAGGATATGTATACACTTTCCTTCTTTAAAGAGGAGTACAGAAGAGCATTGAACC
>QWCY01005661.1_pt1 | contig 11652 bp, 8 predicted proteins | sample 1972631 | NCBI WGS metagenome assembly QWCY01 (sample SAMN09866696, study PRJNA288562) | Human gut metagenome isolate pre1_stool, whole genome shotgun sequencing... | isolation source: gut | host: Homo sapiens | place: USA: California
GTGCTGTCTAACCCAAAGGTATCCACTTCCAGCAGATCCAGGGCAAAATTTGCGACTTCCAGCGTGATCTTTCCGTCGTATTTTACCTGGGCAAAATCACGCACACGCTTTAACAGGCGGTTGGCAAGACGTGGCGTTCCTCGGGAACGTCTGGCAATTTCGATGGCTCCCTGCTCGTCGATTTCCACCTGAAATACCTTTGCTGAACGTTTTACAATTTCTGTTAATTCGTGTACCGTATAAAATTCGAGGCGGTGTACTACACCAAAACGGTCGCGGAGCGGTGCCGTCAGCATACCGGCACGGGTCGTCGCCCCCACCAGTGTAAATTTCGGCAGATCCAGACGGATACTTCGTGCAGAGGCACCTTTTCCGATGACGATATCAATCGCATAATCTTCCATCGCCGGATATAACACTTCTTCTACCTGACGGTTCAGGCGGTGGATTTCATCGACAAAAAGCAGATCCCCCTCCTGCAGGTTATTGAGGATTGATGCCAGTTCGCCCGGCTTTTCAATCGCCGGTCCGGACGTAATCTTCAGATTTACATCCATTTCATTGGCAATAATCCCGGCAAGCGTCGTCTTTCCCAGTCCGGGAGGCCCGTACAAAAGCACATGGTCAAGCGATTCACCACGTGCTTTCGCCGCTTCAATATAAATTTTTAATTTTTCCTTCGCTTTCGCCTGTCCGATATAATCGCTCAGCAGTTTCGGGCGAAGGCTGTTTTCCGTACGGTTTTCTTCTTCAAATAATTCCGTTGAAATCACTCGTTTTTCCATAGCCTGCTCCCTTTATAAATATTTTAAACTTGCCTTCAAAATATCTTCGGTTGTCATTTCTTCTGTCAATGTAACTTTCTTTACGGCTTTCACCGCTTCGGTACTGCTGTAGCCAAGTGCCACAAGCGCCTGGATCGCATCGTTGGCACGATACCCCACATCTCCGGCACCGGCTGCTGCCTCTGCCGCATTCTGCTCTCCCTGCGTCAGCATCGTATCCACAGCCTCTTCAAAATCTACCTTATCTTTCAATTCAAGAATCAGTTTGCTTGCTGTCTTTGCCCCGATTCCCGGTGCCTTTGAGATACTTTTGGCGTCGTCCGACAAAATAGCAAACCGGAGAGCATCCGTATCCATAATGGATAAAATCCCCAATGCTCCTTTGGGACCGATTCCATTAACTGTAATGAGGAGTTGAAACATTTCCCTCTCATCTTTCGTCATAAAACCGTATAACTGCATCGCATCTTCGCGTACATGCATATACGTATATATCTTCACTTCATTCCCAATTCTTGGAAGCTTTTGAATCACCAATGCCGGAACGAGAATCTCATATCCGATTCCCCGGTTTTCGACAACAATCTGCTGTTCTGCCACCGTATCCAGCTGTCCTTTGATAAAATGTATCACTTCGATTTCCTCCTATACCAGCGTCGAAAATACTTTCAAAAAGTGTTGCATGACCTGTCGTTTGATCGGGCGGTTTTTCCACTCTTCATACGTGATCTCACGGCTTACCCGGAATGTCTCATCAAAATCTTTCCGCACTTCCTGCAAAAATTCTTCATTATAGATCCATATTCCATTTTCATAATGAAGATAGAAACTGCGGTAGTCCATATTGATCGTTCCCACAACGGCACAATGCTCTTCCAGCACAACTTTTGAATGTACAAAACCCGGAGTATACTCGTAAATACGGATGCCGCATTTCAAAAGTTCGCCATAATAATATTCTGTCATCCATTTTACATGTTTTTTATCCGGAATATTCGGCGTAATAACACGCACATCCACACCGCGGCGCTTTGCCTCCACAAGACTTCTTGTCAATGTTTCCTCTAAGATCAGATACGGCGTCATGATATACAGCGTCTTTCCCGCATAATTGATCATCTGCTTATATACCGAACCAACAAAACTTGTCTCCCCCAAAGCCGGTCCGTCCCGCAGCACATGGCAGTACACGTCATTCTCCGGAAACTTCTTCATCGGGCGGTAAATCTCCGGATCAATGTTCTTCTCCGAAGAACTGACAACCCACATCTCCAAAAAGGTTACGGTAAGTCCCCAGACCGCGTCTCCTTCGACACGGATTCCGGCATCCTTCCATACCCCAAAACGCTCGATCAGATTAGCGTATTCATCCGCCAGATTGAATCCACCGGTATAGCCGATATTTCCGTCAATCACGACGATTTTCTGATGATCGCGGAAGTTCATATACAGTTTACTTGCGTACTTGTGTATCGGATTAAAAACCTCAACCTCAAATCCTTCTTTTCGCAGATTGGCGGCAAAATCTTTTCCGGTGCGGAAAAGTGCTCCAAAGTCATCGTATAAAAATTTGACTTTCACGCCTTCGTGGATCTTGCGGAGTAAAATTTCATGAATCTGATCCCAGATCGCCCCTTCTGCCACGATAAAAAATTCGATAAAAATAAAATGTTCCGCCTGCTCCAGATCTTCAAAAAGGTCCTCAAACGCATCTTCTCCAAACGGATAATATCTTGCTTCATTGTTTTTAAACAACGGACTTCCCATCGCTGTCATATATTTGGACATACGAGAAGAAACCGGATGTTCCAGGGAAAATCTTTCCGACACTTCCGGATCCTGTACCAGCCGATTATCTGTCGCTTTCATCTGTTCGGCAATCGCTTTGTTTAATTTATTCTTCTTTCCAACCTTCCCCCACAGGTTAAACATGATCAACCCGGAAATCGGAAAAATCAGAATCACACACATCCATGAAAATTTGTAAGCATCATTGTGCTTGTCATTTGTCAATGCAATGATTGCAATCAGCGCACTGATTTCCAGCAAAATATAAAAAGATGTCGCATATCCTCTCAATATAAATGGAATTATGATAATAATTGCAAATTGAAAAAGCACCAGCGCTCCCACGATACAAGCCCGCAAAAAGCCACTAAAACTGCTCTGCATCCTGCCCTTTAACTTTTTTAAACGCTTTTTCGGATTCTTTGTTCTATCCATATCGTTCTCCCTTTTACGTTTATTCGTAAGTTCTGCGATACCGCAAAGCTATATCCTTAAATGTATATCCTTGAGCATCGTTAAATAGTAGTATAACACATTTTTGCCCTTTTCTACAAGCATTTAAACTTGAAAAGTTATTTCTTCTACGTTATACTGTATTTGTTTAAAAGAATCCAAATAGAAGGAGTGGAACAACATGCAGAAAATTGATAAAACAAGGAGCCTTACACCCGGAGATGACCGGAGCCGGGCATGGAAAGCCATTTCCCTGTACACCGGTGCGTCCTTGTCGGATCTTGTGATCTTTGATATCGAAACTACGGGACTTTCTGCCAATGTTTCCTCCCTTTATCTGATCGGTGCACTTTGGTACGACACCCCCAAAAAAGAGATAAAAATGTGTCAATGGTTTGCCGATGATTACACCAGTGAATGTACGATACTGGAAGCCTTTTCTTCTTTTGTATCCGGCTTTTCCACGATCGTCCACTACAACGGTTCCGGATTTGATATCCCTTATCTTGAGAAAAAATATCGGTTTCATCATCTTGAGAATCCGTTTGCCGCACTCCGCTCTTTTGACATTTACCGGGAAGTCCGCAAAGAAAAAACACTGTTTGACAGTTCTTCGCTGAAATTATCGGTTGTCGAAAAACTCGTCGGCTTTTTACGTGCTGACAATTACAGTGGAAAAGAGTGCATTCAGATTTATTCGGAATTTATGCAGCAGAAAATATTCCGCAGTCCGCAGGCAGAGAAAGAAAAGGAAAAACTTCTTCTCCACAATGCCGATGATCTGCGTGGAACACTGCTTAGTTCCCTGCTGCTCTATTATAAACTTCCGCTGCATTTTTCTGACAAAGTTTGGAATGCAGATACACTCTGCATCACATGTCAGACGCAGGAAAGTGTTCCGTTCCCCTGTGGACGGGAAACCGAAGATTTTATTTTATCTTTTGAAGAAAAAAATGCTTGTATCACCCTTTTCTGTACCGAGGGGTGTTATTGTCATTTTTATGAAAACTACAAAGACTATTTTTATCTTCCGGAAGAAGATACCGCCATTCATAAAAGTGTCGGAATCTATGTGGAAAAAGGATTTCGCGAACCGGCAAAAGCATCCAACTGCTATTTAAAAAAAGCCGGAAAATTTGTACGTTTTCCAGCTTCTTCCAGTGATTACCTGACCCGGCACGGCTTGACATTGTTCCGCGAAAATTACCGCACCAAACCAGTCTTTGTCTTAAAGGACGAAATAGAAAAACAGGACTCCCTCTTTTGGGAAGAAGTCCTGCCATATATTACATCTGTTTAATGTATTCTGCATAACCGAGTTTATCCAGTTTTTCGGCTTTTGCAGTCACACCGTCTTTCATTTCTACTTTGTATTCTTTCAATTTCTTACGCAGTTCCATATCCGATACCGAAAGAATTTTGGCAGCAAGAATACCTGCATTGGCTGCGCCATCGATTGCCACGGTAGCAACCGGAATTCCGGATGGCATCTGTACGATGGAGTACAAACTGTCGACACCGCCAACCGATTTTGTATGGATTGGAATACCGATTACCGGCAGATCAAATAATGCGGCACACATTCCCGGAAGATGCGCTGCTCCGCCTGCTCCGGCGATGATTACTTCGATACCGCGCTCTTCTGCCTTTGTCGCATAATCGACAAACACATCCGGCATTCTGTGCGCGGAGATGATTGTCATCTCGTATTCAATTCCGAATTTTTCAAGCATCTGCGCTGCCTTCTGCATGATTGGCAGATCTGAATCGCTTCCCATCAAAATTCCAACTTTTACCATTTTTCTTATCCTCCTTTATTTGTCATCCTGCATTCAGGATTCCTTACACATTTCATTTAATGCCTGCGTTCCCTCTAACACAAACTGTCCCTGACGGATCAATTTGATCTCGCTTCCATCCGGACGGATCACATCGATGTCCCCGAGTTCATCATAAGGGATCGTAATGTCGGTATGGCAGTTAAAATACGCCTTTGCCATATCCGTCTTGCGAAGCGCCGAGCATTCATTTTCCTTTGCCACGATCTCCTTGCCGTCCGGGTTGTGCAGCACGATGTCTTCACTCATCGAATAGCAGGTGTCACCGACCGCAAAATGCGGACCTGTCTTTTCCGCGATCAGAATCGGAAGTTTGGCTTCAATATCAAATTTTCGTCCCATCTCGTATGCCACGGTATTCGTTCCGATCGCAAATTCGCCCATCGGAAGGGTTTCGCGGTGATACAGTACATTTTCTTTGATATATTTTTTATTCTCCTCTTCTGTCTCATAATTCGAGCAGTTGTAGGAATCAATCATGCCGTCTTTAAATACCATCTCCAAATTCTCATAGCGGAGCTGGTTCAGGTAAACTTTAGTCACATGCAGCACGCCATTGGTTCCGGCAAGTTTTGGTGAAGTAAACACTTCTCCTACCGGAATGTTTACATCTGCCAGACAATTTTCAAAATTGGTTTCCTTTTCCGGATTTCCGAGTTTGTGAAGGGCAACACGGATGTCGGTATGATTTTCCCCGCGTCCGGTCACATGCACATATTCTCCCTGATCGAGTGCATCGATCAATGCTTGCTGGATTTTGCGGAACTGATCCATATCCAGCGTATTTACGCGGATTGTCTCCGAAAATATCGTCTCAAACTGTGGACCGATCTCCGGGATTGGGAACGCAATGATTGTAAAACTTCGCTCATCCGGCTTGATATAGCGGTTTTGGATCAACGCTGCATCCGTACGATACTGCACAGACAATTTCTGCTGGTCTTCCTTGTAAACTGGGGCTTCTTTTTTCGTCTGCGGCACAAATAATTTTTCGCCAAATACTTCCATTACCGCAGGTCCCGCAAAAACAGCCGCTTTCTCGCGGTATTTTTCAAATGCCTTCTCAAGATGAGCCAGCCGGTCTTTCACAATCGCATTGTTCAAGTACAATGCATTATCGTAACGGTGGTCGTATTCATACTGATTGTTTGCAGAAGTCGTAGATACTCCAAAATTGGCGGTATTTCCCCGGCGGTAAATGACCGGTTTTAATCCCATGTCCGCAAACTGGCGGATGGCTTCACGGATGATTCGTTCGAATCCGATATGATACCGGATATTGACGGTCTTTTTTACACTCAGGTCAATGCCTGCCACTTCAAATCCCTTTCGATAGCCTTCCGTATACGTACGCGCCACCAGTTCAATGGTCTCCTGCGGCAGTGACTGCAAAAATCTGGATGTTTCTATTTCATTTTCCGTAATATATGCACCGTATTCATACAAATATTCCGGTGTCGAAAGATCACTTTCCATCACGAGCTTCGCAAGGCGGTCTCTTGATTCGTCCACCAGTTGCGCCACTTGTTTTTCTTCAAAATATTCATCGTAATCATGAACATAATAATACATCGTCTCTTTGAGCCAGCGTTCATGATCTTCTTCTGTCGTCAAAATCGTATAAACCTGCAGAAAAAGTTCCATTTTCAAAAGAAGAGCCTCTTCGTCATCTTCAAACACATCATCAATGGCTCCCCGGAAATGGCTTGCAAAATAACATAAAGAATCCCCCGCCACGCCAAACTGCTCTCTGGCGTACGTAGGATTGGTAAAATCAGTATCGTAATTTTCCGGGAAAAGATCGCGGTACATCGCTGTATTCTCTTCCTTTTTTTCTTCGAATGAAATTGTTATCCCCTTTTTTCTTCTTTCATAAACAGCAAAAACAAGCATAAAAAACCGAGCGATTTTTTGACAATATTTGGATTCTTTTTCATTTTCCGCAATGTCACGGATTCGCTCTCTTGCTAATTCATATCTTTCTTCCATCGATATCTCCCTGTCAAATTTTATGATAGAAATGAGCAGCACGGTAAGCCGAGTTCTGTCGTTGGATGATCATCTATCTGGACCTGCTGTTACCAGCAGGCTCTAGCGACCTACCCGAAAGCACGACGGGCCGCCGTATCGCTTTCTGTTCGGTCTTGCTTCGGATGGGGTTTACATCTGCCCTTTCTGTTACCAGAAAGGCGGTGAGCTCTTACCTCGCCGTTTCACCCTTACCAGCCGGAGCTGGCGGTTATTTTCTGTTGCACTAGCCTGGGAGTCACCTCCACCGGACGTTATCCGGCATCCTGCCCTGCGAAGCTCGGACTTTCCTCACCTGGGACCTTTCGGTATAAGCAGGTGCGATCATCTGTGCTACTCATACTATGTTCTTTTTGATAATAACTTAATCTAATAGGATTCCACCGCCGATAAATTCTCGTACGATCGAATTCAGTGGAACTTCCTCCGGATTGATGGCGAGGAAATAATCCAGGAATTTGAGCAGACGCTGTGCTTCTGCATATTCCTCACTATCCATCGGCACACGGAACAATGCCGGCTCCGCGTACGTCTTCAAGGCTGCCAGTTCATAAAGCAGCGACGAATTGAACATGGCATCTGCTTTTTCCTGAAATGGGAAAATATTGGTATTTTCGCCATCTCTTACCGATTTCCACATTGCGATCGTCTTCTGTGCACTGTGTCCTCTGGTCCTCGCATCACGCACGATTCTTCGGATCAGTCTTCCATCGGTCGTAGGAATCCGGTTATGATCGTCTACATTCAATGTCGTCAATGCACTGATATATATTTTAAACTTATTTTCTTTTGGAATCTTTTCCGTTAATTTATCATTTAACCCATGGATTCCCTCGATAACAAGAATCTCGTCTGGTCCAAGTTTCAGCATCGGTTTGTTATATTCCCGTTTTCCGGTGATGAAATTGTACGTCGGAAGCTGTACTTCTCTGCCTGCCAGCAGGTTTTCCAGATCTTCGTTAAACTGCTTTGTATCGATAGCTTCGATACATTCATAATTGTATTTCCCGTCTTTGTCTTTCGGCGTATCGACACGATTGACAAAATAGTCATCGAGTCCGATCGGATGCGGTTTCAGACCAAATGTCTTTAACTGCGCCGACAAACGATAAGAAAATGTTGTCTTTCCGGAAGAGGATGGTCCGGCAATCGTTACAACGCGCACTTCTTTGGAAGAAGCAATCTGTTCTGCGATATTTCCAATCTCTTTCTCATGCAGCGCCTCCTGCACCAGCATCAGATCACGCATTCCGCCGTTTACGATCACATCATTTAACTGTCCGACATTTTCCACTTCCAACTGTACTCCGCGCTTAGCCGTCTTTTCCAGCGTATGGAACAATTTATAGCTTGGCACAAACTCCGGAATATGCTTTGGATCGTCTTCTTTTGGCACGATAAGCACAAAGCCGGATTCAAACGCCTGAAGTTTAAACTTGCTTAAACAGCCTGTGCTGTAGGGCATCGGGCCATAAAAATAATCCATGACTTTTCCCAGCTTATGAATCGTTACTCTCGAACTTCTACGATACCGCAAAAGACGGCTCTTGTCAAACATTTTCTTCGCATCAAACAAACGAATGGCCTTGTGAACACTCATTGTCTTTTTCTCAAATGTAACATCTTCATCGATATAACGTTTCATACGATCACTTGCACAGGCAAGCAGCTCGTCGGTCACTTCTACCCCGCGTAGTGTACAGTAATACCCTGTATCGATCGAATACTCTACCGAGATCTTTTCAAATTTATCTTTCGGTGTCTCTTTGTAAAAAGCCTTCAACATAACCATGGTAAGTCCTCTGACATACACACGGCGGCCGTCTTTATCCTGAAAATTACAAAATGTAATATGGTTTCCGCTTTCTACGGTTTTTCCAAGTTCTTTTACCACACCATCTACTTTTACGACAAGCGCATCCGAGTGTCCGGTCTGTTTTGCTAATTCAAAATATGTAATTCCTTTTTCACAAACCACCTTTTTTCCGTCAATTTTTACTGAAATGTTCTCCATGGTGCTCATCTCCTTTCCGCTCATTTCATTTTTTCTGTAAGTTCTTCTAAAAGTGTACACAGATGCTCCACTTCCAAACGGCGCGCACCGGTATTCCTCTGCTCTGCCAATCTGTCAAGGATTGAATCATAAACCTTCTTTTCCTGCAGCAGGAACTCAAGCATCACCGGGTCCTGCTTCTCGATCAAATAGGTGCTGTAACCGGTTCCCGACACATTGCACCCGTGGGGTTCCCCCGCTTTTTCTGACCGTTTTGCAAGCATGGCAAAGTAAAATTTTCCTTCGTCACGACAGGCTTTTTCCTGCACGAGTTCAAATCCAAATTCTGCCAATTTTTCTCGAACAAACCCGATTTCCGACTGTGGCTGCAACACCAATGTCTGTACTTTTTCAAGCACCTCCGGACGTGCCTTCAATATGTCAATCATCAAAGGGCCACCCATTCCGGCGATCATCAGGGTGTCTACTTCTCCCGGCTCGAGTTTTTCCATGCCATTGCTTCTGCGGCACTCAATTTGTTTTTCCAGACCTTCTCGCCGGATATGCTCTTTTGCCCGTGCGATCGGTCCTTCATTAATATCCATCGCAACCATTTTTTCTGCCACCTGATTCTGAATAAGCCAGATCGCCGCATATCCATGATCACATCCAATATCTGCTACTCTGGCTCCCTGCGGCACCAAAGATACATTCATCTGTAAACGCTTTGATAATTTCATTAATCCAAATAGTCCTTCAATTTTCTGCTGCGGCTTGGATGACGCAGTTTACGAAGCGCCTTCGCCTCAATCTGACGGATACGCTCTCTGGTAACATTGAATTCTTTTCCAACTTCTTCCAACGTACGGGCACGTCCATCATCCAGACCAAAACGAAGTTCCAATACTTTTCGTTCTCTGTCTGTCAAGGTACCAAGCACCTCTGACAACTGTTCTTTCAAAAGTGTAAATGCTGCTGCCTCTGCCGGAACCGGAACGTTGTCGTCCTGAATAAAATCTCCCAGATGACTGTCTTCCTCTTCTCCGATCGGAGTTTCCAAAGAAACCGGCTCCTGCGAGATTTTCTGAATCTCACGTACACGGTCGACCGGAAGATTCATTTCCTTTGCAATTTCTTCCGGATATGGCTCTCTTCCGAGTTCCTGAAGCAGCTGACGCTGTACACGGATCAATTTGTTAATCGTCTCTACCATATGCACCGGAATACGGATGGTTCTCGCCTGATCGGCAATCGCTCTCGTAATCGCCTGACGAATCCACCATGTCGCATAGGTACTGAATTTATAACCCTTGCGGTAATCGAATTTCTCAACCGCCTTGATCAGTCCCAGATTTCCTTCCTGAATCAGATCAAGGAAAAGCATACCGCGTCCGACATAACGTTTGGCAATGCTGACAACCAATCGAAGGTTTGCCTCTGCCAGACGTTTTCGTGCATCCAGATCTCCGGTTTCCATTTTCTTTGCCAGCTCAACCTCTTCATCTGCAGACAACAGAGGAACTTTACCGATCTCTTTCAAATACATACGCACCGGATCTTCAATGCTGACACCATCAGGCACAGAAAATTCGATATTTTCCAGTTCTTCTTCCGTTGGCTCGTCATCGACATCAAGGATAATATCTTCATCGGCATCCGTATCCGGCAAAATCGCGATGATCCCATTCTGCTCCAGATAATCCAGAATTTTTTCCGTCTTATCTCCATCGAGATCAATATCCTTGAATTGCTCATTGATGTCACTGAAATTAATCTTTCCATCTTTTTTCTTTCCCATTTCCACCAATTTGTTCAACGACTCCAAAAACTGTACTCGTTCATCCACTGTATTCTTTTCTTCCTTCATATTTTCCTCCATTCTTGCAAATTTACAAGTTTCTTACCATTTATGTCAATGTAATGTGTAATGTCTCTAACTGCTTCTTTTCCATAATGATCTTCTGCAGTTGCGAAAGATCGGTGATCTCCCGGCTTTTCTTATCCAGACTTGCCTTTTTGAGTGTTTTTACCATCTCATTCAGTGCCTTTTCGCGCTCCGAATCCTCATTGACCTGCTGTACCTGCTTATTAAAGATCCCCGCTGCCAATGACTGTTCTTCCTTGCTTTCAAAATAACTGATGATCTGCGCCGGCGAGATCTCACCGGTTCTTGCCTGCTCGTACAGCATGCCGGCGATCGTATGATACGGTTCTTCAAAAAAGTCATCCGGCTGTAACCATCTGGAAATCTTTGGAAACAGTCCAACATCTTCCGCGATCCAGGTCAAAAGTACGCCCTGTATCTTTAAAATACCATCTTCTTTCTGCGTCTTTGACTTCTGTCTGCGTTCCTGACGGATCTTTTCATAATCGATGCCAACCCGCGCTGCTGCCTGTCTGCTCACAAGCCCGCGAAAATCCTCCGCGCGTATCGCATATTGTCTCGCAAAGGCTTCGATATAGTTGTTTCTCTCAATCTCATTATCGAAGGTAAGACATTTCTTTGCCGCTTCATTCATAAAACGTGTCTTTTCCTCCGGATCCTCCATATTATATGCCGTCCGGAGGCGGTCAATCTCATAAAAGAAACTGTTCTGCGCCTGATCGATCCGTTTTTGAAATTCCTCCTTCGAAAGTGCCTTGATAAATTCATCCGGGTCTTTGTACGGCCGCATATTGATGACTTTCACTGTAATTCCGGCTTCTTTCAGCATAGGGATTGCCCGCAGTGCCGCTTTCACACCGGCTCCGTCACTGTCATAGCAGA
>QWCY01010410.1_pt1 | contig 11627 bp, 10 predicted proteins | sample 1972631 | NCBI WGS metagenome assembly QWCY01 (sample SAMN09866696, study PRJNA288562) | Human gut metagenome isolate pre1_stool, whole genome shotgun sequencing... | isolation source: gut | host: Homo sapiens | place: USA: California
CACCCTCCGGGGCAGCGACAAGGTCATCGGCTGGTACAGCCAGTTCTACGATGCCAGAGACATCATTGACCTGGACGTGCGCCCCGACCGGGGCGTGAAATGGACGCCGAAATCCGCGTCCTGACCACGAAAAGGAGGCTTTATCCATGAGTCTTGACGAATTGAAGGCTGCGGCCGTAGCCATGCTGGACCGGGCCTACTGCCCCTATTCCCATTTCCCCGTGGGCGCCGCTGTGGAATGTGCCGACGGCACGGTTTTCACCGGCTGCAACATTGAAAACGCCGTTTACCCCGTAGGCACCTGCGCCGAGCGCACCGCCATGGGGAAGGCCATCAGCGAAGGCCACCGGGACTTCGTCCGCATCGTCATCGCCGGACGCAGCGAGGACTATTGCTACCCCTGCGGCATGTGCCGCCAGTTTATGAAGGAGTTCGCCCCGGAGATGCAGGTCATCTGTCTCAACGGCAAGGGGGAAGCCAAAGAGCTGACCCTCCGGGAGCTGCTGCCCTACGGCTTTGACAGTACTTTCCTTCCGGGTGAGCAGTAATTCTTCGTAAAAACAATTATAAACGAGGACAATAAAAGCAGGGCGCTGTGCGATGCACAGCGCCCTGCTTTTTCTGAATTTTTCAAACCGTGAGCTGATCAGCCCTGATTGCCGAAGTAGTAGTTGAAGATATCCCACGGATTACTGTAATAGCCATTGCCGCCGTTATAGGAGCCGTTGTTGGAATTGCTGTTATTGTTCTGGCTCTGCTGGGACTGGCTGTTGTTGTCCGTGGCCTGATCCGCAGGCACAGCGCCCCACGTCACGGCGACCTCCTGCTGCTGGCCGCCCCGGTAGATGGTGAAGGTGGATTCGTCACCTGCGGAATACTTCTTCTTCAGGGCCACCAGCTCCTGATAGGAGTCTACGTCCGTACCGTCGATCTTCATAATGACGTCGCCCATCTTCAGACCGGCCTTGTCGGCGGCACTGCCCTCCTCCACGGAGTAGATGAACACGCCCTTGGTCACATCGTAGCGGTACTGAGCGGCCATCTGCGCATTCATGGTGCCAGGGGTGATACCCAGATATGCCTTATTGCTGACGTAGCCGTTGGTCATGATGTCCTGGATCATCGCCGCCACATCGTTGATGGGGATGGCAAAGCCCAGACCCTCCACGCTCTGACTGGCGTAGCTGGAATACTTGGCGGACACGATGCCCACCACCTCGCCGTACTCGTTGAACAGCGGGCCGCCGGAGTTGCCGGGGTTGATAGCTGCGGTGACCTGAATCATATTGAAGGGGGTGCCGTCCACGTCAATGGCCCGGTTCACGGAGGAAGCGATACCCTCGCTCATGGAGAAGGTCAGCTCACCCAGCGGGTTGCCGATGGCCAGCACGTGATCGCCCACGTTCAGGCTGTCGCTGTTGCCGAGGGTCACGTTGGGCAGATCAGTGGCCTCGATCTTGATGACGGCAATATCGTAGTCCTCGTCGCCGCCGATATACTGGGCATCATAACTGTCTCCGTTATACAGCGTGACCTTCACGGTGTCCGCGTCGCCTACCACATGGTAGTTGGTCACGATGTAGCCGTCCGGCGTCAGGATGAAGCCGGAGCCGGCCCCGGCAGTCTGGGTGGTCTGGCCGAAGAAATTAGGGTCAGAGGTGGCTGTGATGTTGATGGACACCACGCTGTTGACGTTGGCGGCGTACAGCTCCGCATCGGTCATGGGGGTCTTGCCGTCCACGGTCTTGACCTGAATCTCCGTGGGCTTGCGGTTGGAGACATTCACTTCTGTAGTGTCGCTGCCGGAGTGATTGCCCACCAGATAGGCGGTGCCGCCGCCTACCAGGCCGCCCAGCAAGGCGCACACCAGAGCCAGGGACGCGATCTTCAGGCCCACCCGGTTCTTCTTGCCGCCCTTATGGGGCGTCTGCCCGCCCTGAGGCTGGGACTGATACACCGGCTGGGAGTTCTGAGTCTGCTGCTCCTGCTGCTGACGGTAGTTGCCCAACTGCTCGTCCACGGTGGGCTGCTTGGCGTCATAGCGCTGGCCCGGCTCTGTGCCGTCCTTGCGATAGGTGTAGTGATACAGATTCTGTTCATCGTTATACATAAGTCAAACCTCCTTGAAAAGCGGGCGCTGATCCGCGTTCCGCCGGGAACTTCCTTAACTTTGATTGTAGTATAGGACCGAAAACTTAAAACTGTCTGAAAAATTTTTTAAGCAAATGTGAACCTTATACATTTTTCTTTTTCCGTCCCTATGGTACAATACAGCTATCAAAACAGGAGGTGCCGCCATGCTGCGCATCGAAAATCTGAAACTTTCCCCCGGCGGCGGCCCTTCCGCCCTGCGCAATGCCGTTTTTCACATTTTACGGATCCCCGAAAAGGACCTGTTGGCGCTGCACATTCTCCGCCGCAGCATCGACGCCCGTGAGGGCGTCCGCATGGTCTACACCGTGGAGGTTGAGGCGGCGGACGAAGCTGCCGTGCTCCGCCGCTGCCGGGACAAGCACGTTTCCAAGGCGGCCCCCCGGCCTGTCTATCAGCTCCCGGAGCCTGTGACCCCGCCGGAAGTACCGCCGGTGGTGGTGGGTGCGGGACCTGCGGGCCTGTTTGCCGCACTGGTACTGGCACGAGCAGGCGCACGGCCCATTCTGCTGGAGCGGGGCCGCCGTGTGGAGGACCGCACTGCCGATGTAGAGCGCTTCTGGTCCACCGGAGAGCTGGACCTCACCAGCAACGTTCAGTTCGGAGAGGGCGGCGCCGGGGCCTTTTCCGACGGCAAGCTCAACACCGGCACCAAGGACCTCCGGCACCGCTTTATTCTGGAGGAGCTGGTCCGCTGCGGTGCGCCGGAGGAGATCCTCTATGACGCAAAACCCCATGTTGGCACCGACTATCTCCACATCGCCCTGAAAAACCTGCGGCGGGAGCTGCTGGACTTGGGTGCGGATATCCGGTTTGAAAGCCAGCTGACAGATTTAGACATCCGGGACGGTGCTTTGCGCGGTATCACCGTCACCGGCCCGGAGGGGACCTACACGCTGCCTTGCCGGCAGCTGATCCTCTGCCCCGGTCACTCCGCCCGTGATACCTTTGAGCTGCTCTACCGCCGGGGCGTCCCCATGGAGGCTAAGCCCTTTGCCGTGGGCGTCCGCATCGAGCAGCGGCAGTCCGATTGCGATGCTGCCCAATACAAACAGTATGCCGGACACCCCGGTCTGCCTGCCTCCACCTATAAACTGAGCTGCCATCTGCCCAATGGCCGGGGTGTGTTCTCCTTTTGCGTCTGCCCCGGCGGACAGGTGGTGGCCGCCGCGTCGGAGGAACACCGGGTGGTGACCAACGGCATGAGCGAATTTGCCCGTGACAAAGAGAACATCGGCGGGTATCGCCTTCCAGCGGGATTTGGAAGCCGCCGCTTATCAGGCAGGACAAGGGAATTACCTTGCCCCCGCCCAGCGGGTGGAGGACTTCCTTGCCAAGCGTCCCTCCACAGGGCCGGGCCGGGTTATTCCCAGTTACCGCCCCGGCGTTACATGGACGAACCTCTGGGACTGCCTGCCGGACTTCGTGGCGGCGTCCATCGCCGAGGCGCTGCCTATCCTGGGCCGGAAGCTGAAGGGCTATGACCAGAGCGACGCGGTGCTCACCGCCGTGGAGAGCCGCAGTTCTTCCCCGGTGCGTCTGCTGCGGAATAACGATCGCCAGTCCCCCATTCAGGGGCTTTACCCCTGCGGCGAGGGCGGCGGCTGGGCCGGGGGCATCCTCTCCGCCGCCGCGGACGGGATGCGCTGTGGAGAAGAGATCTGCAAGCTTCTGTAAAGTATAACTCTATAACAGGATCAGGAGGTCAGCCATGAACAATTTCACTTTTTACGCCCCGACCATGTTTGCCTTTGGCCAAGGGGAAGCCAGCCGCGTGGGTGCGCTGGTCCGTCAGTTCGGCGGCAGCAAGGTCCTTCTGGTGGCAGGCGGTGGTTCCGTAAAGAAAAATGGAGCCTATGACGCTGTTGCCGCCTCTCTGAAGGAGGCCGGACTTCCCTGGTGCGAGCTATGGGGTGTTCAGGCCAATCCCCGCAGCGGCAAGGTGTATGAAGGCATTGATCTTGCCCGGACAGAGGAGGTAGATTTCCTGCTGGCCATCGGCGGCGGCAGCGTCATCGACACCGCCAAGGCCATCGGCATGGGCGTCCCCTATGACGGCGATTTCTGGGATTTCTTCACCGGAAAAGCCAAAATTGAACACACCCTGCCGATCGGCACAGTGCTGACCATCTCCGCCGCCGGCAGCGAAGGCTCCGACAGCTGCGTCATCACGCAGGAGGACGGCAATCTGAAATGGGGCTGCCCCAAAACGGACCTCATCCGGCCCAAATTCTCCGTGTTGGACCCCACCTACACCTATTCCCTGCCGGATTATCAGTTGGCCTGCGGTGCGGTGGATATGCTGGCCCACCTGTGCGAGCGCTATTTCACCAACACGCCGGATGTGGCCCTCACCGACCGGCTGTGCGAGGCCGTGATGAAAACCATTGTGGACGCCGCCCCCAAGGCGCTGGCGGATCACAGTGACTACGCCTCCCATGCGGACCTCATGTGGGCGGGAATGCTGGCCCACAACAATTCCTGCGGCATCGGCCGGGATCAGGACTGGGCCAGCCACCAGATTGAGCACGAGCTGTCCGCCTTCTATGACTGCGCCCACGGCGCGGGGCTTGCGGTGGTGATGCCCGCCTGGATGGAATACGTCTGCGGCCATGATGTCATGCGTTTTGCCCGGTTCGCCGTCAACGTATTCGGTTGTGAAATGGATTTCGCCCATCCGGAGCGCACGGCGCAAGCTGGCATCCGCCGTCTGCGGGACTTCTTCCGCACTTTGGGTATGCCCGCCACGCTGGAGGAAGTAGGCGGCAGGGCGGAGGACATTCCTGCCATGGTAGCCCATCGGTGCGAAAAGCCCAACGGCTTCCCCTTCGGCGGCTTCGTCAAGATTCAGGTGGTGGATATGGAAGCGATTCTCCGCCGCTGTGCCAACTGACCGCACCGCCGCAAATTTCACTTGGAACAGCAAAACTCCCCCAAGGAACGATTCCTTGGGGGAGTTTTTCGACGGTTTATTACTTTGCGTATTCGACGCACTTCGTCTCGCGGATGAGATTGACCTTGATCTGGCCGGGATATTCCATCTCTTCCTCGATCTTCTTGGCCAGGTCGCGGGCCAGGATCACCATCTGATCCTCGTTGACCTGCTCGGGCTTCACCATGACACGGACCTCGCGGCCGGCCTGAATGGCATATGCCTTCTCTACACCCTGGAAGGAGGTGGCGATGCTCTCAAGCTGCTCCAGCCGCTTGATGTAGTTCTCCAGATTCTCGCGCCGGGCGCCGGGACGGGCCGCAGAAATAGCGTCCGCCGCCTGCACCAGACAAGCCACGATGGTCCGGGGCTCCACATCGTTGTGGTGGGCCTCGATGGCGTGGATGATCTCTTCCTTCTCCTTGTACTTCCGGGCGAATTCCACGCCCAGCTGCACATGGGTGCCCTCCATCTCGTGATCGATGGACTTGCCCAGATCGTGAAGCAGACCGGCCCGCTTGGCAGTCTGCACATCGGCACCCAGCTCGGCGGCCATCATGCCGGCAATGTGGGACACCTCGATGGAGTGCTGCAAAACGTTCTGGCCATAGCTGGTGCGGTAATGGAGACGGCCCAGCATCTTCACCAACTCGGGGTGGAGGTTGCGGATGCCGCACTCGAACATGGCGCGCTCGCCCTCGGCCTTGATGGTGGCCTCCACCTCACGGCGGGCCTTCTCCACCATTTCCTCGATATGGGTGGGATGGATACGGCCGTCAGCGATCAGCTTTTCCAGTGCCAGCCGGGCGATCTCCCGGCGGACCGGCTCGAAGCAGGAGACGGTGATGGCCTCCGGTGTATCGTCGATGATGAGATCCACACCGGTCAGAGTCTCGATGGTACGGATGTTGCGGCCCTCGCGGCCGATGATACGGCCCTTCATCTCGTCATTGGGCAGGGGAACCACACTGACGGTCAGCTCGGCCACGGAGTCCGCCGCGCAGCGCTGGATGGCCTGAGCCACCACTTCGCGGGCGCGGGTCTCGCATTCCTCTTTCATCCGGGACTCCACCTCTTTGATCTTGAGGGCAGTCTCGTGGGTCACTTCGCTCTCCACCTGCTGAATGAGGTATTCCTTGGCCTCGTCAGCGGTAAAGCCGGAGATCTTTTCCAGCATAGCCGTCTGGCTCTGCTTGATGGTGCGGATCTCCTCCTGTTCCTTCTCCATAGCCGCGTGCTTCTGAGCCAGAGATTCTTCCTTCTTCTCAATGGTCTCCAGCTTGCGGTCCAGGTTTTCTTCCTTCTGCTGCAAACGGTTTTCCTGCCGCTGCAGATCGGCTCTGCGGGACTTTTCTTCCTTCTCGTAATCAGTACGGCTTTTCAGGATCTCTTCCTTGGCTTCCAGCAGCGCTTCCTTCTTTTTGCTCTCGGCGTTGCGGATCGCTTCGTTGACGATGCGCCGGCCTTCTTCTTCGGCGCTGGAGATCTCTTTTTCAGATACTTTTTTGCGATAAAGGAAGCCACCCGCAAAGCCGCCGGCTAAGGCAACAACGCCTATGATCACGGTCAGCATAAACTGTGACTCCTTTCTTTGACTTTGGCGAAAAATGCCATAAAATTCACCGTCCGTCCCACCAGTCAGCGGGCCGGTACGGTTCAGAACACAAACAGGCGGACACCCCTTTTGCCGCCTATAATGATCCCTATATAGTTTAATCAGAAGGCGTAGTTATGTCAAGTCATTTGCTGCAAATTTTGACCGGATCAGCTTTTCCCCCGCAGCCGGTCCGACTTTCTCCCTATACGTCGATATAGGCTGCGGCGGCGTATCCCACCTGATCTCCGTATTGCACCACATACCATCCATTCCACTCGCCGTAAACCGTCACCTCCGCGCCGTTTGGCAGGTTGGCGATTACCGTACCGGCGGAGGACGGCGCGGCGCGGAGATTCAGTGTGCCGTAGCTCAGGCGGACCGTTCCCCGTTTCGGGTCCATAGGCGGGATGAAGGGCAGGCCGAAATACTCCGTCAGCGCCTTGACAAGCTGCCGGGCCACATCCTCCACATGGCTCTCCAGCCAGAGGGCGTCGGAATAGTTGTCATGGTAGCCGATCTCCACCAGCACCGCCGGGAACCGGGACCGGGACACCTCTCCCAGTGCGGTGGTAGGGCGGGTGGTGACCTTGTCGGGCAGCGGGTAGATCTCCCGCAGATTTTTGGCGATCAACTCCGCTCCCCGCTGCCCACCGGCGCTGCCGGGATAGTAAAAGGCGATAATGCCCCGGGCGGAGGTCTGGGCGGAGCCGTTTCCGATGGCGTTGGAGTGCAGTGCCAGATAGAAGTCATAATAGCCGCTGTTGGCCTCCCGGATGGCGGCCCCCGCCGAGGTGTCCGGGTCATTGCGGCGGTAGCGGATGCCGTTGGACCGCAGATACGGCTCCATGGCGTCCACGATCCGGTTCATCCAGTATTCCTCGCTGCCGCTGCCGGTGACATAAGGGTTCCAGTCCTGGGTGGACGGACTTAAAAACACAATGGGCATCAGAGTTCCCTCCCATACAGATGATGAATGTGCAGAGATTTTTGTTATGGTGAAATTCTGTCTGTTTCATGGTATGGCGTTTTCCCCGGAATTGTGCTATACTGGCCCGGAAATCAAGCCTAAAAGGAGCACAGCTTATGAAAATAGAGCGTGGCTATCCCACTTATACCGTCACCCCCAAGGCGGAAAACGCCATCGTCAAGGGGCATCCCTGGGTGTATGATGCAGAGATCCTGAACATAGAAAGTGAAACGGCCAACGGCGGACTGGTGGATGTCATCAGCAAGAAGGGCCGCTATCTGGGCACAGGCTTTTTGTCCCAGCAGTCCAAGATCCGTGTGCGGCTCATCTCCCGGAACGCCAATGACCGCTTTGACGAAGCCTTCTGGCGGCGAAAGCTGCAATGGGCGTGGGACTACCGGAAGTCCGTCATGGACCCAGCGGATCTGGACGCCTGCCGGGTGATCTTTGGCGAGGCGGATGCCTTCCCCGGTCTGACGGTGGATAAGTTTCACGATCTGCTCAGTGTACAGGTGCTGTCCGTGGGCATGGAAAATTTACAGGACCTCCTGCTCCCTGCTCTGGTGGATATTCTCCGACAGGACGGCCAACCCATCCGGGGCGTATTCCTGCGGAACGACGTGGCCCTCCGGGACAAGGAGGGTCTGCCCCAGGGCAAGGGCTGGTACGCCCTCCCCGGCGAAACCGTGCCGGACAGCCCGGTGGTGGAGATCGTGGAAAACGGGGTCAAGTATCTGGTAGACGTAGAAAACGGCCAGAAAACCGGCTTTTTCCTGGATCAGAAGTACAACCGGCGGGCGGTGGGCCGTCTGGCGGCGGGAAAAACCGTGCTGGACTGCTTCACCCACACCGGCTCCTTCGCCCTGAATGCCGCATTGGGCGGCGCGGCCCATGTGACGGCAGTAGATGTATCGGAATCCGCCGTGGAGATGGCCCGGGCCAATGCAGAGCGCAACTGCGTATCCGACGTTATGGACTGCGTGGCGGCCAATGTCTTTGACCTGCTGCCCAAGCTGGAAAAGGAACCGACGAAGTATGACTTCATCATTCTGGACCCCCCGGCCTTCACGAAAAGCCGGAAAACCGTGGCCAATGCCATCACCGGCTACAAGGAGATCAACTACCGGGCCATGAAGCTGCTGCCCCGGGGCGGGTACTTGGCCACCTGCTCCTGCTCCCACTTCGCCACAGCGGAGAAATTCGAGGCCATGCTCCGCTCCGCCGCTCACGATGCCGGGGTACAGCTGCGGCAGATCGAAGCCCGCCAGCAGAGCTGCGACCATCCCATCCTCTGGGGCGTGGACGAGACGGACTATTTGAAGTTTTATCTATTCCAGGTCGTATAAATCCTGTCGAATATTGCGAAAAGGACTCGGATACTGATGCATCCGAGTCCTTTTTCTCTGCCCCTAAAATAGCGCCCCGGTGCCAAAGGGCACCGGGGCGCTGCTTTTTCAATTGGTTTTTATTGGGCGCACAAACGGAGATCAGCCGTATCCGCAGGTCACCAGTTCCCAGGCGCCGCCGTCGCTGCGGCCCAGCCACCACTGCCAGCCCTCATACTCCGTATCGGCATCCCAGGCGTCCCGCTGCTCCACGGGGGAGTGAAAGCTGCTGGAAAACAGGATGCACTGAGTAAAAGGCTCAGTCTGCTCTTTCATTTCCAGCCCGTTGAGCCACTCAATGTTTTCGTCGCTGCAGGCCGCGTCGCCGCCGTAGGCCAGGCTGTGAAGTTCACAGCCTTCCCAGGTGGCAAACTCCGCTTCAATTACCTGGATGGCAGCGTCCATGTCCTCCTGGGTGTAGAGTTCGGAATTGCCGTAGTCAATTTCCACCTTGGGCGGCTCCTGGGTGTCCTGCTTGCCGCATCCGCCCAGAGTGCCTAAAATCATGATCGTCAGGGAAACAGCCAAAAGTTTTTTCATATCCATTCCTCCTGCATTCCTCAATCATTTACTTTTCAGGTGATTCTGTGGCCTGACGGCTGAGCCGTCAGGCCACAGGTTTTTTTACGCCTTGACCTCCCGTGGTATCAGAGTAGGCCAGCGCCGTGTCCAGATTGATCCACTTGCCGGTATCGGCGTTGTAGCACAGGACATCGGAGGGCACCTCATACGTCCGGTTGCTGAAGGTGACTGCCGTCTTGCCGATCCACGCGCTGGAGCGGACATTGCTGAGCTTGCCCAGCTTCTCCATCAGGGAGAAGCCGGTCTTGCCCTTGTTGATGCGGAAGGCCACAAAGTCGCCGGTGACCACATTGTACTTCATGCGGTAGGTGTCCGTCTTGCCGGTGCCGTAATCCACGCCCAGACTCTCGTCCAGCGTCACCTCGCCGGTATCCGGGTCGGTGGTTCTGGTGCTGTTCCAGAACACGCGGCCGAACTGAACATCCAGCTCATTCTTGATGACCACCAGATCCACCTCGCCGGCCCAGTTGGTGCGGGCGTAGGCGATCCGACTGGCGTTGACGCCGCTCTGGGGCAGTTCGCCCAGCGCCATCTGACGGCTGCCGTCAAAGATGAGTACATTGTCCGTCAGCTTCTTGCCGCCCAGCGTTCTGTCCTTCACATTCAGGTCGCCGTTGACCTTGCCGGAAGCCGTCCGCAGGCTCAGGGTGCCTTTGCCGTCCTTATCAGGCTTGGTGCCGGAGAGATCCACCACGCTGTCCTCATAGCCGGTGCCGCTGCCCTTGATATTCAGCAGGGCGCCGCCGCAGATCATCTGCACCGTGCCCTTGTCGGACACCACGGCAATGGCGTTGCTGCGGGCAGTGCTGCCGTTGGGCTCCACGGCTCCGGCCACCTGACCGTCTGCCGTCAGCAGAATGGTCATCTGCTGGCCGGGCTTGAAGGCGGAGAGGGACTCCACCGCGGAGGGCAGGACATTCAACTCCGTGCCTCCCAGCACCGTAATGGTGTTGGGATTGCTGGGAGAGGGCTTGCTGTCCTCATAATACACGGACACCCGGGTATCACACACGATAATGGAGTTGGTAGACGCGGAATAGGTGGCCACATCGTACTTTTTCAGGTCAGCCGCCGTGGCGGGAGAGCCGTTTTTATAAATCTGATAGCTGTTGCTGCCTGCCAGAGAATCCAGCCCGGAAGCGGAGCCGTTGCTGCCGATGATCACCGCCGCACTGGACACGCTGCCGCCGCTGGTGATAGGAAGGAAGGTCAGCACATCCCCGTCCCCATTGGTGACCAATCGGCCCTTGGAGCCGATGAGGCTGGTGGAGTTGACGGGGTGGGCCATATCGTAGGTCTTACCGTCGGCGGTGATGGTGCCCCGGCCGCCGTCCACGGCGGTGAGGTACACCTCATCCTTGCTCAATGTGTAGTTGAAGAGCACAGTGCCGTCCCCGCCTGCCTTTTTGGCTTCAAAAAGGTTCAGGAACAACTTGGCCGCCTGGGCCCGGGTCAGGGCGCTGTAGGCGGAGGTAATGCCGGTGGACTTCAGCAATCCGCAGGTTCCGGCCTCGGCCATGTAGCTCTGGGGCCACACACCGCCCATGTTCTCGTCCTTATAGCCAAGGCCCCGCATGAGGATGGTGACCGCCTGTCCGGCGGTGACGGTCTGCTCCGGCTTGAATTTGCCGTCGGCAAAGCCAGAGATCACGCCCTTTTTGGCGGCCATGTTGATATAGGAAGACGCCCAGTGAGAGGGCTTCACATCCGGGAAGATGGTAACGGTGGAGTACCGCCCCAGTTCGCTGCTGCCGTCCATGGCGAAGACGGCCATTTTGCAGAACTGGGCCCGGGTCAGCACCGCGCCGGGGCGGAAGGTGCCGTCGCTGTAGCCGTCCAGCACGCCCATGAGCCGCAGGGTCTCCACGGCGGTGGCGGTATAGCTGTCGCTGACATCGGAAAAGCGGGTGGTGTCCGCCGCCCCGGCAGGCACCGTCAGCAGGGAGCCCAGCATGCTGATCGCCAGCAGCCAGGTCAAAATTCGTTTTTTCATAAGTCTCTCTCCTTTAATCC
>QWCY01005676.1_pt1 | contig 11621 bp, 10 predicted proteins | sample 1972631 | NCBI WGS metagenome assembly QWCY01 (sample SAMN09866696, study PRJNA288562) | Human gut metagenome isolate pre1_stool, whole genome shotgun sequencing... | isolation source: gut | host: Homo sapiens | place: USA: California
AAATTATGAAGAAAATGGTAGCGTTAGTCTTGGCAGGAACAATGATGGCAGGGATGGCGAGCGTAGCGAGTGCTAAGAATTTTGATACTCCTGTGTGGTGTAATAGTACGACGAATTATACGATGGCAGATTCTGAAGGTGATCAGAAGTTGAATGATACGCACGCGGCTATTTATGTAAGGCACTATGATAATGTGGATACGACGGAATATACTAATCATTTTCGTGGTATCGAAGTCAATTCTAATTATGCGACTCGAGGATCAAAGTGGTGTACGCAGGGCTTGAATGTCCCGATTCAGAATAACAACATTCAAAAAGGACGGAGATATACGGTATCAGCTCGTGGAAATACTAACTACTATAATAACGATGGAATTGAAAGAATTTGGTTGAATGGCTCTTACAATGTAAATCTGTAAGATTTTAAGTATCATGAGGCAATTTGCCTCATGATATTTGTTTATTGAAAAACAAGGAGAAAGTATGAGAAGAATATGTATATGTTTGATGAGTATGCTCATGTTTTTGTGGACATGCTGCTTGGCAGAAAACGATATGAACAATATAAGGGAAATCTGTGCGAAAAGAAGCGAGTGGAAAAGCAAATATAATTCAAATGGACGGAAAATAGATGTTGATGTTCCGATTGTTATTCCAGATGTAAAGAAGATTCCTGTAATATCAGTAAAACCATATTATGCGGTAAATGGACAATGTTTGATGAACAGAGTAGAACCAATGGAAAAGATAGGTGAAGAGGGCTGGTATTCAGTTTATGAGGACTGTGAACTTTTAACATATATGGGTGAAGAACAAACGGAAAGAGGAAAAGTGGAAGTTTTAGATTTGGATGATTATGAAGAAGCAGGAATGTTGGTAGATTACTCAGCACCATTTAATAAGCAAAATTCAAAAACAAAATATACAAATGTAATTTTTTATCCATATGAAAGAGAATTGTCTAGTGTATATGCGGAAGATAATCCCATCTCCCTAGAAGAAGCTATTAAATATCTTGAGAAAATCATTGAGTACTTTTACCCCGGAGAGTCAAGCGTATGTGTGGATAGAGTAGAGCTCAGGTCAAGACTTCATCAAGTAGAAGGAATGGACGACTATATATTGGGAGATTATGTATCAGATTACTTGAGTGGAACATATAATTTAGGTATTCGTCAAATGATGAATGGGATACCGATTTATATGGATGTAGGAGGAAAAATGTCCCCTGAATTGACGAAAAAAAAACCAGAGCTTTGGAAAAGAAAGGTGAGAATAACAGGAATAGCATCTAATTTCTTTGAATTTATGAATGAGAAGAGTTTTATGTTAAACTCTATTTGGATGAAAAAATCGAAGGTTATAGAAGAAGATGTTCCATTAAAAGATATAGATGTAATTATAAAGAAAATCGAGGAAAAGATACTTGCAGGGAATATTAGGAACGTATATGCACTGAAACTTGGATATTGCGTTTATTTCGACGAATTGGATGAAACTGGATATGTATTATATCCGATTTGGATATGCGAATGTGCTTATGTTGAATCAGCAAAAGAAGAATTGCGTCCGTTAAGCTGGGTAACTGACGATAGAGAACAACCATACTACAAGAGAATCGTAATAAATGCACAAACTGGCGAAATTGAACCGATGGTGATAACAGGTGAGAAACAAATATATTGTCCAACGGTTGTGACATGGTAACTGTTAATCCCAATATAGGTTAAATGCTAAATAAAAATGTCGATATATATTATAAAGTGTGTTATGCTAATGCCATGAATTGTAAAGGAGAACTGTAATGGGAATCATTAAAGTGAGCCTAAAGAGTATCTAAAATGAAATTCGCGTCGAAAAAAGGGGATTTCGCGACAAGGCTAGGAGAAGAAGGAAATATCATGTAAAATAAAGAGAAAAGGAGGTCGATTCCAATGGCTTATGAAGAAGGTGGATACAAAAAATGATCCCTGCAAACAAGCTGGGAAGCTCCGTCGCTGAAAGCGATGGTGTCCGCAAGGATCGAAAAGAGTATAAGGTTAAAGGGATAGATGATTATAATCTTGGAGATTATGTGGAAGATTATCCGTCAGGAACATATAATCTGAGTATTAGAGAAATGATGGACGGAATTCCAATTTATGTAGATGTTGGAGATAGACTTTCCTTGGATTTGGCTTCTGATAAAGGCAAAAAGGGTGTAAACGATTTTTGGCGAAAAAATGTAAAGCTATGGCGTGTGAGAGATAATTATTTTGAGTTTATGAATAGAAGTCGATTTGAGCTGGATGCAGTATGGCTGAAAAGAGTAAATAAAATTGAAGAAGATGTACCGCTAAAAAATGTTGATGTGATTATAAAAAAATTGGAAAAGGAAATTGAAAAGGGAAAGATTAGGAAAATATATGCTTTGAAATTGGGATACTGCGTCTATTTCAGTGATGAAGGAAAAAATATATATACGATTTATCCGGTTTGGATGTGTGAGTGTGATTATACAGAGTCTGCAAAGGAAGAATTGAAAAAATCTGAGCAGATTCCGGATGAGCGAAAGCAGTATTATTATAAGCAGCTTGTGATCAATGCTCAAACTGGACAGATAGAGCCTTATTTGATAAAAAAACAAGAACTGGCTTACTGTCCGCGGATTATCACATGGGAGAATACACAATGAGAAAAATAACATTTTGTTCTGTGTTTTGATGATTGTACCGATGCTGGCATTGGCAAGCGATGACATGGTGTCCGTTTCCGTACTGTATCTCTGATGAAACAACGTCAGCCATCTTCCACAGATGGCTGATTTCTTTTATGTAGCATGAAAAAGGATGATACAATGGATGCAGCAAAATAATATATTTATGGAACAGACTTTTAATTATTTGGCAGGGCATGCCTAATACAAGCATAGAACACCACTTTTGAAAAATAATCGAAAGAAACTGAAAATAAGTGTCAATATCCGCGAAAATTTACGTCTTGGTAAGTGAAAGGAAGGTGAGAGAGCGTGATGGGCAATACCTTGGTACCGGGTAAAGCCTCTGAAGCGGAACTCTCCCGAATGATGGAAACATATGGCGCGATGCTGACCGGCACATGCACAGTGCTGCTGGGCGACAGGCATCTGGCGCAGGACATCGTTCAGGAAACATTTATCAGAGCGTATAAAAAGATGGATAGCTTCCGCGGAGAACGGCCGGAAAGTGAAAAAGCTTGGCTGACTCGCATCGCCGTTAATCTTTGCAGGGACGAAAAAAGAAGAAAAAAGTGGTTCCGCTTTGAAGACCGAACGATCCCAGTTGAAATGATGACGCTTTCGGCGCCGGAAGCGTCAGAGGAGGCACAGCAGCTGTATGCGGCGGTACAAACACTGCCCCAGAAATACCGCGAGGTGATCCTGCTGCGCTTCTATCAGGATTTGACAGCACCGGAGATCGCAGAGATTCTGCATCAGGCGACCGGAACGATCTATCACAAATTAACTAGAGCCCAAGAGATGCTCAAAAAGAGACTGGAAAGGTGTGATTTTGGTGGATGAAAAAAAGTTGGGGAACGCGCTGAAAGCATGCCTTTCTGACAGCGAGTTTCCGCTCGAACGCCGTCAGGCGGTGCTTCGGGCAATTAGAAAGGAAGAAAAAGTCGTGAAGAAAAAGATTTCTGCCGCATTGGTATTTGCTATCGTATTGACTCTTGTTGTCGGCGGCGCAGCGCTGGCCGCGAACCTCGGCGTGTTCGGACAGTCTGTGAACGACCAGCAGAACGAGCAGAGCGTCGGACGGCTGGAAAAGCTGGAAAATGCTTCTGCAACATACAACGATACGCAGGCGGCGCAAGCACCGGAGCAGACCGCGACGGAAGCGCCAAAGACCGTCTATGACGAGCTGATGGCGAGTCTGTACAACCGCCGCTTCAACCTGACGCTCAATCAGGCGTATTTCGACGGCTACAAGCTGTATTATTCCTACACGCTGACCAGCGACTGCAAGACCGGCTTCATCACCGGCGACGGAATGCCGACCGGCTTTGAGAAGTGGGACGACACGCAGGAAGGCAAGTTCGTCGGGCATTACTCCCTCTACGACGACAATATGAATCAGGAAGTCGTGACGTATTTCTCCGCGCATCCGAAAGGATACATCGCCTTCGAATCCATGGGCGTGGGCGATGGCGCGGCGATGAACGGCAAGCCGCTGATGATTCTGGACAGCGGTTCCGAGATGGTCAACGAGTACACGATTCAGGGCTATCAGGAGGTCGAAATGCCGGATGGCTTTGAACCGACGGATGAGATCGAAATTGAAATGTCTATCCTGTATGGCATGTCCGTTTACTGCCAGGACGAAAACAATGTGTATTTCAGCCATCTCATGACCCCGGAGAACCGCGGCATCTTCCGCCTGCCGTTCAAGGTCAATCTGAATGGTCAGACCGAAGCCTACACCGGCTCTGTGACGACCGGTGCATACAGTGCGCAGGCGACGATTCGCGTGTCCGATGTGGATATTAGCGGCGAGGTCGTGTTCGATGCGCCGGAATGGGCTGCGGCATTTGAAGCAAGCGCGGATGGCAAGCATGAGATGGAAATGCCGTATATCAACGACTATAAGCTCGTTGCTGACGGTGTGGAGCTGCAAAACCACGACGGTGCTTATGGCGTGAATGCAGACGGACAGTTCTTCGTCAAGGTTCGCTATGATCTGCCGGAAAGCATGAACAGCATGGTGCTTGTGCCGACCGGGTCGGGCATCGATTATAAGGCGCAGATCGCCGCTGGTGAAACGCCGAAACATGAGAATGAGGACATCGTTCTGCTCAAGTAAACCACCCTTCCGGGGCGGCCCGAAAGGGTCGCCCCGATTTTGTCATGACAGTTTTTGCGAAAAACCTTTGCAGAAGAAAGGGAGTAAACGATATGAAGAAAATTCTTGCGGCGCTTTGCCTGATGATGAGCCTGCCGACGCTGACCCTTGCGGCGGGGCAGAACATGGTTTCCGTTTCCGAGCTGCATCGACAGACGGTGGAGAGGGGACGGTGGACAAAGACCTACGACACGCCGAACGGCGAGTTGAACGTGGATATCCCGATTCTCGTACCGGATGTGGAGAAATGCCCTGTCATCACGGTGGAAAACGATCGGCCGTTTACGCCGGAAATTGCTGACGTGATGCTGAAAAACGCATTTGAGCGAAACGGCATGACGTGGTTTCGATATGACATGAACAGCCAACCGTTTGATGTGAGTTGGGGAACCCTTGGTATGGGCATGACGACGGATTACGAAAGCGCCAAGGAATTTGGCATGAATACGGGCGAATGGCTCGGGAAAAAATGGTCGAATTACGACGCAAAGCCGAACGATTACCGCTATCCGTGGGAACTGGATATGAATAGTTCGTACATACGCGGCGGCACTCAAACCGTGGCGGAAGCAATGGCGTGTTTTCAACACGTGATTGACGAAGCATATCCGAATAAGGGCTACACGATTGCGCCCAAGCGCATTGCGATTCATGGAAGCACAGCCATCGACGGGGAGAATAACGGGGGCAAGGGCTATTACACCATCCGTGCGGAACAAGTGGTGAATGGCATCCCGATGATCGGGGCGCTTTGCTCTACTCTCGGGGATAACAGCTTTCGCGTGGCGTATGGGTCTACGCCGGAAACAAACCGTATCGCGAACCGTCTTGCGCCTTATAGCCTTGGATCGGATTGGCGGACGAATGTATATTTGAAGATGTATACATCGAGCAACACGGATTACAGCGTGTATGTCAGCATGAACCGTATCCGCACTGTGGAGCAGGAGGACGTGCCGCTTGCGCCACTTGATCACGTGTTGGAAAGTATCGAAAAGGAAATTGCAACAGGGCGTATCCGCAATATCCATGCGTTGCGGCTGGGGTATATGCGATACTCCAATCCCGAAATGGAGGATTATGCATGGGCTGTGCCGATGTGGGTGCTGGATTGCGATTATGTACCGAACGGAAAGCAGAGTATTGTGGACAGCTTCCACGAGCATTTCGAGCTGAATCGGTGGGAAGCGTATGAATTTGCGCAGATTCCGCTGAATGCGCAAACCGGCGAGATGAAAATCATCACGACCGGCGATGAAGCGACGTTTGCTGTGCCGAAGATGACGACATGGGAGGATATACAATGAAAAAGATATTTGCCGCGCTTTGTGCGCTCTTGTTTGTGCCGACGATTCCGGCTGTTTGTTGCGCAGAAAGTTATCAGAACATAGAAACGCTTCGGGAGCAGAGCCCGAAGGAAGTGGTGTTCGACTGCAAAGATCAATACGGGAGAAATATCTATATTGACGCGAACGTCATCATCCCGGAGGTCGAATGTGTCCCCATAGTGGTTGTTGAAAAACCCAAATATGAAGACTGTGAAATAGGGCGCGTGTGCGGTCAATACGCGGACGCAACGGAAGAAGACGGCGCAAAACGTTTTATGTATAGCGACAACGGGTTTGATTATGATATTCAAATATTCACAATAGGAAACACAGATGTGTCGATCCTATGCGATCCAAGCGATTCAAAAGGGGCATTTGACAATAACGAAGAAATCCCCAGCGGAAAGACGCTCTGTTCCGGCGATGTAGAAGACGATGAAACCATACAAAAAGGAATGGAGAGCATCACCAAGAATCTTCAGGCTCTTTTCCCGGATTTTGATCTCGAACTGGGTTTTTCTTGGGTGCAAATCATTGAAAACAGCCGCCCCAGATATACCTACACGCTGAGGCAGAAGATGGAGGGAATACCCATCCTGATGGGCGCGGGAGACCCTGTGGTTGGCGTATCGGAGAAAACGATAGGATTTAAGAAACCTGAAAGCTGGAAGCGATCAAAGACCTTTAGATGGGGAGATTTTTTCTCGTGTTGGAACGATATGGCTTATCACGACGGCGGATGGAACGTTCGAGTAGCGCCTCTCATGGAAATTGAAAAGAAATATGATGATGTTCCGCTTGCGGATATCAATCGGGTTTTTGAAGCCATACAAAATAGAATTGAGGAAGGAAATATTCGGAACATATACGCAATCAGATTCGGCTATTGCTGCTATATCGGGGAAAATGATGAAGACGTGCTTTTCCCGGTTTGGCAAATAGAATGTGATTATTATTATAACCCAAAGGAAAAAACAAAGGAATACAAAGAGGATGCGGAGGCAGCCCCGATAGCGCGACTGATGTATCGAACAATGATTGTCAACGCGCAGACAGGCGAATTTATGAATCCCATTGAGCTGAAAGAAAAACTGCTGGACTGCCCCGAAATCATCACATGGGAGGATATACAATGAAAAAGATGTTTGCCGCACTTTGTGCGCTCTTGCTTTTGCCGACGATGGCGCTGTGCGATGAAATCGAATCCATAAGGAACGCCGTGCAAAGCGGATTGTATGATATGGAGAAAATCAACCATGCACCTATCTATATACCAGACGTTTCTGAAATAAATGTGATTCGAGCAGAAAAGTGTGAAGCAAATCTAGAAGTTATTCAAAAATACGAAGATAAGGGAATGATGGCTATAGATAAAATAAAGAGATATACGGTATTGTATATGGGAGATGAATATGATCAGAAATATGGATTTAATAAGAGAACTCAACTTACAGACTACCATATAGACACAGCATGGAGATTAGATGACGCAGAATTGGCTGATATTCATGCAAAAAATCAGCCGATTTCGGCTGGAGAAGTAGTGAATAAAGTAAAGAATATGATTCGAGAATTGTATGATGAATCTATTAGCATAGAATTAAAAAGGATTGAAGTGGTAAGCAGTTTTCAAAAAGGGAAAATGGTATCTGACAAGATGACAAGTTTGGGGGATTACGAATTTGGAGATTTGACTGGAATTGGGGGATATGGGATTGAAGCTTATCCAACCTTAGATGGAGTTCCGATTATATCATCAGCGGCTTCTGGATATATCGAAAAAGGAGCTGAGAAAATCTATGATGTTCTGTATTTTGCTCACCCTTCTGCAGATGTTTTTTATTACAGCGATGATTACATGAATATCTCGATGATGAATGCGTATAAAACAAAAGAAGTAGTCATTGAAAACACTGGATTGTGTGAGTTTGATAATATATATAAGACTATAGAGAAAATTGTGGATACAGGAAAGATAAAAAGGATATACAGCATAAATCTAGGATATGTTATTTACCTAGACAAAAATGAAGAATATTCGAGCAAAAAAGAGAAGGGCGGAGAAAAATGGGATTATTCAGAGTATTTGTTAGTGCCAACATGGGTCGTTATGTGTTCATACTCTGAAAATGGCTCAAATAATGATAAAGCAGAGGTTAATTCTGACCATGTTTGTGAACGGCAAGATTTGAATTACCAGCAAATCTTTATAGATGCACAGACTGGAAAACTGCATGACCCGAAAGAAGTTGGATCGGAAAGATACTATGCGGATGTGAATTAAAGAACGGATACGGGGAACTTCGTGCAGCATCTGCTTCAAATGGATAAAGGACAACGGGAGCTACTGGATATCCTATCAAGAGAATGAGCGTAATAGCGCTTCAAATCCAAGCGTAGATGGATTTGAAGCGCCTTTTCTTTATTTATTTTTGCATTGAATACATTTGGAAACAATACAACAACTGACACACAAAAGATAGAAAACAAATTACAAAAAGGTGTGAATAATTGAGAAAAATAACGTCATTAGGTTAGAAATAGTTTTAGACGCTTCAAGGAGGGATGATGGATGAAGAAAGCAAGCTGTGTACTGATTATTGTGTTTCTTTTGCTGCTGGAAATCTCGGCAAAAGCAGAGTGGGTGTCGATTGTAGAATTGCGTCAACAGGTTGATGAAATGGGGCGGTGGATCCAAAACTATACAGATACCTATGGACGACAGATTGAAGTCGATGTCCTGCCGATGATACCGAATGTTGAAGTCGTCCCTATCCTGCGGGTAGAGCCGCTGGATGTCGTGCCGGATCAAATTCATCCGGATATACCGTTGACTACGACGAATAATGAGGAAGGTTCCCGGCATTACTATGATTCGGAAACAGGCGAATGGATGCACTTGTATGAGGTGTGTAAGGGAACGATTTGTATTGAGTATGCCAATCAGGATATATCGTCAAAGGGAGAGACAGGTCAGTTTGGAAGCCTGCGCGGAAAGTCTTTCTGCTTGGATGAATCCAATCCGGATATATCTTATAAAGAAAGAAACATCCTAAAAGGATACGTAGAAACCATCAGCCATGTAATGAAAAAAATATTTCCAGATAAAACGCCAGAATACAGCTTTATATGGCTGGAAGAAATATCGGAGGATGTTCCTTGCGCGGTCTTGGCGTTGCGGCAAAAGATAGCAGGAATCCCTGTTCTGATGGGAGCAGTAGATCCTGTTGCATATGCCAGCGAAGAGGAGATTGGCTTTTCAAAGCCGGATCGTTCAGATGCCGCGAAAATACAGCTGTGCAATCGGCTTGAAGCAGACGAAAAGATGATATCTTATTTGGATGGAACATGCCGAATGGGGATTGAACCGATTCAGAAAACCGAACAGCTTGAGGAGGATGTCCCGCTTTGCAGCTTTGACAAAGTTCAGAGCACCGTAGAGAAGTTGATTCAGAACGGGTACATCCGGCGTGTGTATGCTCTGCGGTTTGGATACTGCTGTTATCGAGATGTGGAGAGAGGAAATGTGCTTTATCCGGTGTGGCAGATTGAATGTGATTATGCGTTTGACCCGGCAAAACAGCTTTCACCGGATGAAAGTTATCCGGTTATGGAACGGATGCACTACAGCACGATGATTGTCAATGCGCAGACCGGCGAATTTATGAATCCTGTCAAACTGAAGGACAGGCTGCTGGATGCTCCCAAGGTGACTTCATGGAAGGATGTGCGGTGAGTGGATGATGGCACTATGAAATTGATTTCTCAGGGAAAAACGCTCGTGCTGACAGAAGCAGAATGGGTTAAGTGCCCGTATTGTAAGCAAAAAAACCAGAACCAAAGCATTTTCAGATACGGTATTGCTCAATTTTCCTTTGTATTGCCCGAAATGCAAACGAGAGACAAAAGTTAGTCTTCTAAATATGAAACTATATCAAAATACACGGTGAGAATATAAAAAGAGTTTGTTTCCGATTAAACGGATTCAAACTCCATGAAAATAATAGAAGATAGAATGCTTCTTGTCAGACGCAAAGACGCTGTACAGAGACAGGCTATCTAAGGAATCAGATTGCATTTTCTTCGTTTTCGTTTTCAGAATGGCGCATAATGTTCAATATATCGTTGACGATACGAATAAGCTCATGAGCCTCATATTCCGTGCATGTGCTGACAAGGCGCATCAGGCGATCCAGCTTGGGTGTTTCAGTCCTAGGAGCGGAGTAGAAGACGGTATTAGCGTCAACATTGAGTATGCGAATAAGCGGGTAAAGCGTTTCCAACTTTGGATTACCCAATCCGCGTTCGATTTGGCTGATTGTGCGTGAATCGATATCCAACATGTCTGCAATCTGTTCTTGCGTGAGCTTGGATTCTGTGCGTGCTTCTTTGACCGCATTTCCCAATGAGATGGAATAATCGTCCATGTATAGATCACCTCAAAGTGTATTCTAACTGACGATTGTTCTGTTTTTAATGCACTGCGAATCCATATTTATTAGGTCTGCAATGCGGGTAAAGAAAATGACGGCTATGCTAAAGATAGAGCCGTATAGAACGGACGGCTGGAATTTCATAGAAATGTAGCGGATAACCATACTCAAGGAGTCGCATTGCGGTGCGTCTCCTTTTTCTTTCGCCCGAAAATTCCCCGGTGTCGATCGCCGCCTCCTGTTCGATTTGCTCACAAAACAAATCGAATGGAGGAAAAATATGAAAACGATCAATCTGCGGGTGCTTTACCCGGATGCATATAAATCAGACTATTACGTTGAAGTGCCGGATGAGGTGGCAGAGGTATTTGAGACCTTCGAACGCATGGAGAAAGCGTATATGCAGCGCGTGTATTATCATAAGGCATATTATACGCTTGACTGCTCAGACGAGATCGAGCATAGCGTCGTGTTCAGGGTGCTTTCGCCGGAAGAAATTTACGAACGAAAGCTGACGAAGGAACAGCTTCATGCCGCAATTTCAATGCTTCCGGATAAACAGGCGAAGCGCATCTATGCCCGCTATATTCTTGGCATGAGTAATGTTGAAATTGCGAAAGCGGAGGGGGTCAGCAAAGCGGCGATTACCTATTCAATTCAGCGCGGAATGCGTGAATTGGCGCGTCGAGTCAAAAAGTTTTAAGAAAATTTCATTTAAGGCTTAATCTTTGCCCCCTAAAACCTGATTATTAGTGAAGGGATTCTTTTCCTTCTTTGAACATTGACAATTCCATACGAGCTTACGGGTACAGATCCCATGTGGCGGAGCGGCGGATGAAGCGGCGCAGAGATGGCAAAGACCGAGCGATAAACGCATTTCATCATCCTTGTGTGGCAGGCAGGGCGCGATAAGGCGGCATGGGCATAATGATACTTCCTCACGGCCCCTTATGGAATAGAGGGGAGAACCTACGGTGCGCGTTGCAGAAAACAACGGC
>QWCY01005677.1_pt1 | contig 11620 bp, 10 predicted proteins | sample 1972631 | NCBI WGS metagenome assembly QWCY01 (sample SAMN09866696, study PRJNA288562) | Human gut metagenome isolate pre1_stool, whole genome shotgun sequencing... | isolation source: gut | host: Homo sapiens | place: USA: California
AGTGCCAGGCGTTTGTGTCCCATATCTTGCAGGGCAATAACTTCCCGGCATATCTCTTCCTGAGTTAACTTTTTGCGGATGATGGTTTTATTTTTGAGATGATACGGGCAGTACACACAACCATTGACACAATAGTTGGATAAGTAAAGCGGAGCAAACATGACGATGCGGTTGCCATAGAATTTTTGCTTGATCTCTTTGGCAAGATGAAAAATCTCTTTAGTAAGATCTTCTTCAGCACATTCCAGCAATATGGCGGCTTCCCGGTGGGTGAGCCCCTTACAAAGGCGGGCTTTCTCTATTAAATTTCGGATAAGTTCCCGGTCATTTCGATGGGCGCGGGCATACTCCAGTGTTTCAATAATTTCCTGATGGTTAATAAAGTCGACAGCATCAGGTGAATCTACTTTATACATGTCTTTTGTTGATTAGTTGTTATAATCTCCCCGGCTGTAGTCGATGTGATATCCGACCGCTGTCAGTTGCTTTTCCAATAAGGCCAGTCCTTCGGCCGCTTCGGCACCGAAAGCTACTTTCTGGTCGTACAGGTTATATTTGTTTCTTACAATGATAGGCGACAGATTGGGCATGACCACATTGGCGCCGGCAAGAATACCCCGTATTCTGCCGTCCGGTGCCAGGCTTGCCAACGCAGTTGTCGAAGGGATCAGTGCTTTGGGATGCATCAGCCTGAAGATAGAGAGCAGTAACAAGGTCAGCTCTACACTGCCTGCTTTTTCGTCACAGAATGGGGTTCGCTGATGGGGGATAAAAGGTCCGATACCAATCATTTCCGGTTGGAAGTTTTCAATAAAACGTATATCCTCTATCAGAAATTCCACTCTTTGATGAGGGGTTCCCACCATGATGCCTGTCCCGGTCTGGAAACCGATTCGTTTGAGTTCCTGAAGGCATTTGATACGTCTTTCGTTGGACATTTCATAGGGGTGCAGACAGTAGTAATGCCCTCTGTTGAATGTTTCGTGGCGTAACAGATACCGATCGGCGCCTTTCATAAAATAGCGTTCGTAAGCTTTCGCCGGTTTTTCACCGATAGACAGCGTGATGGCACATTCGGGATATCGCCGGCGGATTTCCGCAATGATCTCCTCCATATCATTGTCCGACCGTTTCGGATCTTCGCCTCCCTGGAGAACGAATGAGCGGAATCCGAGTTTGTAGCCATGTTCGCAACAATCCCAAATCATCTCCTTACTGAGTCGGTAGCGATCGGCTCGCCAATTGTCTTTCCGGATACCGCAATAGTTGCAGTTATTCCGGCAATAATTACTTATTTCGATCAGTCCGCGTATGTAGACTCCCTGTCCGAAGTGTGCGGTCGCTACTTCCCGTGCCTGCTGATTGATGTATGCCAAGGCTTCATCATCATAGTGCGACAACAGGTGTGCGAACTCTTCGGAGGTGAGGGTGCGCTCCTCCCTTAATTTATCTATGAGTTTCTTCATATGATTCACGGCGTTTTATCAGTTCCTGGTTCAACTGCCGGCGTCCACCGATAGCGTCATTATGGGCACTGGGGCCGCTGATACATCCGCCTTCGCAGGCCATGACTTCAATGAACTGTCCTTGTGCTTTGCCTGTTTTGGCAGCAGCACGCAGCAAGCCTATGTTTTTCTTGTTCAGGTCCGAGACCTGGATAGCGGAGAATTTCTTAGCCTCTTCGCCTAAGTAGGCCTTAATAGCTCCCATTACACCACCTGCCTGAGCAAAACCGTGTGCCTCGCGTACCGAAGTATAGAGTACTGAGAATGGTTGTGTCTGTTCAAGTTGGATGTCCAGTCCCTCAAAGATCGAAGCCATTTCCTCAAAAGTAAGTATATAGTCTACGCATTCATCGCGGCGGGCTTCTTTACGTTTGGCCACACACGGGCCGATAAACACGATCTTTGCATCCGGGTGGCGTTCCTTGGCGATGCGGGCGGCATAATACATCGGGGATCCCGTAGAAGAAACATAAGGCTTCATTCCCGGTATGTGCTTGTTCACTAATTCGATGTAAGACGGGCAGCAAGAGGTTGTCATAAACGGCTGTCCTTCCTCTAGCTTTTCTTTCAGTTCGGCAGCTTCGTGACTTACGGTGTCCATAGCTCCCTGCGCCACTTCGACTACATCGGCAAATCCCATCTGGCGAAGTGCTCCGTATACTGCTTCGATGGATGTGTTGAATTGTCCGAGTATAGAGGGAGCAGGTATCGCTATCATCTTTTCACCGCTACGGATGCCTTCAAGGACATCAAAAGCCTGGGAAATCTCGAAAATGGCTCCGAAAGGACAAGCATTGAGGCACTTGCCACAGTAGATACATTTGCTCTCATCAATATGTTCGATACCGTTCTCGTCTTTGCTGATAGCTTTCACGGGACAGGCTTCTTCACAAGGAACCGGAATGAATACGATGGCGTGGTACGGACAGCTTTGATGGCACTTCCCGCAACTGATACAAGCGTCGTGGTCAATCTTTGCCTGTCCGTTTTTTCGGAAACGGATGGCATCCTTGGGGCAGTTCATATAGCAACTGCGGGCTACACAACCACGGCAGAGGTTGGTCACTTCATAGTTAACCTGTACGCAAGATGAACAAGCTTCATCGATGACGCAGAGTATATTTTCTTTCTGTTTGTTTTTACGTTCCAACGCCTGGCGTGCGTATTCCGAAAGTGGAGTGAGCTCGTCCGTTTCGTCTGTCATATCGAAACCCAACAACGGGAAAAGTTTATATTTGTATACAGCACGCTCTTTGTGGATACAGCAGCGTCCGAGCGGGCGTGAACGGCGAGGGCTCAGTTCAATGGGAAGTCTGTCAATTTCATTCGTTAATTTGTTCTCTTTCCAGAGATTTACCAATTTTGCCAGCAACTTGTGGCGCACAATCATTACGTTGTTGGTGAAAGCCATATTTGAGTATTTAGAATTAGGGTTACAAAGATACGGCTTGTAGGAGTATTCTGCAAGCGTGCATTAATATTTGTTTTTTATTCCTTAATTATTTAACGCTGGATAAACAAAAAAACTATCTTTGCATATCAACAACACATCACAAAGATAAGATTATGAAGAAAAAAGTACTTTCCTTGCTGGCATTCCTTCCGGCATTTACGACAGTGATGGCCCAGCAGACGGCAGAAGTGCCGGATGTATGTGCATTTGTCAACCCGATCATCGGAACCAATGGTATGGGGCATACATTTCCCGGTGCTTGTGCTCCGTTCGGACTTGTACAGTTAAGTCCGGATACAGATACGATTCCTCACAACATAGATGGAACTTATCAAAAAAATGCGTATGAATATTGTGCCGGATATCAGTATCATGATCCGACAATTGTGGGATTCAGCCATACCCATCTGAGTGGTACGGGACATTCGGATCTGGGTGATATTTTGATTATGCCCGCCACAGGTCAACTGAAGTTGAATCCCGGAAGAGCCGGTATTCCTGATGAGGGATACCGCTCCCGTTTCAGTCATGACACAGAGGTTGCTCGTCCGGGGTATTATGAAGTGGAGCTTGCTGATTATGGCATAAAGGCACAACTGACAGCTACTCAACGGGTAGGAATACATAAATATACTTTTCCCGATAATGCGGACGGACACATCATTCTTGACCTGATACACGGAATCTACAACTATGATGGAAAAACTCTATGGGCTAATTTACGTGTGGAAAATGACACATTACTGACGGGCTATCGTATAACGAACGGATGGGCACGTACCAATTACACATATTTTGCCATCTCTTTGTCTCAGCCCATCAAGGATTATGGGTATACGGATAAAGGGAAAGCTCTGTATAAAGGTTTTTGGCGACGGTTTAATACCGACCGTAATTTTCCGGAAATGACCGGTCGGAAGCTGGTGGCTTACTTTAATTTCGATACCCGGCAGAATCCGGAGCTAGTGATAAAAGTCGCTCTTTCGGCTGTGAGCACAGAAGGTGCAGTAAAGAATTTACAGGCAGAGGCTGCCGGAAAAACTTTCAATCAATTGGTTGCCGAGGCAAATTCTGCATGGAATCGTGAGTTGGATGTACTCGAAGCCAAAGGAACTCCCGATCAGTTGGCCATGTTTTATACTTCATTGTATCATACCATGATTAACCCGTCTGTTTATATGGATGTAGACGGTCGGTATCGTGGACTCGATCATAATATCCATACTTCCGAAGGATTTACCAATTATACTATCTTCTCATTATGGGATACATATCGTGCGGAGCACCCTTTTTTGAACTTGCTAAAACCCCGGCAGAATACGGACATGGTGCAGTCTATGATCCGTCATCAGCAGCAAAGTGTACATGGCATGTTGCCGGTTTGGAGCCTGATGGGCAATGAAGGCTGGTGTATGAGCGGTTATCATGCAGTGTCTGCTTTGGCTGATGCGGTTGCCAAAGGAGCGGATATATCTGTCGGGGAGGCTTTGATGGCAATGGATCATACAGCTAATGTTCCTTATTACGAAGGAGTTGAAGCTTATAAAAGATTGGGTTATGTACCTTTCGATCAAAGTGGGACGGCTGCTTCCACTACATTGGAATATGCCTATGACGATTGGACTATTTACCGGACGGCTCTGTTGGCGGGAGACGACCAGTTGGCCGATCTTTATAAGAAAAGGGCGAATAATTACCGGAATGTTTTCGACACTTCGGTTGGTTTTGCCCGTCCCCGTTATAGCAACGGAGAGTTCAGGAAGGAATTTGATGCAATGCAGACTTACGGGGAAGGATTTATAGAGGGAAATTCATGGAATTTCTCTTTCCACGTGCCCCATGATGTGGCAGGATTGATTCGTTTGATGGGAGGTGAGAAGAAGTTTGTCAGTCGGTTGGATACACTGTTCTCAATGGCACTTCCCCGCAAATATTACGAAAAGAATGAAGATATTGCTGAAGTAAGTTTGGTGGGAGGGTATGTACATGGCAATGAGCCCAGTCATCACATTCCGTATCTGTATGCCTGGACTTCCCAACCCTGGAAGACGCAATACTGGCTGCGGACGGTCATGAACCGGATGTATAAAAATGATATTGACGGCCTGGGCGGCAATGACGATTGCGGCCAGATGTCTGCCTGGTATCTTTTTACGGCAATGGGATTTTATCCGGTTTGCCCGGGTACTGACCAATATGTATTGGGAGCACCTTATCTGCCGTATATCCGTATGAATCTGCCCAATGGCTGCACTTTCGAAATAAAAGCGCCAAAGGTGAGTGATCGTAATTGCTATGTCCGGCAGGTGAAGCTGAACGGAAAGGTTTACGATAAGATGTATATTACTCATGCCGACCTTTTGGCGGGAGGAACACTTGAGTTTGATATGGCTGCTTCTCCGAATAAAAAGAGGGGGCTTGCCAAAGAAGCTAAACCTTATTCCATGTCTGAAGAGTAGGCTGCTTTCAAACATTCTGCCGGGGCTGCTTGTTAATTATTTGATAAACCAAATAATAAGATATGAAAGCATTTTTTTCTTTCGTAGCAGCCTTGGTACTTTCACTGTCGATGGCTGCTCAGAATAAATCATTCTATGACTTCACAGTGAAGACCATAGATGGCAAAGAGTATCCACTGTCAGGTCTGAAAGGTAAGAAGGTGCTGGTAGTGAATGTCGCCTCCAAGTGTGGACTGACTCCGCAATATGCAGAGTTGCAGGAGTTGTATGATCAGTATAAAGATCAGAATTTTGTGATTATCGGCTTTCCTGCCAATGACTTCATGGGACAAGAGCCGGGGACAAACGAAGAGATCGCCAAATTTTGTTCGGTGAACTATGATGTTACCTTCCCGATAATGGCCAAGATATCGGTAAAGGGTAAAGATATGGCTCCGCTTTACCACTGGTTGACAGAGAAGAAGCTGAACGGAAAGCAAGATGCGCCGGTACAGTGGAATTTTCAGAAGTTTATGATTGATGAGAATGGAAATTGGGTTGGTTTTGTAGCTCCCAAAGAGAGTCCTTTTTCAGAGACGATAATCAGTTGGATAGAAGAAAAGTAATTTAAGGTGTTAAAACTCACCACAGAAGATACAGAGTAACACAGTGGCAATTTTAAATTGTTGATTATTAACAAAAAAAGACTCTGTGTTACTCTGTGTTCCGTGGTGAAAAGTGTCTCTACACAGCCTCTTTTGGGGAAGTAGAAGAGAAAATCTCTACTTTATCTATTTCACTTTCAAAGTTCGGTGTGAAGACACCCTTTCCTAAATTCGTTTTGATTTCTTCATAACTCCAGAAACGTCCGCCATCTAATTCATCGCTGGGATGTATTTCTCCGTCGTACACCGTTTTATGCACAAAGACTAATTCCCGTTCACGGGCAGACTCAAAGACATAGCTTGTCAGGAGTTCCGGTGTGAAGTCTGTGATACCCAGCTCTTCGGCGACCTCTCTCTTTAAAGCTATTTCTACACTCTCTCCCAGATCGATGTGTCCGCCTACGGAAGTATCCCATTTGCCCGGCTGTATATCTTTCCATTCAGGGCGCTTCTGCAAGTAAAGTTCACCTTTTGAGTTGAATACGTGCAGATGGACAACCGGATGCAATAGCTTGCTTCCGCTATGACATTCGCCGCGTGTAGCAGCTCCTGTAATAGTTCCCTGTTCGTCTACGATGGGGAACATTTCCTGATTATTATCGCTTTGCATGTTTTAAGGTATTAATAAAGATGAATCTCCATAACTCAGAAAGCGGAAATCGTGTCCGAGTGCATAATCATAAATGGTATGCCAGTTGCCTTTCACAAATGCCGAAACCAATAATAGCAGAGTGCTCTGTGGCTGATGAAAATTGGTAACCATTGCCTTGACTATCTTATAGTCATATCCCGGAGCAATAATGATCTGTGTACTGGTATGCAGTGCCTCCATTCCATGTCGGTCGAGATAACCTAATATTTTCTGTAAGGCTACTACGGGGCGAACATCACATTCCGTTTCGTAAGGTTGCCACTGCTTTACGTGCAATTGCTCTTCTGTGGCTTCCGGATTGTTAGCCAGTGTTACGCCGATGTGGTAGAGGCTTTCAAGGGTACGCACAGAAGTTGTTCCTACGGCAATGGCACAAGCGTCGTGGTCTATCAGCTTTTTGATAATACTGCGTGATACGGATATATATTCCGTATGCATTTCGTGCCCCTCTATCTCTTCACTTTTTACCGGTTTAAAAGTACCGGCGCCAACATGGAGAGTCAGTTCCTCGAGGTCGATCCCTTTTTCGGTCAGGGCATCCAGTACACGAGGGGTGAAATGTAAACCTGCCGTAGGAGCGGCCACCGAGCCTTTTATTTTTGAATAGACTGTCTGATAGGTCTCCTTATCACTTTCTTCCGTATCCCGGTTGAGGTAGGGAGGGATAGGTAGCTCACCGAACACTTCGAGAATATCGGCAAATGTTACTTCCGGATTGTCCCACCGGAAATCGATCCAATGACTGGTGCCACGACATTCACCGCGGGTGGCGGTCAACGTGATCGGGAATCCTTTTACAGTCATTTCACGACATAGCGGACCGTCTTTCCACTTTTTCAGATTGCCTACCATGCAAAGCCAGGCGGCATGTTCCGTTTGCTGAAAGTTGAGTACGTAGTCATTGGGTTGAATGGGCTCCAGGCAAAATACCTCGATGAGTGCTCCTGTCTCTTTGCGGAAATGGAGCCGTGCCTGAATCACTTTGGTGTTGTTGAATATCATCAGGCTTCCGGCTGGCAAATATTCCGGTAGAGAGGTAAATACATCTTCACTGACCTCGCCATGACGATAAATGAGTAACTTAGACTGGTCGCGCACAGGCAACGGGAATTTAGCGATGCGTTCATCCGGCAATGGATAATTGTATTCGCTAATACGGATATGTTTCGGGTTTTCTTTCATCATTTCTTTCTTTGCGACGACAAAAGTAGTTATATTTGCCTTAATTTGTAGATTGTAAATGGTAAATTGTAAACAGAACAATGAAAATAGGTGATAAAGTGCGCTTCCTCAGTGAGGTGGGCGGAGGAATCGTAAAAGGATTCCGGGGAAAAGATATTGTATTGGTGGAAGATGCTGATGGATTTGATATCCCGATGCAGATACGCGAGTGTGTGGTGATCGATACGGATGATTATAATATGACCCGGAAGGCTGCTCCTGCGCCAAAGAAACCCGAAGAACCCGTCAAACCGGTAAAGCCTGAGATTCCGGTAGTTCGTTCGGCCGAAGTGCGGGGTGGTGATGTTTTAAATGTTTTTCTGGCTTATGTGCCCGAAGACGTGAAAGCTATCAGCAGTACTTCGTTTGAGGCTTATTTGGTAAATGACAGCAATTATTATTTGTATTATACGTATCAGAGTGCCGAAGGAAAGGCCTGGAAAACCCGTTCGCATGGACTGGTGGAACCCAATACGAAGCTTTTGCTGGAAGAGTTTACTAAGGATATGCTGAATGAAATGGAGCATGTGGCCGTTCAGTTCATTGCTTTTAAAGATGGACGGACAGCGCCTTTGAAACCTGCGGTTTGTGTGGAGTTGCGTATCGATACGGTGAAGTTCTATAAACTGCATACATTCCGTGAGTCGGACTTCTTTGAACAGCCGGCTTTGGTTTATGATATTGTGAAAGACGATGTTCCTACCCGTCAGGTATTTGTTTCGGCTGAGGAACTGCAGTCTGTATTGATCCAGAAGAAGGAAGTGGATAAGCCTAAGTCACAACCGATTGTGAAACGTGGCGGAAAGAATGAAATTCTTGAGATAGACTTGCACATCAACGAATTGCTGGATGACACACGTGGCATGGGGAATGCCGAGATACTGAATTATCAGTTGGATAAATTCCGTGAAGTGATGGAGAAGTACAAAGCCAAACGTGAACAAAAAATAGTTTTCATTCATGGCAAAGGTGACGGAGTGCTTCGTAAAGCATTGATTGATGAATTAAAGCGAAAATATAGTAATTGCCGCTATCAGGATGCTTCATTTCAGGAATATGGTTTCGGAGCAACCATGGTGACCATTAAATGATGCTTCTATGCCTGTTTTTGAAATAGATAATCTTTAAAATTATACATCGATGTATTATACGTTGATGTATAATTTGTGTCTTTGTTCTCATCTCTCCACGTCGTTGGGGAAAGTCTTCACTTGTCAAAGTAGCGATGGACGAATTGATGCATGAAGATGAACAGGTTCGGAAACCATTGAAATGCGTACCCGGCAATTGATAGATACCGATATGTCTATGTGCATGAATGATACTGAAAATCTGATCACTCCGTAAACAGCCATGTTGCGTGCCGTAGCCAATGGTGAATACCGCTTCAATTCTATTCCTGTAGTGCGGAAATATGAATTGGGAAGCGCGCAAACCATCACCCGCAACAAACGCATGCTGATCGAGCGTGATTTTATTGAGAAGGAGGGGGGAACTGTATGTGTTTTCTGATCCTGTATTCGAACTTTGGTTTAAGAGGGAGTATTGTTGAGCTAAATTATATGGGAAAACCGGCTGTTTAACAATGTTAACGTCAATTTCCGTTCATTTTATTCTTGTGTGCAAATAACAAATCTTTTGCATTTAAAACACTTGTTATTTGCATCCAAAGAACAAGCTTTAACACTGTGTTAAGACAGTCTGTTCCTGATCGGGAGTTTGATTCTTCAAACGAAAGATTTCAGCTGGCTTGTGATGCTTACTGTATATGGAGTGGATAGTGTGTTGACAATCATACACTGGTTGTTGCTACATGAAAATATTGGTTTGCCTCACCGGAAACATTTGTATCAGATCATGGTTAATGAATTGAGAATACCGCACGTGGTGGTATCGTTGGTGTATATGATTGTGCAAATTGTGATTATCATCGGGTATTTATATTGCCGGGGTTATGGTGATTGGTATTTATTGGGCTGTATCCTTTTGCTGAGTGGAATATATATTGTTCTTATGCGCAAATATTTTCACTTGCATCTTTTACCTAAAAGATAATTATTATATTTGCAATAATTATAAATATAATAATTTTGTTATGGCTGTTATTAATCCTTTTGTAGTTGGAGGATACGTTTCTCCTCGTTATTTTTGTGATAGAGTTGCTGAAACAGAAAACTTGATCCGTAACTTGATAAATGGGAGAAATGTGGCTCTTGTTTCAACTCGCCGAATGGGAAAAACGGGATTGATAAGGCATTGTTTTTATCAGCCTTTGATTAAAGAAGGCTATTATACTTTCTTTATTGATATATATGCGACTTCAAGTTTGAAAGAGTTTGTTTTTGCTTTGGGTAAAGGGATTTTTGAGAAGTTAAAGCCCCAGGGGAATAAATTCATAGATCGTTTCTTTTCTATAATTACCTCTTTAAGGATTGGATTTAAATTAGATAGTATTACAGGAGAACCGATTTTAGAACTTGGTTTGGGAGATATTCATGCTCCTGAAACTACTTTAGAAGAAATCTTTATCTATCTGGAGCAGGCAGACAAGCCTTGTATTGTAGCAATAGATGAATTTCAGCAAATCAGTTCATATCCGGAGAAAAATCTGGAAGCTATTTTAAGGACTAAAGTTCAGCATTGCAGTAACTCTAATTTTGTTTTTGCAGGAAGTCAGAGGCATATAATGATGAATATATTCAACAGTCCTTCCAGGCCATTTTATCAAAGCGTGAGTATGATGCACTTAGGAGCAATTCCTTTGGAGGTATATAAACCTTTTGTGAAGGGATTGTTTGAGGAGAATGGTAAGAAAGTGACAGATCAATTGGTAGAGAATGTATATACCCTGTTTGATGGGCACACTTGGTATGTGCAGTTAATGTTGAATGAACTTTTTATTTTGACAGACAAAAAGGGTATCTGTGATGTACCTATGATAAATCTGGCACTAAACAATATAATTGCTACACAAGACTTTACTTTTCAAGAAATATTTTCTCGTCTTCCGGAAAAGCAAAAAGAGATAATGATTGCCATTGCCAAGGAGCAGAAAGCAAAAGGAGTTACTTCTGCTGCATTTATTAAAAAATATCGGTTGACTTCTGCCAGTTCGGTGCAGTCGGGGTTGAAGGGTTTACTGGAAAAAGACATGTTGACTCAGGAGTCTGGAGGGTATCAGGTGTATGATAGACTTTTCAATATCTGGCTTAGGAGGAATTACTGATTTAACCGGAAACATCAGTGTTAACCATCTTCGCGGAAGAGGACAGATTTGAAATAATCAACTTGGAGGATGGACAGGGACGTATTGAGAATAAATGCAGCATATGAATTGAATTAAATGGTTTGCCAATCATTTATATACTAATAATTTTGAAAAGTTGTTTTTCACGAAACAATATATCCTTTCTTATTGTTTTTTTGAGAAATGATATTGTATAATTATCAAATTTGATAATTTATTTTATGATATATATTATCAAAAAGAATAAAATCCTTATCTTTGCAGAAAGATAACGAATTGCATGAATATCTATACAGAAGATGAAGCACTAATTGAGTTGTTGGAAGAGGGTTGCACCAACGACAAAAGATACAAGAGACTTCCTAAGGATGTAATCAAAGGTTATATAAAAGCATATAATCATTTAAAAGCAGCCACAAGAATAGAAGATTTATTCAGA
>QWCY01009136.1_pt1 | contig 11602 bp, 12 predicted proteins | sample 1972631 | NCBI WGS metagenome assembly QWCY01 (sample SAMN09866696, study PRJNA288562) | Human gut metagenome isolate pre1_stool, whole genome shotgun sequencing... | isolation source: gut | host: Homo sapiens | place: USA: California
CTTTCCACGGCTCATCGAAGCCCGGAAACCGGAGTTTCGGACGCTTCTCAAGACCGTTACTTGAGGATACATTTGCCATAATTATTTGCCCTCCACATCAAAGGGGAAATCAAGTCCCAGCTCATCGAAAAACGGTTTCAGTTGTGCGTCGATGTCTTTGATTTCAGCCTGAATATTGCGGATTTCTGCTGCAACAGCATTGAGGTCGATTTCCTCTTCCGGCTCAAAGGTATCAACATAGCGAGGAATGTTCAGATTGAATCCGTTCTCTTCAATCTCCTGCATAGTGGCAACATGGGCGTACTTATCGACATCCACACGATGCTCGTAGGTTTCGACGATCTTATCAATGTCGCACTCACGGAGGATATTCTGATTCTTTCCGGCTTCAAAGTCGTTGGACGCATCAATGAAGAGGATGTTATCAGAGTTGCCATTGCGCTCTCTCTTGAGGACAAGAACACATACCGGAATGCCCGTGCCAAAGAAGAGGTTTGCAGGAAGACCGATAACAGCGTCCAGCACATTCAGCTTTTGGATCAGGTGCTTACGGATCACTTCTTCGGCTGCGCCTCGGAACAGAACGCCGTGAGGCAGCAGGACAACGGCTCGTCCGTCTTCGTCCATGTGGTAAACCATGTGCTGCACAAAAGCAAAGTCCGCCTTGCTCTTAGGCGCAAGTTTGCCGTATTCATTGAAACGCTCGTCCTCCATGAAGTGCATATCAGCAGACCAATTTGCAGAATACGGAGGATTTGCAACCTGAACACGGAACTTCATGTCTCCGAAGTAGTCATGTTCAAGCGTATCGCCATTGTAGATATTGAAGTTACGATAAGGGATGCCGCGAAGGATCATGTTCATTCGGGCAAGGTTATAAGTGGTCGAGGTCAATTCCTGACCGTAGTAGTTACGCACATTTGCATAGTTCTTGAGGCGAAGCAGCAGAGAGCCGGAACCGCAAGTCGGATCGGCTGCGTCCTTAACATCGGTCAAGCCAAGACAAGCAAGGCGGCACAGCAGCTCGGCAGGACCCGAAGGCGTATAGAACTCACCGGCTTTCTTACCGGCTGTGGCAGCGAACTGACCGATCAGGTACTCGTAGGCATTGCCTAACACATCAATCTTCGTGTCATCCACGCTGAAATTGATCTCGTCCAGCGAAGCAATGATTTTCGCCATGACAGCACTTCTATCTTTAACGGTATGCCCCAGCTTCGTAGAATCGAGCTGCATATCGGAGAACAATCCGTCAAAGTCTTCCTGCGAATCGTTGCCGATAGTGGATTCCATCAGAGCGTTGATTGCTTTCTGCAAGAACTCAATGTCGAAGGAACGGTTCTCAACCATCTTGACCATCTTGCGGAACAAATACTCCGGTTCGATGATGTAGCCGAGGTCACGCAGAGCTTCTTCTACGATGGCAGCCTTGTATTCTTCGTCATTCCAAGCATCCTCGTAGCTGATATTATCGTCTTTGAGAAGATTAACCATGTACTTCTCGGTCTTGTCGGAGAGGTAGTAATAGAAGATCATGCCCAAGATATAGTTCTTGAACTCGTATGCCTCCATATTACCTCTCAGGGCATTTGCCATCGCCCATAGTTTGTTGCAAAGCTCTTTCTGGTGAGCCTGAATAGAATTATCCATTGTTCTCTCTCCTTATTGGTATTTCTCAGTGTGCTGCCGGATAAATTCGACGATCCGGTTGACCAAAGACCTCTTCTTGAGCAGCGGCATGGGCTTCTCAATACGGTCACGGATGTTTCCTGCATCCATTGTGCCGGAGAACTCATACTCAGAAATGATGTCCGTCAGCATGGAGGAATCAATATCCTCAGTCTTTGCGAAAGCAACGATCTCTTCTCGTTTTGCTTCATTTTCAAAGTCGTTGTATGCAGCGTCAATCTCATCCGCACTTTCAAGTCCAACAACGACACGATCCAAGAACGCTTGAAGAATTTCAACCTTGCGAAGCAACTGCGGATTATCCGTCCTGCTCAATTCTTCCTTGATGTGCTTGATGTCGTAGTCCTTCTGCTTCTTGTCATCAAAGTGGATGTTGCGGATCAAGTTCATGATATAGGCAACATTGATGCGGTCACTCTCCATGATCTCAATGCAGAAGTCCACATCATTCAGGACAGATACGACTTCTCGATCAGTTTTTTGCCGGGAGTAAAGCATCAGATACTTGCTCTTGTAGTCCTGATACTCCTGCTCGGACATGATGAGTGCATCCTGATCAAAGCTGAACTCAATGAATGTCTGCAAAGATTGGAGGTATTTTGTCAGCTCACGGAAAGTGATGACAAACTTCTTCTGGTCATCCTCGCTCTGCATGGTATCGACGGACTCAGGGTAGAGTGCCACTTCCTTGAGCTTCATAACCATTTCATTGAACTTCTCAACAAAATACTGATAGCCCGGAACGACAATGCCGGAGGTGTCCTGACTCTTGGAGAAGAGCGTCAGCGCATCATCTGTCCGTTTCTTGAGGTTGCGGTAGCAAATGATGATACCAAACGGTTTTGTTTCTTTCTCGACACGGTTCGTGCGAGAATAGGCTTGCAGCAGATCATGATACTTCAAATCCTTGTCCACATACAGCACAGAGAGCTGCTTGCTGTCAAAGCCGGTCAGAAACATATTTACGACAATGAGAATGTCCAGAGACTTCGTTTTCTTGCCTTTGACACGATCTGAAATATCCTTGTGATACGCGGAGAAGGTGTCGGTAGAGAAATTCGTGCCGTACATCTCGTTATAGTCCTTGATGATACGCTCCAAAGCATCTCGACTATGCTCGTCCTTACCCTCAGCATCTTCGTTCTGCCCATAGGAGAAGATACCGCTGATGTTCAGATCGTGTTTGATCTTCTTGAAGATGTCGTAATATTTGACAAGAGCTTCAATGGAGGAAACAGCAAAGATAGCCGTGTACTGACCATTTCTCGTTTTGGCTTTGTGGTTCTGGACGATGTGGTTTGCAATGAGGGACATTCTCTCATCCGACATATAGAGTTCGCCAACATCAATCGCGTCAGCCAATGTCGGATCGTCCCAGTCAAAATCGCCTTCCATCGTCTTTATGTACTCAATATGGAAACCGAGGACATTGTTATCGAAGATAGCATCCTTGATCAGATAGTTATGCAAACATTCCCCAAACAGCATTTCGGTGGTCTGCGTGATCTTGCCCTCCGTCTTTCCGTTCACTTCAAAACGGGGCGTACCGGTAAAGCCAAAGAACTGCGCTTTCTTGAAATGCCGAACAATATCCTTGTGCATATCTCCGAACTGGCTGCGGTGGCATTCATCAATGATGAAGACAACCTTTTCGTCACGGTATGCGTCCATTACCTTTTCGTATTGAGGACGCTTAACGGCATTTGCCATCTTCTGCATCGTCGTGACAATGAGCTGCCGGTTCTTATCCTTCATTTGCCGCACAAGAATGTCTGTGCGATCTGTGACATCAACAGAGCCAGCCTCAAACTTGTTAAACTCTTCGGTGGTCTGAGAGTCCAAGTCCTTACGGTCAACAAGGAAGATAACCTTCTTGATGTTCGGATTGGCTGCGAGGATTTGAGCTGTCTTAAAGGATGTCAGCGTCTTTCCTGCGCCGGTGGTATGCCAGATATAGGCGTTGCGATTTGTGAGCGTAGCCTGCCTTATAAGGGCTTCTACGGCATACACCTGATAGGGGCGCATAACCATCAGAATCTTATCCGTATCGTTCAGGATGGTATAGCGTGTCAGCATCTTGATGATGTGATCCCTTGCCAGAAAAGAGATTGAGAAGTCCTTCAGATTGGTAATACGGATGTTGTTGAAATCCGTCCAGAAGAAGGCGAGGCTATACATCAAGTCCCTGTCGGAGTTGGCAAAGTATTTGGTATCAACGCCGTTGGAGACAATGAAAAGCTGAATGAAGTGATATAGTCCGTTATAGGAGTGCTTCTTATAGCGCATGACCTGATTGACTGCTTCTCGAATGTCAATCCCCCTGCGCTTTAACTCGACCTGAATCAACGGCAAGCCATTCACAAGAATCGTTACATCATAGCGGTTGACATACTTGCCTACAACCGTTGTCTGATGTGTAACTTGGAAGATATTCTTGGTGTGATCCTGATCGAAGAAGGAAAGGTAAACCTTCGTCCCGTCCTCACGCTCAAGGACAAACTTGTCTCTCAGAATTTTTGCGCTCTGGAACACGGACTTTCCAAGCATGAGGTTAAAGATACGCTCCCACTCTTTATCGGTGATAGGCGTATCAAGTTTGGGCGCATTGAAGGCTTCAAACTGAACTTTGAAGTTCTCCACCAATGCGTCATAATCAGGAATATCGACTGTGCTGTATTCCTGCTTGTTTAGCTGCTCTATGAATTGTTGCTCAAGAGCCGCTTCGCTCTGGTATGCCATATCTTCATCTCCAATACTTGAGGATCATTTTTGGTTGCCAACCGATCCTCATTTTATTCTATCACGGCTACTGTCCGATATAACGGATTCATTTTCGTCTTATTTCCAATGTCACATCGCCATTATCCGCAATGGACATTTGCATCGTTTTCAAATACTTGTCCACAAACTGTTTCTGTTCCGAAGAACTCATTTCAATTCGAGTCGCTCTTAACGCCTCTGTGAACATCTCGTAGATATTCAGCCGCACCGTCTGATCTATGTAATGATACATCTCTTTGAACAGTGCGCCGATCTTAATATCCTCTGCATTGCCGGAGTAGAAGTCATCAATGTAGCAATAGAATATACCGGCATTGACAAGTGCGTTCTTCAAATCCGGTCCGCAGTTTTCGCGCTCTATCATGACAAGAAACCGAGCCTCCGGTAAAGAAGAAATCAGTCCCCAATAGTCGGAGTCGCTGGACACCAAAATAAAGGAATCCACATTGTTTTTGTAATGCTCCTGACAAGTTCGGGCAATCAGCATCACATCGACCAGAGACTTGTTCTGCTTTACCCGTTCGGTCATCATGTGTTCGACCGGGATGTGGGTAAAACTATCCAGAATACGCCAAGCAGATGCACTATGCACATCATCAAACAGGATGATGGATGCTATCTTCTGTGTGTACTGATAGTCAAGATTCTTGAGCGTAGCGCAGAGCTTGTACGGATCAGAGTTTTCACAATCTACCACTACGACAACCTTTTCGCTGCTACCAATAAACTCGTAGATGCTTCCTTTAATGTAACTTCCAGCATCAGAAACTTTACTGTACTCTGTAAAGTAGTCACCGTTCATTTGATAAAGCAGCGTCACGAATTTTTTATCGTTATAGAGTAGATTACCGACATCCTCCGGTTCCCAGTTTATATACATCTGGTAAGGATAAAAGAGCAAGTGAGCGTAATAAATATCTGCTGCTGCTTTTGTCCCTTCCTCTTTCAAGCCATCTGGCATGAGAAAGAGGTTTTTTACATACAGCCAATTCAGCCAAAGAGGAAATAGCTTCTTGCAATTATTGATCCGATCAGAAATCAGTTTGTTTATCTCAACGATATGCTGACTTAGCTTCGTGCTGGACTTCTTTATAAAACTAATGCCATCCGCATTTAGTTGTTGAAGGCTATCCTGCGGCACATATTCCGGCATACTGCTGATTGAGAGATAACTAAACTTCATGCGCTCGTTGATATGCTTGAAGTTTCTTTCAATCGCTGTCCTTATGATACACAAATGACGGATTATCCGTGCCGTTTTGTCTGCATCAAGTTTTTCGTATATCTCTATTTTGGGTGCTTCATGCTCATTATCAAAAATTCGTTTCGGAACACCAATCAAATATGCAACCTTAGAAACAATTTCATAGGTGCTGTCTTTGTAGGTGACTCGATCATCTGTGGGAAACGCCTCCGCTTCAACGAGGGCATTTTTCTCAGTCACAGCATTCTCAAGGACATCCATATATGCTCCTTTCGCTGAGGTATTTTTCTCTACCTATAACAAAATAGCCGCACGAAAACTCGGACCTACTTCTTGCCCGTTCGCACAGCTTCACATATATCTCCAATGTCACAATTCAAATAGTCGCAAATGCGCAGCAGAACAGAGAGAGCTACATCCTCGTTCTTATTGAGCTTACTCATCGTGCCAGGAGACAGCTCTATATCCTTGCGTAAAGTTGATTTTGGGATCTCTCTTTCAATGAGCATTACCCATAATTTCTTATAGCTTATCTTCATAAAAGCACCTCTCTCAAACGCTTATAGTGAGACTCATTATATTATACACCAAACGCTTCAAATTTTCAATACGATGCTCCAAAAATTCAAAATATATTTCAATTTCATGGAGCGCATTACGAAGAAGAAAGCCTGAGCCGATTTATTCATACGGCTCAGGTTTTGGTGGTTATTCCAACTCGCTACTTTTGGCTTTTTCATGCTCCTGTGAAAGCGTTGGACTGAGGAAATCATCGACATTTGCCTTCATGGTATCAATCACTTTAGCCTCTTTTTTGAGCCTTGCTCGTTCGTCGTAGAGACGCTGCTGCTCTTCCAAAAGGCGTTGCTGCTCGGCTTGCAGAGACTTCATACTTGGAAGTTTTTCACCATCTTGCATAGCAAGCAATGTACTCTTTGCTGCTTCAAAAACGACAAGCTCTGCCTCGTGCGCAGCTCGAAAACTCTGCTTGTTCTTCGTCTTTGAGTAGGCATCATAGACCGGCTTGAGCTTTTGATAGGTTGAGATATTCTTGATAAGCGGCTGCACCTTTCGGAGCTGCGCTTCAACGACTTTCAAGTCAGCGCCGGTACGCTCATAAGAACTATGAATGTCTTCGACTTTCTTTTCAAGATCGGCATATTGAAGCAGCTCGTTCTCAGTGAGGTAGTTTAGCGTTCTGGCGGCTTCTTTGAGGATCTTAATCTTCATAGAATGCTCAAAGCCCTTGCTGTCGATCTGCTTAATTCTGTTTTGAATATCGCTGATGAGAGAGATGTTCTTCCTACCGTTCTGCATCTGCCGTCTGCGGGCATTGCGTCCTTGAATGCGTTCCTTGATCCGGTCCTCGGTGTAGTTATCTCCGATGGTTTTTGCACGGGTGAAACGCTCTTGCCCTTCGGCACGGAAGGAGATGTATTTGCCGGTTTTGATTTCATATCCGGCGTCCTGCATCAGCTTCAAAAACTCATCGTAGTCCTTTGCTGTGATCACACAGCGATCAATAGTCTGCTTGAGTTTTTGCTTCCAACTTGTACCGCGTTTGGCTTCGGTGTATTCCTTGTAGTCCATGCCTTTTCCCTGAGAGGGAGGAATAACTGACAGTCCGTGTTCAGCACATATCTCATCACTGAGATGCCGCATCACTTTCCCTTGAGCCATTCGTCGGCAAACTGCTTACCGATTTCATGCGCTTGTTCCGGGCTGACTTCATCAACCGCAAAGGATTGAATCAAATGTCTGGCAATCACCTTTGGCATCTGCATTCCTTGTTGAACGGCAAGAGATCTTGTCCACTCAAATTCCTTCGCTGCGGCATCACTGGCAGCACATCCGTAGGAAGAGACATAGAGCTGGTCATCTGTTTTCTGCGGATCAAGAATGTATGCGAGAGCCTTGTTCACAGTTCCTCGGATTGGCTTGATTTTAGTAATCGCCATATCTCAGCCTGCCTTTCTTTCAGCTCTGCAACATCGTCCTCATAGAAGTGTCCTGTGGAGTTAATTCGGCGGCAAATGTGATTGATATTTGCCGCTGCACGAGATACTGCGGCGGCAAGTTTCTTCTGCTGCGTGTAGTCCACTTTGATGATGTAACCGTCAATCGCCATCTTGCGAAGATACGCTCCCATGTTCTTTGTACCAAGCTGTTTCATCTTTCCTTTGATAATCCGCTTCTCGTCATCTGAAACAAAGAAGAGTATCTGATTTGGTCGTGTTCTGTTTGCCATAAGCGGTTTGTCCTTTCGTAAAGATAGAGGGTTTGGGAGACATCCCAACAAGCATTTTCGGGATTAAGGGGAGGGTTTCCTTAATCCAAAATCGCCGTGTGTATATACACCGGCTGTGCTTGCTATTCTCCCAAAATCGTATTCCCCGAAGATTCCTCCGTAAGATACCCCTTCACTTTACAACGGACATTTTTAGGTAAAACCGCAGGTACCGCAAAAAAAATAATTGAATTATTTATCCGAAGATAGTTAAGCTATTTCCCATGTGAAAGCCACGGTGTCCGACACGTCAATATCGTCCGGCTCGATCTCTGGCGCGGAGCATTTACTCATCGCCATAAGAGGCTGAATGCAGAAGCGTTCTGCCTGATGCTTTGCAAAGAATCTCCGCCTTTGCTCTGGCGTTCTCCGTCGCGCTGATCAGCAGCTCTTCGCTTACCGTTGCCGGGTTTTTCACCGTAAACGCAATGCTGAGTTCCGGCTTTGCACCGCATTCTGCAATCGCAGAAATAACCTGTGCAAGCTGCTTGCTGTCGAAGTCAAAGGTAAGTGTCAGACGATAGCTGCAAGCATATCCCGCAAACTCCCGCTTGTAATTTCCTTGCCGATCCTTGACGTTCTCGTACCTTGTCTGGACATCAAAGCTCGTGGTTTTCAAGTCTTCTTTGCGATACCCAACGCGGACTGCGGCACCTTGCAGTCTTTCGATTCTCTCGGCAGCTTCTGACATTGCGCGGTCATAGGATTCAGATAAGGTTTCAATGAACAAGGAGAGGATGATGTAATCCGGTCTTGCGGAGACATTGCCTGTCCCTTTTACGGTGATCGTTCTCATTGCTTTCTCCCGTCCTTTCTGGAATTGAAGTCCTCATCAATACGCTTTTTCCAATTCGTACCCAGCGGTACGCTGCAACGGACGGCGGAAACCGCTTCGCTCAGAACTTCATAGTTGAGCTGCGTTCCCTCGCGGTCAGAGTGATAGTTGACCGCTCGGTCTGCTCCGATTCCAAAATGTTTTGCCGTCTCAACTGCATCAATGTTTGCACCGAGGAACAGAAACTCCCAGCCGTACCTTTCCTTTTGCTTCTCGATCATCTTCTTGACCGTCTCGCTGTCATAGCGGCGGCTTGCATTCTCCATGCCGTCTGTCGTGATGACAAACAGGGTATGCTCCGGCACATCCTCAGTCCGTGCGTACTTATGGATGTTGCCAATATGATGAATTGCTCCACCGATGGCGTCCAGAAGTGCGGTGCAGCCGCGAACAGAATAGCCCTTGTCGGTCATCGGCTCGACCTTCTGAACTGGTACACGATCATGAATAACCTCGCTCACGTTGTCAAAGAGGACGGTAGAGATCAATGCCTCGCCATTCTCTTTTTTCTGCTTTTCAATCATGGAGTTGAAGCCTCCGATGGTGTCTGCTTCCAGTCCGCTCATAGAGCCGCTGCGGTCAAGAATAAATACGATCTCTGTCAGATTTTTCTTCATGTTCAAATCCTCCTGCAAATAAAAATATGACTGCTTGGTGTCTCACCTTACAGTCATATTGTACTTCGATATTCACTTCGTTTGGTCGCATGGCAAGCGACATTATTCTAAGGACGAGAACAGCTCTCCGTCAATACTTAGAACTTTATCCATGGGAATCTTTGCGCCGTCCCGCATGGTGATCCGCCGCTCAAAATCATCAACCTTTTTGACCGTGCCGGTTGCGGATACATATTTGCCGCCAGCCTTCCGCTCGTCGGGCTGGAAGTAGGTGATGGTGACTTCTGGTTCGTCATCGAGGGCATCCATGAGAAACTGATACTTCATGTCCAATGTAGTCAAAGCTTCCTCGTCAAGCTCGATCTTTTCATCGGTTAAACGCCCGGTTTCCTTGATGGCGGAGTCATATCCGGTGAGTGCTGCGAAGGGCGCGAACTGCGCCGCCCGATCTGACATTGGCATCTGCGGGCGAGTCCTGGAGACGTGGTGAGGGAGTCCCATAATCTCATCATATTTGCTTTTTATGTGCATCCCGCATCTCCTTTTACAGTCGGAATAATAGTTACAGCGTTGCCTTTTTCCACTTCCTGATCTTCGTTCTAAATGTTCCAAAGGGAGCAACGGTATTGACGTGAATAAACTTGTAAACCTCCCATACCGCTGTTTTGGTAGCATCATCTGCCCACTTTCTCATGTGCGGTTGAAATAACTCTTCTTCACTCATAGAATCAATCATTGTCTGGATAGAAGTAACGTTTCCTTTTAACTGTTCCTTCAATTCCGCTAAGGATAAATGAGAGTATGTATCTGTGAACCATTGGTATAGATCACCCAGTTGATTCCACCTAAACAGTTCTGATGGTGTTTTCACTTCAACTCCGTGCTTCTCGTCATCTTCCCATTTTAGAAGCAACGTTGTCCAACCGATCTGATAAGCAAGATTCTCAGCCGGTGTTCTGTCCACCTCGGCTACTCTTATATCTTTTAGGGCTTCCGGAATAGAATCAAATTCAGCAATGTACTTTTCAAAGCCTTTGCTGATTTCGGCTTTTAATTCCTCTTTATCCTTGTATGTTCTCAAAATATTTTCTCCTTGAAATTGAATTACTGTTCACGCCTTATGCCCACCGATCTGCGCATTACGGTCTTTTGCCGTTGCGCCTTCTTCAAGATTCATCGCCTTGAGAATGGCGTTCTTTCCGTACTTCTTCTTGATGGCGAGAGCTGCCTTCTGGATTTTTCGTTCCCGTTCCAAGGCGGCGTCTTCGGCTTTCTGCTTTTCCTCTTCGGCGGCATAGTCGGTGAAGAGGTCGAGCTGGACAGCGCCGTCATTTTTCTTCGGTGCGTCCGCTTCCGGCAGGACGTGATTTGCCACAACATACATTCGCCGCACCAGCAGATTCTTGTCCACGATCCGGTCAAACAGCTCTGACACAGCACACATTATTTTGCGGGTAGAGGATGTGTGACCGTCGAGGTTAATAGAGCCGTGTGCCTGTTTGGGAATCTCCCGTCCATAGGGATCTTTCTCGACTGCGCCGTGATACTTTGCCCGTCGTGCCGGATCGGTCAGGTTCTCAATGTCGTAGCCCACGGTGAGAACCATCTGATCGGTGACAAGCCCCTTGTCCACCAAGTCCAGCACAAGCAAGTCCGTCATTTCCCGGACAACCAGCCTTGCTTTCTCCGACTCATAAGGGCAGTGCAAAACCTGACCGGAGCTGAGACTGTTGGAGCTGGGACGGTACGCCTTGATTGCTTTAATGGTCGTAGGCTCCCAGCCCCACGCATGGTCAATGAGTAGTTCCGCATTCTTGCCGAACAGCTTGTAAAGCAAGTCCTCGTTCCGCTCTGAACAGAGGGCAACATCGCCCATTGTGAACATCCCGTTCTGCTCAAGTTTTTTTGCAATGCCTCGACCCACGCGCCAGAAGTCCGTGAGGGGCTGATGAGACCAAAGCTCACGCCGGAACTTCATCTCATCCAGCTCTGCAATGCGGACACCGTTTTTGTCGGCGGGGATGTGCTTCGCCACAATGTCCATTGCCACCTTGCAGAGAAAGAGGTTCGTGCCGATTCCTGCGGTTGCCGTGATGCCGGTTGTTTCAAGCACATCGAGGATGATCTTCATGGCGAGGTCATGTGCCGAGAGCTTGTAAGTATTCAGGTAGTCCGTCACGTCCATGAAC
>QWCY01006070.1_pt1 | contig 11589 bp, 9 predicted proteins | sample 1972631 | NCBI WGS metagenome assembly QWCY01 (sample SAMN09866696, study PRJNA288562) | Human gut metagenome isolate pre1_stool, whole genome shotgun sequencing... | isolation source: gut | host: Homo sapiens | place: USA: California
GGTTCTTGGGGGAAATGGAGCTTACTTGTTCTCCATGCGCTTCTTGGTGACCAGCAGAACGATGGCCGCAACCATCAGGCCGCCGCCGACCACATAGAAGATGGTAGTGCCGATGCCGCCGGTGGAGGGCAGAGTAATGCCGCCGGCTTTTTTGTTGATGATGGTGGTAGACAGGTTACCGGACAGAGAAACATGGTTTACGTCGTGCGTTGCAGAAATGACGATTTCTTTATTGGCACAGGCACTGTAATCGGCAGGAGGATTGGTCTCCTTCAGGTAGTAGGTGCCAGCGTCCAGACCCCTGACATTGAACTGACCATGTTCGTCAGAGAACATCTCAACAGCGTCTTGGGCTTTATCGGTTGCGTCTTTGATGGGGTAGTAGAAGTTGTCTTTTTTGTAGAGCTTTACTTCCTGTTCCGGAGTGCAAGCTTCATCGCTGTACAGACGGAAGCCAGCGCCCGCCAACTCGTTGCCCGTGGTATCATCATCGTGATACTTGGTGTTGTTCAGCTGGTAGGTGTACACATAGACTTCGCTTTTAGGAGTGGTGCCCCAGTATTCGCCGGGTCTGGGGTTATTAGAGTACTGGAGCTGTACGCTGTTTTTGTTTTCGGTAGAGCCACTTCCAATATTGACATAGGCTTTTTCGTTCAGGTGTGCAGTATAGGTGACCGTAATCGTAGCGCCTTTATTCAAATCTGGTACACAGGTCTTGACATTATCAATGCTCAGTTTGAAGGAGGACTGAGGATCGTTCGGGTCAAGTGTATAGTTATTGATCACTTGTGAAACACCGCCATCGCCATTTGTGATTTCCACCGTATCCAATTTGTCAAAGGTAATGCCGTCAGACAGAGTATCATTGAAGCAAACAGTGTACTTATCATAGTAATCGTAAACATGGACATTGCTTGCGGGCAGGGTAGCGGTCAGCTTGAACTTGAACTCTTCGTTGATCGCATGGTCAGCGCTGGAACCAAAACCTGCTTCGTTGCTGGTACCATCTTGATTGTCGTAAACCTCCTTCTTAACAGAGGGCTTTTCAACCTTAGGCGTAACATCAACGTTCCAGTTTGCTTGGGTAACCGTCAGCATGAAGGAATTGTAGGCAACATAGGAATCGCCAGGTTTAAAGTAGGTAGTATCAACGATCAGATAATAACCTGCGTCGTCAAAGTGGAGGGTATGGTTACCTATAGCGGCGTGTGTCGGATTTGCGTCTGCAGTCGGGTAGAGATACTTGCAGACAAAACGGGCGAAAGCAATGCTGTCATTATCGGAATTACTCCATTTGCTGATAACCGCCAGAACATCCTGATCAGTGGTTGCTTTGCTAAACTGGCTGCCGATGGTAGAATCTTCCTTCAATTTGGACAGAAAAACATCAGGATTAGTGATGTTGCTGCCCCACGTTGCATTGGAAATCTTATTGCCCTCAACATCACCCTTGAAGATCTGGAAAGCTTCGAAAGAGTGGTCTTTATTGATGTCCTCCTTAATGTTGTATGCAAACGCCGGGATCGCCATGGCGCACACCATGGCAACTGCCAGCAGTGCGGCCAGCAGCTTTTTGATTGCTTTCTTCATCATGATTTGCGAAAATCTCCTTTCAAGTTTTTCTGATTCCTATTTTCAGGGTCTGCTTCCGGCGCAGAATCAATTTTGCCGCCGTGTCAGGAAGGATGCAGGCTTTTTAACGTGCCCCCCTTTCGCGTCTGCGCTTTTTGCAAACCCCGCACACCAGAGCGGCAAGCATCAGCGCGCCGCCGCCTGCTGTATACAGTTTGGTACCGGCCCCGCCGGTAGAGGGAAGTTCGTAGTCGGACGGAACGGCCTGACTGGTGATCACAAGGCTGTCGGTTTTTACCGACTCTTCGGCATCATCGCTGATGGTCGTATCCAGAATCCTGATGTTATTGATTACTTCACCGTCAACAGCCGTTTCGCCAACGTCCTTCAGCTTGACGGTGTAGCGGATAGAATAGGTGCCTGCGGCAATGGGGGAACCGGCAGAACCCAAGGTGATCTTGCGCTCATCATTAACATTTTCCCAAGTGATTCTGAGCGTTGTATTGCCGTTTTCCATGCTGAGCTGGAGCGAGTCTTCGACATATTCGGCGGTTACGCCGGTGGGCAGGGTCATGCTGTCCGCAAGCGTCAGCGGGCCGGCCTGTTCGTTCTTGACCACAAGCGTAACAGTGTAATCCAGGTAGTAGGCATCGCTGCCATCGTGGCGCGGGTCCTTCACGCTCTGGTTAAGGTCATAGTTCTTATCGTCTCTTTGATCCTCATCGGGGGTTTCATCCGGGTTGATGGTGATATCAAGGGCGTAATCTTTGTTGACCTCGATCTGATTAAAGCCGCTGCTGGTGACCTCGCTCTGGTTCCACTGGAAATTGAAGGCAACGTTGCTGGTGACCTTGGCATCGGAAGGATCCGCGCCTGCGGCTTCCGCTTCTTTCTGCTTGATATAGTCTTGGTCGTACCGCAGCACGGCGTACCAGCAGCCGTCATTCCCCTTGAGCAGCCGGTAGCTGCCGCAGGTGTCATAATTGCCGGTATCTTCCAGTTTGCCGGAGATAAGCTCGTCCTCCAGCACATCAAAGCTCTTGGGCAGCTTAACATGGACACAGTAGTCGTTTTCCTGGATCGCTTTGGCCGGGATATCTGTGACGGTAAGGCTGCTGTGCAAAAGCTCCGAAATGGTGGTGACATTGGTATCCTCGTATTCAGTGCCATTCTTGCGCTGCACCGTCAGAGCAGTGAGGTAATCCAGTGCATCCAGACCTTTGATGGTGGTAATGGCATCTGCGTCATCTTCGACTTTGAAATACGGCGTAGCAACGCCGTAATCGGCCTGCTGCGCATTTGCCACAGACACCAGCGTTGTTACCTGCGAAGCATTCAGCGTGACTTTAGCCACCTTGCCATCCACATCGCCGGAGATCACGGTCAGGGTGCCGAAATCTTCGTCCACATCGCTCACGATGCCAACGGTGCTGGCATCCACGGTGTATTCCTCAATGTGGGGCGCGGTGTCGGTGGTGGCCGCAGCATCCATGGAGAGCAGGGCAATGTCGGCATCGGCGGAATCATCCTGCACCTGCAACGGCTGGCTTTCCGCGGCCACAGCCTTGGTCACGGTGCCATTGTAAATGACGATATCACCGGGCATTGCGGCATCAGACTGCAGATCACCGTCAAAATCCATGGCATAGCCGCTGCCGGTCTCTTCGTTGTACAGCGCGCTGCGCAGCTGGCTGTGCAAAGACAGCACGCTGGAAACCTGCGGGATAGCGCTCTGGGGGATATCGGCATATTTCAGGCAGTAGGAAAGGAACATCACGTCCCATGGGCCGTAGTCGTTGCCGTAGTCGTTGCCGTAGCGGGTGTAGTGGCGCACGGTCTCGCCGTCGGCATCGTCCAGCTGGAAGTTGCGCTCGCTCTGCTCATAGCCCAGCTGGCTCTCGGCTACGGCCAGCAGGTCGTCGGCCCAGTTGCCGCTCAGCGTGGTGCCGGTCTGTGCCAGCCATTCGTCCTCGTCCTGCGTGCCGTCCAGCGGGTCGGACAGGCAGTTCACCGTGTGGTGATGCTCCGGCAGGTCGCAGACCAGCACTTCCTCGTAGCAGGCATCGGTGTGGTGGTGCACCGGGGTCTCGATCACAGGATCGACCACCACGGGCTTTGCGGCCACCGGCTCCTCAAACAGGGCCACCGGGTCATAATCGGGGTTCACTTCTTCTACAAGCTCGCCCTCTTCCAGACCGCACACCAGCTCATAGGTGGTGGTGTAGCAGCTGTCGTCGTGGGTGTGCTCGAATTTATCGCAGATGAAGGTGACACCATCCTCATCAAAACAGCTGTCGTCGTGGGTGTGCTCTTCTTCCAGGCAGGTCAGCTCCTGCACTTCCTGGTAGCAGTCGTCGGTGTGCTCATGGGGCACAAAGATGTACTCCGGCTCTGCGGAATGGGCTGCAATGCCGGGATCATCCGCATCCACGCCGAACGCATCATCATCCATGTCGAATGTATCATCAAAAGACATGCCGTCGTCCGTCATGGTGGCGTTCCAGTCCTCCGGTTCGCCTTCCTCATAGCCGCACACCAGCTGCTTTTCATAGCAGGCAGCGGTGTGCTCGTGCTCCAACTCGCCGCACAGATAATCGGCCGTCTTGGCAATGCCCACGCCGTGCAGCTGCCAGTTCACGAACAGGCTGGTGGTAAGCGCCAGTGCCAGCAGCAGCGCAGTATAGCGTCTGGCGCGCTGGTGGTTCCGACGGAACTTTTTCTGATATTCTTTCACAATATCCCGCATGATTCCTAAACCTCCTTAGTGGATCAACGAGAAGTTGGACAAGGGCCATACCCGCAAAAAAACCTTGCCTACGATCTGACTTTTTTCCACACAGCCGATCACACTGCTGCGGCTGTCAATGGAGGTGGCCCGATGGTCACCCAGTACGAAATACCGGTTTTCCGGCACCTGATAGGGAAATTTGATGTCGCATTCGCCCAGAGCCAGTTCATCTACATAGGGCTCATCCAGCGTCTGGCCGTTCACAGTGACCACACCGTCCTCGTCCAGTTCGATCACATCACCGGGCAGGCCGATGATGCGCTTGAGCAGAAGCTTGTTCTGCCAGTAAAATCCGCAAAGGTCGCCGGTCTTCATGTCGCTGTCCTTGACCAGCAGAATGATGTCCCGGTCCTGCAGAGTGGGGTTCATGCTGTCGCCGGAGACCTGCAGCACCGGCAGAAACAGGGTGGCCAGCAGCACGGCAACGGCCGCGACCACCAGCAGCGTGTAGACCGTGCTGCGCAGCACCCGCATATAACGGCTGCGGTAGGCCAGACGTTCGCGCTCTGCTTCCACCTCTGCTGTGGATGGAATGGGCGTGAACCTGATCTTTTGCTCTTTCATTTGGCACGCTCCTCCGGCAGGAATTCCGTGCTGTGATAGCCGTCCAGCAGTTCGCTGGCCCGGCGGTCAAAAGCGGCCCGGCGCTGCTGGATCTCCTGCTGCGTCCGGGCAAGCATTGCCTTGCAGTCCGCTTCGGTCTGGGCGCGCTTGCGTGCGGCGGCTTCCGTTTCCGCGTCGCACTGCTGCTGGGTACGGGCCTTCAGGTTCGCAGCCTCGGTCTGTGCCTGTGCAAGGATCTGCTGGGCTTCGGCTTCCGCCTGAGCGCGCAGAGCGCTGGCAGCGGCATCGGTGTTTTTGTTTGCTGCGAGCACCGATGCAACGTATTCATCAGCCGCAGCCTGCGCCGCTTCAAACACCTTGTTCAGCTCCAGTGCAGCCTGCGCAATGGAACCTGCGTTTTCAATATGGATCTGCCGTTCCTGCAGCTGGGCAGACAGGGCAGCGTTTTCTGCCCGGAGCCGGTCCTCGCTCTGCTTGAGCGCCAGAATGATCTCGACTAATTCGGTGCGGCGCATGTGCCGCAGTTCACGGTCTGGCATAATGATCGATTTCTCCCGCAAAAAGTGGTCGGATTGGGCGAACGAAAACTTTCGACAAATACGAAAATTTTCGCACCACAAAACCACATTTGATATATCAGTTTTCGGCGTGAAAGCGCCAGTTTGATGAATGACCTTCCACCTTATATGTTAGCACAGTATGCGTAACAAAAGCGTAACAAGAATGCCTTTTCCGTGCATTTTTTTGCCAAAGCCAAAGAAAAATTGTTTCTTTTGATGTAAACGATTAAAATGCGTTAAAAACAAAAAGAACTGTCCCCACAACGGAGACAGTTCTTGAAAAACAGATGAAAATAGAAGCCGGATCAGAAGCTCTTCAGCAGATCGCCCAGAGTCAGGAAGGACTGGTAGATCACGTTGACATTGTTGATGATGGAGCTTGCACCGGAGAAGATGCGGGCAATGGCGTTGAACACCTTACCGACATTCAGGAAGCTGTTGTAAGCGTCGCGGGCACCACCGTCCAGATAGACCATTTCCTCTTCGCTGATGGAGGCATAGTTTGCGGGCAGTTTCATAGTAGACATGGAGATTTTCCTTTCTATTGATAAAATTGATACAGTGTGTGGAAAGACTTAAATAAAGGCAGCCACGGCCAGCGTGGTGATCAGAGCACCGGCTACCGTCAGAACGCTCAAAATCGGGCCGTCATCGTATTCCTGCGCGGTCTGTTCCGGCTGAGCGGGCGTGGATGTGCTGGTGGAAGTGGTGGCATTTTTCACGGTCCAGTGTGCGTACACAGTGGTATCACCGGTAAACACCGTAGAGGTGCTGATTTTTGTGCCGCCCACCGGCTCGGTATACCAGCCGTCAAAGGTGTAGCCTTCCAGCGCAGGCTGCGCGGGCAGGGCACTGAGTTTGCCGCTCAGATTGGTGGTGACTGCCACAGCGGAGCTGCTGCCGCCCATGGCATCCAAACCAATGGTGTAGACCTGCGAATCCTTGTCTTCTGCGGCAAAGGCAGAGGGCAGTGCACAGCAGAGCAGTGCAGCGCTGAGCAGACCGAGGACCAGTATTTTCAAGATCTTTTTCATATGACTCCTCGCTTTCCTGACGAATTGGGATGTGGTGCCTGCCGGGAACGGAAACACCAGAACAGACCTCGATGTCCCCGCCATGAGGCAGTAGACGAAAAAGCCGGGAAGAGGAGGTTTATTCAATCCTATATTTACCACATATAGTGTAACAAAAGCGCAACAAAATGGGCGTATTCTGTTGTTATGATGAAAAAATTGGTTTTTCACAAATTGCAGGCTGCAAAAGGCGGCACAGAGCCGCCGCAAAAGCGGAAAAGTGGAACCTTCCCCTTGTGGAAAAACAAAGAATATGGTATAATATCTTGCACGATGCGCCATCGCCAAGCGGTAAGGCAGGGGACTTTGACTCCCCCATCGTAGGTTCGACTCCTGCTGGCGCAACCAAAAGCCCCGTCATCCTGAAAAGGCTGACGGGGCTTTTTGCATCACTTTTCCACAAAATGCGGCTGAACGGTGCAAAGCTCAGCGGCGGCGGATCTTTCTGGTGGGCTTGCGACGGTTCCAGTTGTTCAAAAGGACCCACGCAAAGTAGATGATGATGGAAATAATACTCAATGTTATTACAACTTTGAGGTACAGACTGCCTAAGAACTCCTGAAAACGCGCCACAGTGAACAGCAGCGGGTTGCGGCTGACATCCTGCCCGGCGATCAGGTCCACCACGCCAATGGTCTCACCGGCCAGCTTCAGTTCCACAGTGCCCACCACATCGCCCTGCTGGATGGGCGCACTGACCGCATCCGGCAGGTGGAAATATTTCTGGGTCACGCTGCCGTCGCCGGTGGAAGGCAGCAGGGTCATCATGCTGTCGGCGGGATACAGCTGCAGGGAACTGGTATCGGAGGAATACTTCACCGGGATCTCGGCCAGCGTAAGGTCGGTGTCCAGCGCGGCCTGAATGGAAAAGCTGTCGAACACCCAGTCCATCAGCTTCACGGTCTCGCACAGGGCCGGGCGACGGTTGGCGTAGCCGAAATCGTCGCAGGTGTCCGGGCTTTGCATCACGCAGAAAATATAGGTGGCACCATCCTTATTGGCCCATGAAACATAGCTCTGATTGCCACTGTCGCTTTTGAATGCGGTCACATCGCACATGCCGCCCTGCATGGCGCTGCGGTAGTATTTTCCGCCGCTGGATTTGCTCAGCGCGGCGTTCTGGCTGACCAGAACAGACGAAGAACGGTGTTTTTCTTTGGCGGGCATGGTAAAGCTGGGCGCACCGGAAACCTCCACAAAGGCATCAAAGCTCATCAGATAGCGCAGGATCAGGTACATATCCACGGCACAGGTCACGTTGCCGCTGCTGATGCCGCAGGCATCCGTCCAGGTGCTGCCGGTGGTGCCGATGCGCTGGGACAGGGTGTTCATCTGGCTCACCCAGCCCGCGAGGTCGCCGCCGGAAAGGGCATAAGCAAGGCCCATGGCGGCTTCGTTGGCGTTGCGGGTCAGCATGGCGTACATGGCTTCGCGGTAGGTAAAGGTCTCGTTGGAGCGCATATCGGCGTTGTTGGTGTTATAAACGTAATCCGAGATGGCAAAGGGCATCTGGAAGGTGTCGTCCAGATGGTCGGCATAGTTGGTCAGCAGCAGGGCAATGGTCATGTACTTTGTCAGACCACCGGCGGATACCTGCTTTGTGCTGTCCTTATCATAGACGATGATATTGGTATCGGTGTTGACGATATAGGCACTCTGTGCCTGCACCTGATAGACCGGGGTGGGGTCGAACATAGCCCCGGCGGGCAGCACAAGGCAGCTGAACAGGACAGCGAACGACAAAACCAGCGCAAAAATACGTTTCATGTGGACAATTCCTTTAAAAAGCGATAATATAAAACAACAGGCAGCACGGCACAGGTGCAGTGCGCCGGATAAGAACGAGATCACAGCGGAAGACTGTATTCTTTATAATAACAGGTTTGGCGGGGTGTGACAAGGCTTATTGTGCCGATTTCACATCCGGTCAGGGAGGACAGGAATGGTATATCTGACAGGGGACACCCACGGCGACATCGACCGCTTCAAGCACGGCAAGCTGCGCTGGCTGGGCAAACGGGATACCGTGGTGGTACTGGGCGACTTTGGCTTTGTGTGGGACGGCAGCAAGGAGGAACAGAAAAAGCTGGATTGGCTGCGCAAGCGCCCGTATACCCTGCTGTTTCTGGACGGCAGCCACGAAAACTACGACCTTTTAAAGCAGTATCCCACCGAGGAACGCTTTGGCGGCAAGGTGCAGGCACTGGGCGGCAATGTGTACCATGTGTGCCGCGGCAGTGTGCTGGAATTGGAGAACAAAAAATACCTGTGCTTTGGCGGTGCGGAAAGCCAGGATGTGGAGGATCGGGAACCCGGCGTGAACTGGTGGAGGGAAGAAATGCCTTCGGAGGAGGAATACGCCTTTTGTGAGGAGAACCTTGCGGCGTGCGATTACAAAGTGGATTATGTGCTGACCCACGATGCGCCAAGCAGATTTTTGGATTTTACCGCCCTTGCCAGCGGCGAGACCAACCAGCTGCACAGCTTTCTGGATAAAATTTTGTTGAAGCTGACCTACGACAAGTGGTTTTTTGGCTGCTACCATAAGGATACCCAGCTTTCCACCAAAAGCCGCTGCGTGTTCTGCGATGTGATAAGCATGGGCGAACGGCACGCAAAGCGTTCCGTTCGATAACAGGGGCCGCTGCACCAGCCGTGCAGCGGCTTTTGCATTTGCTGCTGCTTGTGCGCAAAAAACCTCCGGATCAGTTCATGGCTCCGGCTTTCTCGAACATCTGCTGCACCTGCTGTTCCAGCAGTGCGTGCTCCGGCGCTTCCAGCAGCGGGTCTTCTGCCAGCATGGCGGCGGCCTCGCTCTGGGCGGCGTGAAGGGTGCGGGTGTCGTTCATCAGGTCGGCGATCTGCAGGGTGGGCAGGCCGTGCTGGCGGCTGCCGAAAAAGTCGCCGGGGCCGCGGGTCTCCAGATCGTACTGCGCCACCGCAAAGCCGTCCGTGGTGCTGCACAAAAATTTTAGCCGCTTTTGTACGTTTTCGCTTTGGTTGTCGCTGACAAGAAAGCACCAGCTCTCCGCTGCACCGCGTCCCACGCGGCCGCGCAGCTGGTGCAGGGCGCTCAGACCGTAGCGCTCTGCGTTTTCAATCACCATTACGCTGGCATTGGGCACATCCACACCTACCTCAATGACGGTGGTGGACACCAGTGCGTCCAGCCGCCCGGCTTTGAAGTCCTCCATCACGGCAGCTTTCTCCTTGGGTTTGAGCTTGCCGTGCATCAGGCCTACCCGGCGCTCCGGCAGCAGGGCTTTGGCAATGTCCTCGTAGTAGCTCTTAACGGCGTTCAGCCCGCCATCCGGTGTGTCCTCGATGGCGGGGCAGACCAGATACACCTGCCGCCCGCGCCCGATCTCCTGATCGAGAAAATGGTAGAGGTCGCGCCGCTTTTTGCCGGTGATGCAGCGGGTCTTGACCGGTGTGCGGCCCGGCGGCAGCTCGTCCAGAATGGAGATGTCCAAATCGCCGTAGATGAGCAGGCCCAGCGTGCGGGGAATGGGCGTTGCGCTCATCACCAGCAGGTGCGGATTCGCGGCCTTTTCGGCCAGCATTCCGCGCTGCCGTACCCCAAAGCGGTGCTGCTCGTCGATCACGGCAAGACCAAGCCGGGCAAATTCTACGCCTTCGCTGAGGATGGCGTGGGTGCCCACCACAAGGTCGGCTTCGTCGTTCCGGATGGCGGCAAGGGTGGTGCGGCGTGCAGCGGCCTTCATGCCGCCGGTCAGCAGGGCCACCCGCATCCCGAAGGGGGCAAGCATCCGGTTCAGGCCTTCGGCGTGCTGGGTGGCCAGAATTTCTGTCGGGGCCAGCAGCGCGGCCTGATACCCCGCTCGGATGCAGGCCCAGATGGCGGCAGCCGCCACCAGCGTTTTGCCGCTGCCCACATCGCCCTGCAAAAGGCGGTTCATGGAAGTCTCGCCCGCCATGTCGGCCAGAATCTCGCTCACGGCCCGGCGCTGGGCTCCGGTGGGGGAAAAGGGCAGGCTGGCCCAGAACAGGGACGGGTCGGCAAGCTGCATGGGCGCACCGGTGGCAGCGGCACCCCGGTTTTTCATCCGGCCAATGCCCAGCTGCAAAACCAGAAGTTCTTCATAGATCAGCCGCCGCCGGGCTGCATAGGCCTGCTCTTCGGTGGCAGGGCAGTGGATGGCCCGCACGGCATCTGCCTTGGAGAGCAGACGGTATTTTGCCAGCATTTCCGGCGGAAGAGGGTCGGGCAGAAGCTCTGCATGGGGCAGCAGCTGCCGCACGCACTTGGCAATGGCATTGCTGGTCAGGCCCTCGGTCTGAGGGTAGACCGCTTCAAAGGGAGAAGCCTTGATCTGCTCGGCGGTGCGCACCTGCGGGTTGACCATCTGGCGGCGCAGCATCCCGCCGGTAACGATGCCGAACCATGTGATCTCCAGACTGGACACATCGTCCCCGGCAGTGATGCGCTCCATCCGCCGCCCGCCCGGCAGGATACGCCCGCCGGGTTTGGCGAACACCTCGGCCCTGACGACGCACTCCACATCGGTGGGCGCTTCGGCGATGGAATAGGGTTTGGTAAAGTCGATATATCTGCGCGGGTAGTGACACAGCAGGTCGGCCAGCGTCACGATGCCCAGCTTCTCGAACCGCTCAGCGGTCTTGGGGCCAACACCCTTCAGGTAGCGCACCGGCGTATCCGGGGTGAGGGTGGTATGGTTTTCGGCGGGCATGGCGTGTCAGCTCCTTTCCTGGATGCAATATAGCCATTGTAACACGGAGCGGCAGCGGATGCAAATGGCCCAAAAAGGAAAAACCGGCAGGACCTTTGCCTTTGGGCAGGAACTGTGGTACACTCGGAAGAAAAAGAGGGGAGAATATTTATGGAGATCCGTAAGGGGACCTTAAAGGACTTGGAGGCCATTGCAGCGGTGGAGGCGGCCTGCTTCCCGGCGGCAGAGGCGGCTACGGCAGAGGAGTTTGCCGGGCGGCTGCAGCAGTACGGCGATCATTTTTGGCTGCTGTGGGAGGGGGAAAGGCTGCTGGCCTTTGT
>QWCY01007076.1_pt1 | contig 11583 bp, 10 predicted proteins | sample 1972631 | NCBI WGS metagenome assembly QWCY01 (sample SAMN09866696, study PRJNA288562) | Human gut metagenome isolate pre1_stool, whole genome shotgun sequencing... | isolation source: gut | host: Homo sapiens | place: USA: California
GAAGATAAAAGAACTGACAGACTGGAAGCAGCAATACACCTTTGAACAGGGGATTGCAGAGACGATCGCATGGATCAGACAGAATATGGCTGCATATAAGACAGATATTTATAATGTGTAGAAGTAAACAGGATGTAAACAGGATGACTGTGCAAGATTGACAGATTTATTGTTTTAACAAAGGAAAGAAGGAAGAGGAAAGTGAGTCGATTTATACCATTGTCAATTCCGAATTTTGAGGGAAATGAGAGAAAATACGTAGATGATGCAATAGATCAGGGCTGGGTATCTACAGGCGGAGCCTATATTACAAAACTAGAAGAACAGATGGCAGGATTTCTTCATGTAGAGAAAGTAGCTGCCTGCCAGAGTGGCACATCTGCATTACATTTGTCGTTATTGGAATGTAATGTACAGCCGGGAGATATGGTGATCGTGCCGACATTGACTTTTATTGCAGCAGTGAATCCGGTACATTATCAGTTTGCAGAGCCTGTATTTATGGATTGTGATGACAGCTTATGCATGGATCCGGTCAAGCTGCGGAAGTTTTGTGAAAAAGAGTGCCATGTAGAACAAAAACAATTAATTCACACGGCTTCTGGCAAGAAAATAAAAGCGGTTATTGTAGTGCATGTGTTTGGAAATCTGGCAGATATGGAAAGCATTATGGATATAGCGGAAGAGTATCATTTGAAGGTGCACATATGCAGTATATTTCCACACAGGCAAAGGATGATCCACATTATTATATTCATAATGAAGTTGGATATAATTATCGCATGACCAATTTACAGGCAGCGCTTGGTGTGGCGCAGATGGAAGAATTGCCGGAATTTATAAAGAGAAAACACAGTAATTATGAGCTGTATCAAAAACTATTTAATGGATTTGAACTCGGAAAATTACTTGGCTTTCGAGAAGGAACATACTCAAATCAGTGGTTTTATTCGCTTGAAATACCAATGGAAAGAGTGAATGGTTCTTTAAGGGATATCATCACAAAGCTGCAGGAAAGAGGTGTACAGACAAGGGCAATCTGGGGATTGATCCATGAACAGCTGCCGTATCAGAATGCGATAACATATGAGATGGAGAAAGCACCTTATTATAGTAAATGCATCTTGAATTTTCCAAGCAGCACACAGATTACAGAAGACGATATAGTTTATGTTGTGGAACAGATCAAGAATGTATTGATGTTATAAGGGATGGTAAAATGCAGGATATTATTTTAGTTGGTTACGGTGGCTGTATGAGGGAAATTGTGTGGCAGATGCAGGAACAGAATAAATCAGCAGAAAATTGGAATATATTAGGATATGTTGATAGAATGCCGCCGGAAGAACACAGCAGCGTTACAGTTGGAAATGAAACCATAGAATATATTGGGAATGATGATTATTTGCTGGCAAGAACAGAATTGACAAACGTGGCAGTTTGTGTGGGAGAGCCAAAGCTTCGAAAAAAAATTGTAGAGAAATTGAAAAATAATAAAAATATTATTTTCCCGAACATAATACTTGGTGATACAAGAATTTGTGAGGATGTGCAGATGGGGAAAGGCTGCATTATCAGTATGGATGCAAGAATCTCAACCAATGTAACGCTTGGGAGTTTTGTTTTTATGAATACCGGAAGCAAAGTATGCCATGACGGAAAGTTAGGCAATTATGTAACATTAAGTCCGGATGTCACATTAGCAGGAAATGTGGTAGTCGGCGACAATACAGAAATTGGTATGGGTGCAAATGTGATACAGGGTATTACGATTGGAACGAATACTGTGATTGGTGCAGGATCGGTAGTCGTGAGAGATGTCGATGATTATTGTAAGGCAGCCGGAGTACCAGCGAAAAAGATATAAATGCTGTGAGGTCAATCCATTCAATTTTATATTTATAATAGGGGAAATTCTTAGCATATTAATTCTATAGAAGGAGAATAAAAACAGTTAACAGATAGTAAGCAAATATTTTGAAAGTGAGTTAAACATATGAGTAAATTATATATTTCCATGTATCATTACACAAGGGATATAGTACATAGCAGATATCCTCAAATAAAAGGGCTTGATACAAATTTATTTAGACAACAAATAGAATATATGAAAAATAACTTTAACATTGTAACAATGGAGCAAGTAATAGATGCTGTTGAAGGAAAATCAGAACTATCAGAAAAGGCACTTTTACTTACTTTTGATGATGGATATATTGATAATTATACATTTGCATTTCCTATTTTAGAAGAATTTGGCATACAAGGATCTTTCTTCATTCCAGGAAAGACATTTACAACTCATCAGCTGTTGGATGTGAATAAGATTCATTATATTTTGGCAAGTGCTGATATATGTAAGCTTGTTGAAGATGTAAAAAAGGAAATGGATTATTACAGAGGTATAGAATTTGACTATGCACCAACTGATGACTTATTTAATGAATATGCTGTGGAAAGCAGATTTGATATAAAAGAAACAATATTTGTTAAGAGGATGCTACAGACGGTTCTGCCAGAAAGGTTAAGAAATACAATTTCAAGTAATCTTTTTGAGAAGTATGTTGGTGTATCAGAGGAACAGTTAGCCTATGAGCTATATATGACGGAGGAGCAAATTAGAACAATGAAAAGACATGGCATGTTCATAGGTTTGCATGGATATGATCACTATTGGCTGGGAAAACTTCCAAAAGAGCAGATGAAAAAGGATTTGGATAAGGCACTCGATACGTTAGATGAGTTTATTGATAGAAAGCATTGGGTAATGAATTATCCGTATGGCAGTTATAATCAAGATGTGCTTGATTATATTAAGATGAAAGGGGCTTGTGTTGGTTTTACAACAGAAGTAAAAATTGCGGACATATGTATGGATGCAGCCTTAGAGTTGCCAAGACTTGATTGCAATGATTTTCCACCAAAAAGCGAAAACTACAAACTTTATGACATATGAGAGGATTGACGCATGTTGAATAGTTATGATGAACAGTATGAATTCAGGGTTGCAAATATTAATGATATAGAGAAGATTATGGAATTTATTGATAGCCATTGGAAAAAAGGACATATTATGGCAATTAATAGAGAATTTTTTGAATATGAATTTCTTGAGGATGATGGAACGGTTAATTTTATATTGGCAATTGATAAAAATAAAAGAACTATTGAGTGTTTAAATGGATTTCTGAAAGCTTCTCATGATAAAGAATATATGGATGTATGGGGAAGTATATGGAAGGTTCTTGATGGCAATATGGGGATGCTCGGTGCAGAATTAATTAAGCGTAGACAAGAATTGACTGGATGCAGATGTGATTTGGATGTCGGAGATAATCCGAAAACAGCCATCCCTGTGTTAAAAGTACTTTTAAAACGTTACACATGCAAAATGCATCATTATTACATGCTGGCTGATTTTAACGATTTTAAGATAGCTAAAGTAAAACAAATCCCTAAAAGAAAAAAAGGTTCAAAGGAATACAATGTTATTAGGTTTCATGATATTAACGAGGTAGTGAAAAAATTTGATTGTAGAAAATACGTGCATACAACTCCATATAAAGATTACTGGTACATAAATCATAGATTTTTTAACCATCCAATATATGATTATGATGTATATGGCATTGAAAGGGATGGAAACGTAGATGCACTTATAATTTTTAGAAAACAAATATATGAAGACAGAATAGCTATTAGATTTGTGGACTATATAGGTGAGCGCACTCTTATTTCGGGAATAGGAGCATTTTTAAAAAATTTACTTAGTGAAACAGATGGGGCAGAGTATATTGATTTTTATTGCGCTGGTATTAATGAAGAAGATGTGTATGAAGCAGGATTTGTAGAAGTAAACGAGGAAGATGGGAATATAATTCCGAATTATTTTGAACCGTTTGTACAAGAGAACATTGACATATGGGTTGACTCAAGGGAATATAATTCATTGTTTACCAAAGCAGACGCAGATCAAGATCGACCAAATATAATATAAGTGAGGAAAATGATTATGAAAAATTCTGTATTATCATGGCTTGATGAGACAGCCAAAAGGTTACCAAATAAGTTAGCACTTCAAGATATATCTGGGAATATCACTTATCAGGAATATAGAAGTAAGAGCCTTGCGATTGCATACAAGATAGTAGAACTCAATAAAGGAGAGATGAAAAAGCCGATTGTAGTTTATCTTGAGAAGGGTAAAGAGGTACTGGTATCTTTTATGGGTGTGGCTTATAGTGGATGTTTTTATTCGCCTATAGACACGGAAATGCCCCAGTCTAGAGTAGATAAAATTTTAGAAGTATTGAAACCGGAAATTGTCATTACAACAAATAAGCTAAAAACTAATTTTGAAAAGTTTAATTTTTATGGCTCATATATAATTTATGAAGAGACTATATGCTCCGAGGAGGATGAGACAGCGGTTAAACCCTACACAGAAAAGATAATAGATACTGATTTGCTTTATGTGTTATTTACATCAGGCTCAACAGGTGTTCCTAAGGGGGTATCTATTTGCCATCGTTCTGTTATTGATTATACAGATTGGGTTACAGAGACTTTTAATATTACGCAGAAAGATACATTTGGAAATCAGGCACCTTTTTATTTTGATAATTCAATTTTAGATATATATTCATGCATGAAAACGGGAGCAACGCTTAATATTATTCCGAAGAAATTATTCTTTCAACCAGTTCCATTGCTTGAATATATAAAGTATAACAAAATTAATACTATCTTTTGGGTACCATCTGCTTTAATCGTTGTTTCAAAATTAAAAGCATTTAGAAATGTAGATTTATCAGATACGCTTAAGCGTGTACTGTTCTGTGGTGAGGTTATGCCTAATAAACAACTTAATATCTGGAGAAAATTCCTTCCGAATGTGACATATGCAAATCTTTATGGACCAACAGAAATAACAGATGCATGTACGTATTATATTGTTGACAGAGAATTTTCAGATGATGAACCACTTCCGATTGGTATACCTATGAGTAATACAGATATTTTAGTTTTAAATGATGAGGATAAGCTTGTTACAGATGATGAAGTGGGTGAGTTGTGTGTAAGAGGAACATCACTAGCCATGGGATACTATAATAATCCTGAAAAGACAAGAAGTGCATTTGTACAAAATCCTTTAAATAAAGCTGTTCCGGAGATAATTTATAGAACAGGAGATCTTGTTAGATATAACGAATATAGAGAAATTATATATATTTCAAGAAAAGATTTTCAGATAAAACACCTTGGACATAGAATAGAACTTGGAGAGATTGAGACAGCAATTTCATCACTTGAAGAAGTTACGTTGAATTGTTGTTTATATGACGAAAAAAATCAAAAAATAGTTCTTTTTGTAGATGCACAAGTTGACAGAGATTATATTAAGGAAAGAATAGAAAAGTTAGTTCCAGAGTATATGATTCCTGGTAAGGTAATATATTTGGAAAATATGCCTATTAATGCAAATGGAAAAATTGATAGAATAAAACTTAAGGAGTTGATGTAATGAGTGAGTGTCAGTTTGATCATGTTGTAGTTATTGGATATGGAGTAGTTACAGGCGAAGTGCTTAAAACAGTTTATAGTTTAGCATCAAAATATGGATATACATATGAGTACATTGAACATGAGGTTCATCCATTTAATGCTGCAAAGAAACTTGCTGAAGCAAAAGGAATTCCGTATAATATTTTGCAAGATAAAAAGGATCTTACTAGATATTTTGAAGAATTACTGATGAAGAAAACGCTTATAATAAGTGCGAGTAATAATTATCTTTTTCCAGAAAAAATTGTCTCAAGTGAGAATATAGTCATAATAAATTTTCATAATGCATTGCTTCCAGAATTACCTGGAAGAAATGCACCCAGTTGGTCAATTTATGAAGGAAAAGATTATACAGGAATAACCTGGCATTATGTAACGGAAGGAGTAGATGAAGGAGATATTATTGTTCAAAAGAAGTGCGATGTAACTGCAGATATTAGGGCATATGAATTAGTGTCAAAGCAAATGCGTCTAGCAGGAGAAGCATTTGATGAATGCTATGAGTCAGTACTTATGAACCATGCTACTAGAAAAAAACAGGTTATAGAAAAGGGTAGAAAGATTTATAAATCATATGAGATTCCTGGAAATGGATGTTTTAATCTAGACGATTCTCCGAAGGAGATATACAAGCTTCTCAGAGCATTAGATTATGGGAAGAATAATATTTTTCCACCTGCTAGGACTAAAAAAAATGGTATAGATATTCAGATTAGAAGATACAAGAAGATATCGGTCTATGATAATGATGAAAGACAAGATAGCATATATATTCCATTTGATAATGAAAATCAATTGATGCTACGGTATGAGATTATTAATGAAATTGGATAAATTAAGATAACATTAATAGTTGTTAAAAGAAATTGGTAGTGAAGCAAGTAATCTGCTTTACAGAAAAGTGATTATGAAATCTGAACTACATAAAAAACACAATGACAGAGGAGAAGAAGGACATGAAACAAAAAATATTAGATGTAATTGCAGAAGTAAATAAGGATATCATTTTATATAATGGAGATAATTTGTTTGATGCAGGAATTCTAGATTCACTTCAAGTAGTAAATTTGATTGCAGAATTGGAAGATGCATTGGATATTGATATTGATGCGGCATATGTTGTTGAAGATAATTTCAAAACAAAAGAAGCAATCATTGCAATGATTGAAATGATTATATAGAATTCTGTGACATCATGCATCATAAGACCTGCTTTATCAAGGCGGCTGTTGATATCCGCAAAAAGTTTCTCGCCAAGCTTGTTTGATACAAGCATATGTTTGAACTTAAGCAGGGTAGTTGCATCGGGTACTTGTTGTTCATGGGAATCTATGTCCCTAAAGGAACGTATAGCATAACTGCTGTTGATAGAATCCTCGATTTCTTCATCGGACGGATTAAAACATATATGCATGAGATACATGGAATATAACAAAACACATTTTACCAATTCGTTGATTTATAAGAATACAATAACACGATGATTGTGGAATAGATATAATCATATCACCTACATAATTTTTTTGCCTGAAACATCTGTTTTTCCAGTGTATAATACTAGGTCAACTTTACAACGATCTTTTAGTAAAAGTGTACGGTTGACGCAAGGAAATACGTATTACATTTTAGTGTCAGGAAATTATTACTTTTCGACTGCAGATTATAAATTCAAGTTGGAAGAGTGAATAGTAATATGAGAAATTGTAAAATTAAAATGAAGTAATACACGAGAAGATGAAGAGGTATATTTGATGTATGCCTCTTTATTAATTTTATATATTATTTAATAAAATATTGAAAACAGAATAAAAAATGCCAAAAAGGAAATTATAATTGAATCACAGATGCTTTTGTAGTACTATAATAGTGTTAAAAAAAACTGGAGGTAAATTATGAGGGAATATGTTGTTCGGTTATCATCTTTAACAGTAAAAAACATAAAAAATGTAAAAAAAGGAACTATTTTTATGCCTTTGGCAAAGGAAAGAAAACTGAAATTAGGTGGAGCAGAGATATTAGGCATTTATGGGCAGAATGGATCTGGAAAAACAGCTATTGTCGATACTCTTTTTTTCTTACAACGTATCATGATAGGTAAGGAATTGGATCAAAATCTGATAGACTACATTGACATTGATTCATCAGATGCCAAAGTGAATGCTGAATTCAAAATTTTTGGACCCAATATTCTTTTTGAAGTTGGATATTATATTAATCTGATTAAGCAAAATGGGGAAGTTAAAATCAACAGAGAATATTTAAATTGCGCAATTAATAAGGATGGAATTAGAACAAATAAAAATATTTTTATAGATTATAAATATAACGAGATGGAATGCATTTTTAAACCGCAGAAAAGATTGGATGAAGTGGTTGGCAAAAACCAAGAGACGAAAATGGATCTTATTGTTGCAAGAAAAATAGCAGAAAAAAGCAACTGTTCTTATATTTTTGGGGAAAGCAGTAGAGAGATACTTTGCAAGGAATATAACAATGATTTTAAAAGTTATGGAATTGTGATTCGGGAATTATTTGATTTTGCACTGAAAGATTTATTTGTAATTAGGAATACTCATTCAGGGATGATAACTGCGAACTTTTTATTGCCAATGGCTTTTCGTGTGGAAAGTGATAGAATAGGGATGAAAGGTGATTTTGCAATTCCGCTTATGAAACCCGCAGTGCTTGATGCAGAAAAGAAAGAATTACTGCATACGATTGTGGAACAAATCAACACAGTACTATGCACAATTATTCCCGGAATGAGGATTGAGGATAAAGATTATGGACAGCAGGCTTTGGATTCCGGGGAAGATGGATGGAAGATAGAATTAATGTCTGTCAGAGAAGGAAAAAGACCGATTCCTATTCGAATGGAATCAGAGGGTATTATCAAAATAATTTCTATATTAAATGCTTTGATTCAGGCTTTTGCAAATCCATCCATTTGTTTGGTAATAGATGAATTGGATGCAGGAATTTTTGAATATATGTTGGGTGAACTTTTGGATATCTTTCAAAAGAGTGCAAAAGGGCAGTTGATTTTTACTGCTCACAATCTTCGGGCATTGGAGATGCTTAATAAAGAGAGTATTATGTTTTCGACCGTTAATCCAAATAATAGATATATTCATATGAAAAATGTAAAGGATACCAATAACGTTCGGAGCATGTATATTAGAAGTATTACACTCGGAGGACAGGACGAAATTATTTATGATGAAACTGATAGCTTAAAGATTGCAAGAGCATTTCGAAAAGCAGGAAGGAGCCTGTGTAATGAGTGAAAAGAAAGTGGTAGCGGTTATTGTTGAGGGATCGAGCGATGAGAGTGCAATCGGAAGCATTTTGAAAGAGTATTTTTCTTCAGAAGAGGTTCAGTTTGCAGTTGTGCATGGAGATATTACATCTGATGATAATACAACCGTAGATAATGTTATAAGCAAAATTTGTATTCTTGTTGATGGGATTAGAAAGAAATATGGATACGAATGGAAGCATTTTACTAAAATTATTCATATAGCCGATACAGATGGGGCATTTACCAGAGGATGTGTGAGGGAAGGGGAAGCAGAGGTGGAAGATATTCAATATTATGAAGAGTATATGGAAGCGCCTAATGTGGATGCAGCAGAGAGAAGAAACGAACATAAGTCGACTATAATGTATAAATTATATTCAACAGGAAAAGTACATGATATTTACTATAGATTTTATTACAATTCCTGTAATCTCGAACATGTTTTATACAATCAACTCAAAGACTTTTCTGACGAGGAGAAGATGGAATTATCCGATGATTTTGCTGATAAGTATGAAGGAAAAGTTCAGGATTTTATAGAATTTATTTCTGGAACAGATATTGCAGTTCCTGGGACATATAAGCAGACATGGAAATATATACAGAAAGACAAAAATTCACTTCAGAGACATTCGAATATGCATTTGATTTTTGGGTAGAAATATTAGTATTAGACGTACTAAATTTCTGATTTAGTTGCAAAAACTCTGGAAGTCCATAATCCTGTTTTTGAGTCTCAATGAAAGAAAAGCTAGTGAACCTTTCCTGGTATAACCAAGAACATCGCTAGCTTTTCTCTTTCATGTTAAAGAACATTTAATGTTCTATGTTCTCTTAATTATTATATACACCGAACAAGGAATTGATTCTCTTGTTTGTCGGCTTGATTTATTATACATAAGAACAGAAGATACGTCAATCAAAATTTCCAATATATGAGAAAATTCATTTTAGGAAAAATATAAAGTTTTTATGGGAACTATTTCATTTGCGAATAAGATGGGTTATACTACTATAAACGATAATTAACTAAAAAGGTATGGAGTAACGACAGTTTTATGTTGGAGGAGTTTTGATTTGCCAGAAAGAAATACTATGAAAAAAATTCAGGAATTACAAATATTTTTTGATTGGAGAAAAAGGATCTGGAAAAACAGCATATTCGGTGTATATGTCGAAATCTGATAAGATAAATAGTTTTTGTTCCATTTCACTTGTGGAAAATACGCTGTATCAGAGATTTCTTAATATGAAAAGACAGAAAGCATTGGAACTTTCAAGTTTCAAAGATGTATGGATTAATTTGATTTATTTGATTCTTGCAGAAAAGATCAGAAAAGAATATGGTGAGACTTTTTTCAGCAGCATTAAGTATAAACAATTATCGAAGGCAATAGATGTTTTTTATAGTGATGCTTTTAAACCGGAATTTGTGAATGCCTTTGAATTTGTTGACAATGCATCTGCATCTATTAATTCGATGATGAAACAGGGGCTGTTTTCAACTGGAACTAAGGCATCTGCGGAAACGTCCCAGAAGTATGTGGAACAGAGTTTTCAGATTAGTCTTTTGAAGATAAGAGATGGTTTTGAAAAAGCATTTATGAGTGTTAATTTGAAAAAACCAACGATTTTGTTTGTGGATGGCATTGATGCAAGACCAAGAGATATTGATAATGAGCAGTATTTTGAGTGTTTGGTTGGACTGGTAAATGCAGTTTTAGAAATGAATCAATCATTCCTGAAAGAGAAACAGATCAAAATTATGTTGCTGATCCGACCGGACATTATGTATAAAATGCCAGTTCATAATATGAATCAGAAGCTTAGAAATAATTCGGTGTTGTTAAATTGGGTAACTTCTTATCGCAAATATATTGATTCAAAGTTATTTAAGATTGCAGACGATTATTTTATGAAGCAGCAGGATTATTCATATGAACTGGGAGAATGCTGGAATTATTATTTTCCATACAAGGTGGAATATCAGGAAAAATGGAAAGCACCAGATAATCCGTTTGTTGAATTCTTGAGGTATTCCTTATACAAACCAAGAGATATTTTAACCATGTTAAACGAGATGGTTGATGCAACAAGTGGTACGCAGTTTAAACATTCTGATTTTGAAGGTATTTTATCCAATTATTCGACGTATTTAAAAGGCGAATTGAAAGATTATATGTTAATTTATATGGATGATTCAGATTATAATAATTTTAGTATATTCTTTGATTATTTTCAGGGGCATAGAAATTTCAATTATAAATTTTTTGAGGAAAAACATTTAGAATATATAAAGTATTTAAGAGAATTAGGACGGAAGATTCCACCGTTTATGGAGACTGCGAGTGAAGCCTTACAGCTTTTATATGATACGAATATCATTTGTTATAAAATATATGAAACTTTGCCAAATGGCAAGCGGAAGAATAAAATGTTTTGGTCATATAAGGAACGTAATTATGCAAACATGCAGCCTGAAGTAAAGAAGGGCGGCGAATATTCATTTCATATGGCATATGCGAGAGCCTTTCGATTGTTTTAAAGTAAATATCATAGGATGATCACAAGGCCTTTAGATTATAATAAGTCTAAAGGCTTTCTTCAAAGATAGCAAAAAGGAGGCAGAATATGTCAGTGAATGTTGCGATTGGAGTGCAGGATTTTTCAACATTGATAGAAAACCATTATTTTTATGTGGATAAAACAGCCTTTTT
>QWCY01005706.1_pt1 | contig 11563 bp, 12 predicted proteins | sample 1972631 | NCBI WGS metagenome assembly QWCY01 (sample SAMN09866696, study PRJNA288562) | Human gut metagenome isolate pre1_stool, whole genome shotgun sequencing... | isolation source: gut | host: Homo sapiens | place: USA: California
AAACTTATTTTTCTTATATTCTAATATATAATCGCAAACAACCATATCCGCATTAAATTTTAATGCTATATCCATCATTCTTTCTTTTTCTTTTTTGAGTTGTTCACTTTCTTTTTGTAATTCATTTTTTAAGTTATAGGTTTCGTTTTCTCTTAATGATTCATCTAAACGATGATATCTTTCTTGATAAGTTTCTTCATCTTGATTTAATTGTGTAAGTTTTTGTTGTACAAAATTGAGTTGATCATTTATTTTTTGATATTTCTTTTGACTATTATCAATAATAGCTTGTAATTGCTTTTCTTGTAATTTTTCTTTTAAACATTCTAAAACATCCATTTGAAAGTGCGTATCTAAATAAGTGTCATATTGACTTACAACACCTTCTAATGATTCACATTCTTTTTTAGATATTTTTAATTTTTCTTCAAGAACTTTATAGTGTTTGATACTGTCTCTTAAATTTTGAATATCAACAAAGTCTTCTTTTAATAAAAAGTCAACAATGAATTGATAAACATTATCAATCGCTTTAAAAGTAAGTGCTCTCGTTACTAAATCAAAATATTTACTTTTAACACCTAAAGCATTTCCAAATAAACTTTCTCCTTCTTTAATTGTATCTTTAAAAATACCTGTTTGTTGATGATCAATTAAAGCTTTTTTAAATTCTTTTCTCGTCAAAACTCTTCTTTCTTCAATAAATGCTACATCGCTGATTTTACAATCAATAATTTGAAAAAAATCTCTATTTAATCTTCCACCAGCTGGTAAATCAATAACAGTTCCAATAATTTGATATTTTTCTGTTTTTTCATCATAAAACTCTAATGCAATATAAGTTGTCACATCACCATTTCTAGCATATTCATGTCCTTCAATCCCTGTTTTACAACGAATATAGGACTCTAATGTACGATTTCCAATATCACTTGCTGCTTTATTAAATTTACATTTACCAGCAGTTAAAACATATTGAATCGCATCTAAAATTGTAGATTTCCCTGTTCCATTTTCTCCAGTAATTAAGGCATTTTTATAGATTTCAAACTCTTCATTAGAAAAAGTATGCCAATTAATCAGTTTCACTTTCGTTAATGTTTTCATCGTGATCTCCTTTTTTATATTGTTGAATACGTTGATTGATTTCATCTATTTTTTGAATTGGTAAAATATAATTAATTGTTGGATAAATAATTAAACGTGTATCATCTTCGTTTAAATCACCAATACGTTCACATATATTATATCTTGACAAGAAATGATAGATATTTTTTAAATCTGTCTTTTTTAGACGTTCGTTATAAATACCAGTTGCTTCTATTTCACTATGAAGTTCCCCAAGGGAAATATGAATAAATTCAGTATCTTGTAACTCTTGTGATTTTTGAAAATAAAGTTTTCTAAGTAACAATAAAACAATTGTTTGCATTTGATTAAGATTTAAATGATTGTAATTATTTAAATTATGGATATAGATTACACGGTCTGCTTTATATAAATGAAAATCATAATCAAGCATCATTAAAAAATCTTTAAATAGTTGTTCATTTTCACTAATAAAATAATAATCTTCGCGATCTCTTTTTCTTCCACCACAAATAAAATTAACCGCTAATAATCGATTTAAAATACGTGAAAATTCTTCTTTTCTTTTTTCAGATAATAACAAATATGCCTGTGACATATTTTTCATCAGTTCATTTTTATTCATCTTCAACTCTCCTTATTATAAATTCTCTAAATTGATAATGATCTTTCTTTATAATATTTTCTTGTGGTTCTATTTTATATCGAGCATTTTGACTATAACCATAAAGCCATGTCAAAATAAATAAAGATAAATCTTTATTTTGATCATAATAATTTGAACCCAATATTGTTTCTTGTTGATCCAAACATTGTAAAACATTTTTTTCAATGGCTGTTTTTGTATATTTTTCATTTTGTTTTAGTTTTTCAATCGCCATTAAACGTGTTTGTTCATCTAATTGTGTATCTAAAATCAAATCCGTATTTTTAACTTTTTTTATTTGTCGTGGTAAATATAAAGAATTTTGATCTAAGTATTTATTAATTGAAATCGTTGCTACTTGATCAAACACTTCTGGACATTCTTGCCCTTCTTTAATGATGTCATTGATTTTTCCACCAATATCTTCTTTTACATTCATTAAAAACATAATACGATTTGTTGCTGAAGCAACAAACTTTTCATTTTTACGATTGATTTCATTAATTAAATCTAAAATACTTTCAAAGGCATCAATAATATAAGATGTTTGTTTATAAAACAAATCCATTGCCTCTTGATAAGTTAAATCTTTAGAAAGCATGATATTTCCTATAATCGTTTCAGATGTTGCTTGATCATCTTGGATTTTTTGAATTTGAGAAATGATACTATTACGATATTTTAAAGGATGATCTTTAGTTGTTAGATTATAAAAAGCACGATCTACTATCTTTAATTGATAATCACTTAATAAAGAATCTAAAATTTGATTTAAATCATTTTTCATATTATCTTGAACAAGACGTTTGATATAACGCTTAATATTTGTATTCAAATTTTTTAATTTTGTCATTAAGCTTTTTGTCATACTATATTGTGCATCAAGAATCTTATGTCCATTTTCAATATCAAAATTTTTAAACTGCGAATAAATACTATAAACCATACTTGAATACTCAATATCACGATCTTCTTCTAAATTTATTAATGTTTCAATGATACTAATAGCATAATCTTCAAAACTAGCATACACATGATAGTTTTCCCCTACTTCTTCACTCAACCAACCACATTCTTTTAATCTTCGATAAACATAAAAAGCACGTTCTCTTGGCGATTGACTTTGAAGTTCTTCAAGTTCAATTAAGTGACTACTAAAATATTTTGTTAACTCATAAATCAAGTTTTCTTTTAAAGATGCAAAGGATGCATCATCCTTAATATACTCATAAAGAACACAAATACATTCACTGATAACAACACGATCAGCTGTATTAAATATATTAAAAAAGTTTCTTGGTAATGTATCAAATATATTAACCATGGTTACCTCCAATCACTAAAAACTCTTTTTTATTTATAAATAGCTTCGCAATTATAACATTTTTTAAGTTATTAAAAAAGATGCTTTCGCATCTTTATCCTTTTAATCCTCTTGATTGTCAATCCATATCTTCAATAACAATATCATAGATTTCACCAAGTGTTGAACAATATTCTAAAACCTTCTATAGTTCATTTGTATGAAAATGAATTTTAATCAATTAATCATCTTCAACAGCTAACAAGCAATCTCCCTTAAAATGTGTTGTAAAGTATTCACTAATTTCATCTTCATTTAAATTTTTTCCTTCAATTAATAATTGTGTATCAGATTTAAATTCTAAAATAGTTAGCTTCTTTATTTTAATAATGTATAAGCAATAGACGCCATGATTCGTGGCCCTTTATTAAGTACTTCTTCATTGAAATTAAATGATGTGTTATGAGGTGAAGCTGTAATATCTGTCAATAATTTCATATAAGTAGCTTTACCCCCATGAACTTGGACATATTCCATCATATAAGAAAAATCATCACTACCTCCTAATGGATTTAAATTTTCTGGAGGTAATTTTAAATCGGGCATTTCTTTAACACAAATATTTCGTATTTGATTCATAAAATCTTCATCACAATTTAAAGCAAATGCTTTCCCCATTTGTTTAATTTCAACAACAGTATCATGCATCAAAGCACAGGCGTTAATAATATCTCTTGCATAAATTTCCATATAACGATTTAATTCTGTCGTTACACCACGTACTTCTATTTCAAGTTTTGCTGTATCAGGAACAACATTTCTACCTGTTCCTGCATGAACCGTTCCTACATTGACACGTGTTTGTCCATCACTGTTTCGAGGAATCGAATGCAAATTAATAATACAGTTAGCTGCTGAAAGCAATGCATTCTTACCGAATTGTGGAGATTCTGCCGCATGTGTTGAAACTCCATGATAAATGACATCTAATTTCGTTGTTGCAAATGATTCATTCATTCCAAAATAAAGATCGTAATCTTTAACACGAGGCATAATATGCGCTGCAAAAATATAATCGACATCATCTAAAAAACCACTTTCACAAATGGATTTTGCTCCTCTTACACCTTCTTCAGCCGGTTGAAAAATAATTTTCAAAGTCCCATGTAAGTGTTCTTTAAGCTCCATCAATATTTTAGCAGTTGTTAAACCAATAGATGCATGACCATCATGTCCACAAGCATGCATCGCTCCTAAATGACAAGAAGAAAAACCTTCTTGTTTTGGATAATGCCCATCTGTTGAATCTTCAACAAGCCCTAAAGCATCAATATCAAAACGAATAGCTACAACAGGCCCTACACCGTTTTTTAAGATACCTGCAACAGCTGTCATTCCATTTTTAACTTGTTCTAAATATTTAGGATTTGCCCCTTCTTTTTTAGCACGTAAATAATTAATATTAAAAATCGCTTCTGGCGGTAATCCCATACGCGCATCTTTATCCATAATTTCTTTTCCTACTAAAACCTCATAACCTAAGTTTTCTAAAGTAGTTGCAATTTGACATGCTGTACGTATTTCTAACCAGCCTCTTTCAGCAAAGTGGTGAAAATCTCGGCGCTGATTAATTGTTTCTTGATGGTATTTTTGTGCAAGTTGTTTGATTGCCTCATACATTTTTATCACTTCCTTGTTGATTTTATTATATCTCAAAATAAAAAATGATGATAGCTTTTTACACTATCATCAATAAGTAATACGATGTTTTCCATCTCTTTTTGAAATATACATTCTTTGATCACATTTATTTAATAAATCTTGTATTGTTTCTTCATCACGAATACCAGCAACACCAATACTTAATCTTACGATATCATGATAAGCACCAGCATGTAAAATAACATGATCAAAGGCATCTTTAATATCTCTGGCAATTGAAACTGCCCCATCTTTTTGATAAGCTGGTAGAATAACTAAAAATTCGTCTCCGCCATAACGACATGGCTCCATAGTTGGATATTTTTGATGTTTAATATTATTTAAAACAGTTCCAACATGTTTAATAACTTCATCTCCAATATGATGTCCATAATTATCATTAACACTTTTAAAGTTATCTAAATCTAATAACAAAATAGAAAATGGTGTATTATTTTCTAAATATTCTTTATGCAACGTATCTAATTCTGCATGAATAAAACGTCGATTATAAAGTTGTGTTAAAGCATCTATAGCGTTTTCTTGTGAAAGTTCAACATTAAGCTTTGTTAAAATTTTGGCTTTTTCTTGATTTTCTCTAAGTGCCTTTACATCACTTGTCATATCTTCTGTAATAACAAAAACACCGATTGTTTCTCCTTGACTATCATATAACGGATATTTTCTTGTATGTGCAATAAGCGTATAGCCATCATGATTTTTTCCTTCAGTTTCTACAACATTAATTGCTTGTCCTGTTTCCATGACACGTTGTTCATCTTCAAAAGCTTGTTTAGCGTGTTCTTGTGAATCCGGAAACAAATCAAAATCAGTTTTACCAATAACGGCTTCCTTATTATTTTTAAATTGTGGATGTTTTTGATAAAACTGATCATTAACATATAAGATTTCACTTTTTCTATTTTTAAACAAAATAACTGATGATCCATCAGCATGAACAATTGACTCAATGAGTTTTAATGGATTCACCTTTAATTTTGTAAATAATTCATCAAATTTCATTTTCCATCACCATTACTATTTTATCTTTGAAATAGCAAAATGTAAAGCCTTTCATCATGTAATGTTTGTTAAAAATTTTTGATTTGGGCAGTATATATAGATTTATTTCCATTAACTAAATAAGCAAAAATACATATAATAAGAAATGCTATCATTTGATGCCCACCAAAGACTTCTAAACCTATCATCATGGGTGCTAAAAGTGTATTTGTTGCTGAAGCAAAAACTCCCGTATATCCTAAAGCTACACATAATTCAATAGGCAAATGAAAAATTGGGGCAAGTATAAATCCTAGAGTTGCTCCTATTGAAAATAAGGGTGTTACTTCTCCACCTTGAAACCCAATTGCAAGAGTTACAACAGTAAAAATAAGTTTTAAAAACCAATCATAATAAGTCACATTTCCATAAAATGATAAATCAATTAAATTTGTGCCTAAGCCACTGTATCTTCCTTTAAAAATCATTAGCCCTATCACTAATAAAATAGAAATATAACCTATTCTTTTATAGGGATTTTCTATTTTATTTTTAAAAAATGTTTTTAAAGCAATCAACGACGTTGAAAATATTCTTCCAACAATTCCCAAAATAATTCCTACTAAAATCATTAACATCATATTTTTTAAATCATTCATATTAATACTTTGTTGAATATTTACACTAAATTTTTCCAATCCTAAAAAATGCGACGTATAAGAAGCAGTAAAAGATGCTATAACCCCTGGAAGTAAAGCTTCATACTCTATTTTACCTATAACCATAACTTCCATAGCAAAAAACAAAGCAGTAAGTGGTGTTTGAAATAATCCAGCAAATCCAGCTGCCATTCCGGTAATCAACAAAACTTTTCCATTCTTAGGAAAATGAAAATATTTTGTAAAATAATGAGAGAGCGTCGCTCCAATTTGTACAGCCACTCCTTCTCTACCTGCACTTCCTCCAAATAAATGAGTTAACCATGTTCCAATCATAACTAAAGGAATAAGTGCTAAAGGAATCCCTTTTCTTTTTTGTTGACCTGTTTCAAAGACAAGTGTCATTCCTTTTAAACTCAGTTCATTAAAGTGATAGTAAAGCCAAGTAATCACTATTCCTGCAATTGGTAAAAAAGGAATTAAATACCAAAAATATTTATTGCGTATCTCACCTATTAAAATAAGTCCTTTACCAAAAACAGTATCAATACCTCCTACAACGATTCCCATAACACCTGCAAATATCATATACTTTAATAATTCTTTTTTATTTTCCATGTTTCCTCCTACAAAAAAAGCTAATCACCCTGTGTATTACACAGAAGTCATTAGCCAAATAGCGGTTTCGATATAAATCGAGGGAGAACCTCATTCCCATGGATTAAACTTATCATATTTTTTAAGATAAAACAATAATTATAATAAATTTTTATCTCTTAAAATATGTCCATTTGTATAATCAATATCATCAACATGATTGATCATTCCTTGATGATATCTCTTTTGATTAATATTATGATAACTTACAATATTAAAATGCACTTCTTGATCTACTGCAACAACGATTAAGTTTTGTCTTTTTTGATGCTCATTCTTTTCTTGTGCTTTAAAGACATAAATATATTTAAAACATTGTTTGAGTGTTTTTACAACATTCTTTATATTTTGACTATATTTACCACTTAATGACCCAATGATATTTGTTATATAAATTCCTTGTGGGTTTAAAGATTCTTTTATTCTTTTGATTGCTTCCAATGAATGAAGTTCTAATACTAAATTTTCACCAATAAAGACATCACTTAAAATAGCATCATATTTCTTTTTGTTCCTATTTATATAATCTCTTCCATTTTCAAAATAACAATGAAATCTATTTTTATTCTTATCAAATTTATTAATAGTTTCTTCTAAATAGAAGTATTTATTAGAAATATCATAAAGAACTTTGTTAATTTCAACAACATCAATATTTCCTTGATGATGCGCTAAAAAATATTTTGGATAATGAAAAGCACCACCACCAATTAATAAAACATCATTAATTTGTCTATCTTCTAAATAATTTTCATCAAACATTAAATCAAATAAATACATATATTCAAAAAGTAATTCATTTTGTAATTCTTCTTCTATATAAGTTGCTGATTCCATACCACCATCTATATCAAGAACTCTTACTCGATGCTTATTATGTCGACCATAGCTAATGGTAATATGTCCATAAGGACTTTCTATTTCAATCTTATCGTTATACAATTCTTATTACCCTACCTTTAAAATTTAAACGAATCCCAATTTGGTTTTCCACTATCATAGTAATCACATGATTCTTGCCAAGATTTCATTTCATCTTTAATGGTATCGCATAAACATTCATAGTCATCTTTTTTAAATTTATCATGATTCATCATTGATTTATAAAACTTTTTAAAACTAGCTGCTGTTTCTTTTATAGAATTTGGTGAAGACCACATACATTTTCTAATAAAGAAATCTCTAAAGAACAAATCAACTTCATTATTAACTTCTTCATAATTTGCATTATTACGATTTAATAAATATTCATTGATAAAGAAATCAACATTTTGTATATGTTTCTTAATTGTTTTATCAGATAGATTTGAAAGATCTTCTTTAAAAATATTTAATAATTCTTCATGTTGTTTTACAATTTTTTCTTTGTCAAACGGTTCTTTAAAATACATAGACATATCTCCTTTGGTTTTAAACTATTATAATTAATTTTCTTTTATCTAATTTTATCATATTTAATAATTGTTCCATACTAATTCTAAAAATAATTTAAAAACAGGAATATTACAACACAATTGTTGTTCATCCTGTTTTATTATTTATTAATATCTAATACTGCATAATATGCATCTCTAAACGCATCAAAGCAACATTTGCTTTTTTACAATCACCAATAATATGAGTTGATATGTCAAGTTTTTCATAGGCACTTGTGTCATTTGATTTAAAACAACTACCATAATAACACCATCTTATAAATATTCTTTTTCACTTGCAATAACAACTTTTTTAGGATGTGAAGTCATAGAGAGACTATCTGTTTCTTCTTCTAATAATCCTGGATTTCTTATTCACGTAATATGTTTGATACTTGGATCATACAAAGAATTACTACAATAACGAATTTGATTCACTTGACCATTTTTAGCTTTATTACAAAAATTTGCATCGGCAAGTTGCGCACGCGCCATTACAATTAAATCTGCTTTATCATCTTCTAATATCTTTTCAGCAAATTCAGGAGTATTGATACGTCCACAAGGCATTGTAAACATTCCTGTTTCTTTACGAATACGTTCACCATCTTCTACATTGAATCCATTTTTAATATCTACAGTAGCTACTTCATAAAGAGTTACAGCTGTTATAATATTTCTACGTGATATATTTAAAACATTGACACCATATTCTTTGGCATCTTTACAAAAGTCAATCACTTCTTTAAGAATTAATCCACTTTCAAGCATATCATCATGACAATCTATTTTCAAAAATAGAGGCATGTCTTCTGATATATTTTGGCGAATAGCTTTAATACATTAAAGTGGAAATTTCTATTGATTGTCAAAACTCCCACCCCATTCATTACTTCGATGATTGATTCCACTAGAAAACATTGAGTGTGGTAAATAATTATGAGCGCAATGAAATTCTAAAAAATCAAATCCAGCTTCAACTGAACATTTAGCTACCTCACCAAACTTATTAATGACATCTAATAATCTTTCAAAAGTAATTTCTTGCACAGTATATTCTGCATTTAATGGTATATCATTTGGAACTAGAATTTTTGATTTTTAATCTAAAGCAACAGCTAAACCTCCTTGCCAAAGTTGAATACATGTTTTCTCACCAACATCATGTACTACACATTTAATTTTTTAAATCCTTCAATATACTTATCTTCAGTAATAGATAAAAAACCAAAAGGTGCACTTGCTTTGTCAACAGCAGTAACCTCAATTGTATTTAAACCATTACCATCTTTAGCACGTGCTACATGATAAGCAATCAACTTATCTATAACACTTTTTCTGCCTTCACTTTCCACACTTTCATGCGTACCTATCGCAGACATCACAACACGATTTTTTAATTCCATGCCACGAATCTGTATCGGTTCAAATAATTTATCAAATATTCCTTTTTCCTCCTAAGCGTTTGCTTTTTTTCTCTTAATCATAGCATTATGCAAAAGTGCTATCAAACAAAATATAGAGAAATTAATTTTTAAATCTATTTTCTTTATGTTAAAATTTATAAAGAAATAATATTAAATATTTGGAGAAATAAAATGAACAGCTATATCAAACAATGGTTAGAAATTATAGAAAATATGAATAATGATAATACATATAAACTTGCATGGGGAAGAGCTATTATTGAACTATGTTTTGAAACAAATCAATTAGATAAACAAGTAACTTTTACATTTCAACATATTGCAAAAAAGATGATTAAATATTATTGGAATCAAACCTATTTCTTTCATCTTGATCAAAGTCCAAACAAAAAGAAAATTCCCATTTTAGTTCAAAATGTCAATCTTCTAATTGATCTATATGAATCTATTCAACGTACTCATGTTCCTGTTTGGTTTGATAAAGCTGAGACTATTTTAAAACATGAAAAACAATATCGTAAAATTATCAACGACAGTGCTAAAACATTAAAAAATGATGTTTCTTGGAGATTTAAATTAGCAAATAAAAAAGAATATGATCTTTATTATTTAGATAAAAATTGCATGTTTATTTCTTTTACTAAACAACAAGTACTATCGCTTAAAGAATATAGTTTTGTTTTATCTCAACTTATTAATTTTAAATGGGCTCAACTTCTTGAAAAATTTAATCATTCTCCAAGAATTGCTTCTAAAGTAAAAGGCATTTCTGATAATACTATTAAAAGAAGCAGTTTAACAAAATATAAAAATATTCTTTTAAAAAGCAATAACTATCAGGCAATTGATTTTTATACTGGAAAAGTATTACAAGAAAATGATATTTCTGTTGATCATGTCATTCCGTGGTCTTTCATGTACAGTGATGATATTTGGAACTTAGTTTTAACAAGCAAATCAAATAATTCATCAAAATCAAATATCATTCCTTCTCAAGATGTAATAGAGAGTTTAAAAGGAAGGAATGCTCGACTAGTTAAATTAATTAATGATAGCAAGTATAAAGATGAATTACTTTTAGCTATAGAAAATGATTATGTTGATAAGTTTTATTTAGCTATGAAAATCTAGTAACATCAATTTGTCTTCTTTTTTGAATATCACTTTTTTGATATTTCTCTTCTCTTTCCAGAGCAGGATATTCTGAATACATCATGCCACAGGATTTTCAAAAAATCTGAGACTGTTTATATTGTAAAAAGCTATATTAACCCAGGTTATTATTATCAGAGCAGATAAACCGGCAGATCCTCTGCGATCTTTACAGGCTTTCCTTCTTCTGCCGGCCTGTTGCCTGAAAGAAATTTTAACTGTATTTCCTGGGAATCCATAGGCGTTACCACAGACTGTGTTACTTCTTTTGGCGCTGCCTTTGCAGTAGCTTGCCCTGTTGTTTTCCCGGATGCTGTTTTATTTGCTGTTTTTGTTGCTGCCTTTATTGTTTTTGCTTCAGCTGTATTTTTAGCTGCTGCCCTTTGAATGCTTGCCTTACCTACTGACACGATCCATTACCTCCTCTGCAAGTTCTGTATATTCTTTTGCACTTCTGCTGCTTTTCTTAAATTCTACCACTGGCGCACTGGCATCCTGTGCCCACTCAATGG
>QWCY01006272.1_pt1 | contig 11556 bp, 11 predicted proteins | sample 1972631 | NCBI WGS metagenome assembly QWCY01 (sample SAMN09866696, study PRJNA288562) | Human gut metagenome isolate pre1_stool, whole genome shotgun sequencing... | isolation source: gut | host: Homo sapiens | place: USA: California
AAAATGATAGAGCAAATAGGTCATGATGACAAGAACGAAGACGAACTCTACCTTATAAACCAATTGGGTAGCTGGATTGACTAGTCCAAGACTAGTAGTGGCTGCCCTAAAAGCATTGACACTATTGACCAAGGGAAAGCTGAAAGCTGCAAAAAGTGGCATAAAGCCTTTTTTAACCAGTCTTACGAAGAGATTAAGAGCATAGAAAAAGAATGCTTGCGAGAATAAGAGTAGGGCAAGTAAAATAATAGTTGCAGGTCTTTGATTACTCTTGATTGAGCTGGTAATGAGAAGGGCCAGAGGTGCTGCTAAAATGGCAAGTATAGGTCGATAGAGGTGAGGGATGGCTATCTGTCTCATTCTCCACAAAACAAGTGGAAAGAGGGCTAGTGTCGCCAGTCCCGTTAGTCCCAGAATAAGTCCCTTGATGCTAGTTGGAACACTAGCTGGTACTGTCACAAGACTGATAGCAGGTCCAACGTAGATCACGAACCAGCTTGGAAAGACTTGGTTCAAAGATAGTGGGTGCATAAAACGCAGACTGAAAAAAATAATATAGGCAATATAAAGTCCAAGGAGCCCAACCCAAGTCACACTTAAGCCTATTTGAGCTAGTGGAAGGCGGCTGGCAAAGAGAAAGGCAGCCATAAAGTAGCTAGCAAAGGCCGAAGCAATGACTGGATTGTGCAAATCTTCCCTTACTTTTTCAAAGCCAAGAATCAAGCGTCCTAGTATAAGCATAAAACCTATACTTGCCAGAAACCAAATGCCCTGAGCAATCAGGGCATAGTGGTTTATTTGATTGGATAAACTAAAGAGGGCAAGAACTAGACTAGATAGGGCCAAGGGAATTTTCTTAAAAAATACCTTCATTGTTCTACCGGCCTGTCTAGCTAGCTGCAAGAATGTGACGAAGCTGTACCGCACTCGGAGATACAATTGGAAGGAAGACGCCTTCATTCCAACGACGGATAAAGCTTGACTCTGATTCTTTCAAATAGCCACGACCACCACTAGCCTGAAGTTCGAGGAGCAGGCTGTTGGCTACGACGTCGACAATATCGATACGCAATTGGAAAAGTTCACGTGGTTTTTCAATGAAATAATTAGCATCATTAAGACCCGCAAAGAGTTGGTCTTGAATAGCAAGAAGATTTCCACGTGTTGCTTCAAATTCCTCACGAAGAACGCTACGGTTACTGTTTAGACTAGCTTCAACCTCATCAAGAGAACGTTGTGCCAAACCAAAGGCAAGACCAAATTGGAAACCAAGGAAGTTCGGACGTGTTTTGGCAATATAGTCTGCCCTTCTTGGCTGATAGTAACATTCAATTCTTCAATATCAGATAAGAATTTGACGGCGTTAGACAAACCGGTACCACCAGCACGCTCACCGGTATATAATTCTTTCAACCATGTTTCACGAGGGTAAGCATTGTCGCTAGCTAAGATATACTCGATGAAAGTACGGTGTCCCCAAGAAATAAAGGAAGCTGTCAAAGAGTGTTGTGCCAATTCATTAAGCACATCAACAACGTGAGTAGGACCACCACCTAGGCCATTAAACTCAGCAGGTACGCCGATCTTAAAGACGTCGTTTTCAGCAATTTTTTCAAGAAGTTGGTCCGCAATTGGTCCAGACTCTTGGTCAATATGGTCAGCGTTGGTGTCCAACCAAGTAAGGAATTCTTTTGAAAAACGTGACATAGGCTTAGATCCTCCTCTAGTTTATCGTTTGGTTTTGAATTAAGCGAATTCTTGAAGTTCAGGGTTAATCGGTGTTTGTGCGAGATTGTTAGCGTAGTTACACAAGCTAGCAAGGCTGACACCCAAGATAACGTCAAGGGCATTTTGAGCAGTGTAGCCAGCTTCCAAGAAGTCATTGTAGGCTTCGTCACCAACAGCACCTTTAGTATTGATTACGGCAATAGTGAATTTAGCAAGGGTATCAAGTTTTGGATCGTCTTCGATTGGTGTACGGTTACGAAGGGCTTCCAAAAGTTGAGGTGCCATTTGGATTTGCTTGATTGAAAAGGCTGTGTGACCTGCCACACAGAAGGCACATCCGTTAGTAACAGCAGCTGTAATTTGAACAACCTCACGTTCAGTTGGTGTCAATGAATTGCGACGGTTGATTTCACCGACAGTACGGTAAGCTTCAAGCGCAGTTGGCGCATTAGCAAGGAGACCAATCAAGTTTGGAATGAATCCCCCATTGGCATCTTTGACTGTTTGAAGGACGTCTTTAACTTCTTCTGGTGCAGTTTCGATTGTATGAATGGTAATATCTGGCATGATTTCTATTCTCCTTTAGATAGAAACGACATCTAGCAAGTTGCTGAGTCGTTTAATTTTTTGTCATGGACCTATGATAGCACTGTATGACTTTTCTGTAAAATTTATATTATTTATGGCTAGTCATAAATTTGATTTATATGTGCTATAATGGAGGGTAGTAAAAGGCCTTTGAAGGTATATTTAGGCCCCCTAAAAGTAAAGAAAGTTGAATTATGTTAAATAAAAACGATATTGTAGAAGTTGAAATTGTCGATTTGACACATGAAGGATCAGGCGTAGCCAAGGTCGACGGCTTTGTCTTTTTCGTGGATAATGCCCTACCGGGTGAAGTCATCAGAATGCGTGTGCTTAAGCTTAAGAAGAATATCGGCTTTGGTAAGGTTGATGAGTATGTGACCCTTTCACCAAGTCGTAATCAGGATATTAATGCTACTTATCTTCGTTCAGGGATTGCTGATTTTGGGCATATGACTTACACTGAGCAGCTTAAGTTCAAGCGTAAACAAGTCGTCGATAACCTCTATAAGACAGCCGGTATCTCGGACGTAGAAGTTGCTGAAACACTAGGTATGGAAACACCTTACGCCTACCGTAATAAGGCGCAGGTGCCCGTTCGCCGTGTTAAAGGTCAGCTTGAAACAGGTTTCTACCGCAAGAATTCGCACGACTTGATTCCAATTGAAGATTTCCTCATTCAAGACAAGGAAATTGATAAACTCATTGTCTTTGTCCGTGACCTTCTCCGTCGTTATGACCTCAAACCTTATGATGAGAAGGAGCAGACAGGTTTGATTCGTCATTTGGTAGTTCGTCGTGGTCATTATTCAGGTCAGATGATGTTGGTCTTTGTAACGACCAAACCAAAAGTTTTCCGTATTGACCAAGTCATTGCTAAGATTACGGAAGCCTTTCCAAGTATTGTTTCAATCATTCAAAACATCAACGATAAGAACACTAACGCCATCTTTGGTAAGGAGTTCCGCACCCTTTATGGCCAAGACACCATCACAGACAGTATGTTGGGCAATGACTATGAGATTTCTGCCCAGTCTTTCTATCAGGTTAATACTGAGATGGCTGAAAAACTCTATCAAATAGCCATTGATTTCTCAGATCTAAACAGCGACAGCATTGTTATTGATGCCTATTCAGGAATCGGGACAATCGGTTTGTCATTTGCGAAACAGGTCAGGGAAGTCTACGGCGTTGAAGTCATCGAAACAGCTGTTGAAGATGCCAAGAAAAATGCAGAACGCAACGGCATTACAAATGCCCACTATGTGGCTAACTCAGCTGAAAATGCCATGGCTAAATGGAGCCAGGATGGTATCAAACCAGATGTCATCATTGTAGATCCACCACGCAAGGGGTTGACGGAAAGCTTCATCAAAGCCAGCGTCGCCATGCAACCTGAGAAGATTACTTATGTCTCATGTAACCCAGCAACCATGGCGCGTGATATCAAACGCTATCAAGAGTTGGGCTATGAATTGAAGAAAGTACAGCCGGTGGATCTTTTTCCGCAGACGCATCACATCGAGTGTGTAGGTCTGCTCACTCGTGTGGAACGGTGATATAATAAGGTTTTGAGCAGCTCGGGGGAATCCTCGGATTGCCCTTTTTCCGTGTAAAAATGACTTTTTCATGGCGAACCGTAGAGTTGACAGAAATGTTATGGAGCCTTGAGTTGACGGGTTTTACACCGTAGAGTTGATAGCTTAGATGATTTTGGTAACGGTTACGTGATATAATATATTATCGAAATTCCATGGGAGACAAGGTTATGAAGCAGATTTTTATATTCTAAGATTCACAAAAAGATAATATTTCATATTTTGAACGTGAGCCGGCAATGCTAGTTTCCATGAATCGCAGTGACTTGCCTTATCTAAAAGAACAAGACTTTGCGAGTCATACAGCTATCTATGTTTTAATTGGTGGAAATAAACGCTACGTGGGCAATCTGCAGGCCAAACCATTTATCAACGGTTATATCAACACTTTTCTAAAGAAGATAAGAAATGGGTTGAGTCAGTTTTATTTTTCTCCAGAACAGATGGAAAACTATCAAAAGCTGATACCGATTATTTGGAGAAGCGACTCATTCAAGATTTCACTGAGAAATCAGATTACCAAATGATGAATTCAACTATTGGAAACAAATCTTATATTGGGAAGCTTTCAAAAGCCCAGTCAGATCAATTGTATGAGACTGTTTTTGAGATCATTGATGATATTGCAAATATTGATCTGTTTGGTGTTTCAGAGGGTGAATTAACGAATGAGGTTAGTCCATCAGATATGTTTGAAATTCAATATGATGGTCATACACTACAATCAAAGTCTGCAAGAGGTCTGTTTGTTGATTTCGTAAAATCAATGCTTGTCGACGATAAATACAAACAACAGATAGAAGAGTTAATAGCGCCAAATGCACCAACTGCTGGAGTCGTTTTAGGTAGAAAAGTTTCAACTTATAATGGCAGACCAATTTCAGCAGAAGTGGCTCCAGGTGTATGGCTATTCACAAATTTTTCAAGAAAAGATACTAAAAATAAGCTTGAAAAGTTAACTAAGCAGCTAGGAATTTCAGCTAAAATTAATTGGAAATAATGACGGGTGCACTCTGGTGAATGATTCCCTAGAGTGCCTTTTTATCACTCAAAACTCCAAAAAAGTACATAATAAGTTTAAAACGGTTAATTATAAAGTGGCATTCTGTGATATAACAATTCTATATTTATAGAATAATATTCCACTTTTGTGGACGGAGGAACTACATGGGTTTTAGTTATGAACGACTGTGGGAGTTAACGTTGAAAAGGAGAATTAACAAAACATCTTTGAGAGATATGGCTGGGATTACAAATTCGACATTATCTAGATTATCTAAAGATGAGACTGTTTCTATGGAGGCACTTGCAAGGCTATGTGAAGCACTTCAATGTCAACTAGAAGAGATTATTGAATATAAACTTGAAAATAAGGATAGGGTTGAATGATGTGCTATTTGGGAAATAAGACAAAATTGTTAACTTTTATTGAGAAAGTTATTGACAAATATAAAATTGAGGGAGAAACCTTTGCAGACTTATTTGCAGGAACTGGTTCGATAGGAGATTACTTTAAAGGGAAATATACGGTTTATTCAAATGACTATATGTATTTTTCTAAAGTAATAAGTGAAGCAAAGCTTTCGAATTTTAAGACACCAGATTTTAAAGAGTTTCACAAGAAGTATGGAGTAAGTCCATTTGAATGGCTGAATAAAAAACAGTATAAAACGGAAAAAAGTTATTTTACCTATAATAACTACACACCTCTCGCTGATAGAATGTATTTTACGGAAGATAACGCATTGAATATTGATGGAATGAGACTTGATATAGAAGAGTTGTTCCATGAAGGCTATATTTCAAAAGCAGAGTATTCGTATTTGTTAGCATCATTATTAGATTGAATTGCTAGATGCTCTTATAGATTTCTTCTTAAGATTTGAAAAAAGAGTGAGATAGATAACCCTAAGTTTGTCGAGGTAATACCTTTAACGATAACTTTATACTATCGTTAAAAGGTTAAGTGGATATATTCCCACATAAGAAACCAAACTGAAAAACTATCAGTACTTAAATGAGGTCGTCATCAAGGGGGAGATGCTCTTCATTGTCTCCTCTCTCATGGAGCTTTTTCCCCTTTGTTAACTTGCTAGGAGTAGAGGTATCGACGATATCATCTATAATCGAGGCATCAGTGGTTTGAATACGGATGAATTTGTCCAGCATATCCATTACCTGCTTTTGGATTTGAGACCGACTAAGGTTTTCAGCAATATCGGTACTAATGATATAACCGAGGAGACTTATGGAAATCAGTGGTTCCACCATATGACGGCGTTCACCTATATGCCAATGTCTACTTAAAGGTCTATGAATCTCTTGAACCCTACCTATTGGATTAAAAAAATATGAGAGAATTTCCAGTTCTTACTCGCTTTTTTCCCTTGATTACAGTACAATAGACGTCAAAAGTGAAAAATTGAAATGAGGTATCCCTATGTGGAAATGGTTTAAGCGACTCCTTATCCTCGTCATTGTGCTCTTTTTGGCAGTGGTGGCTCTACTTATTCCGGACAAGATTGATAGTCAAGACCAATTAAAAAATGTATCACCACAAACATCTCTTGTTGATTTAGCCCAGGCTGGTATCGGTGGGGCATCCCTATCATCAGGTGGCCTTTCAACCGAGATTAATCTTGATAGTAATCAGTTTCGCCAAGTCCTAAAAGCAAGCATGGCTGAATCTAATGATGATTCCTTGCAAAACAGTACCGTAGAGTTGAATGATGCCTATCTAACAGCTAAGGTTCCCGTATCTCTTGGCCTTATCGAATCAACATTTAGTCTTGATTTTACGGTTAGCACTAACAAAGAAGTCATCCTACTAGATTTGGCAGGTGCCCACCTTGGTCGCCTTCCAGTTCCAAAATCACTGGTTCTGCCTTATCTCAAGAAGAGTATTGCCCAGTCTAGCAGTGGTGTTCGTATGGTTAACAACCAGATCCAGATCAAGCTTCCTGAAATAGGATACGAGATTGACCAAGCCACAGTTACCAACGGTAAGATGAAGGTGAGGCTTAATATTCCGATGTCCTTGCCAACAAGTTGGTAGTTTAAAATCATTTGTTCAAAAATAAAATCCAAAACCAAGTCTAAGCTGACTTAGTTTTTTACATGAGCAAAGTCGTTAGAGGGAGGATTACTTATATTTTTTCTAGGTTTCGGAATGAAGTGAATAACGTTGTTTAGATAAAAATGATATTAAATTGATTTTTTAAAACATAGATTATAGCGTTTACAAAAAAAGTTGTGAATTTTCAGATACTAGTTTATAATATTAGAAAAAAGCATAAGGAGATTATTAAATGAGTGACTTAGTTTTAGGACTTGATATCGGTATAGGTTCTGTTGGTGTAGGTATCCTTAACAAAGTGACAGGAGAAATTATCCATAAAAACTCACGCATTTTCCCAGCAGCTCAAGCGGAAAATAACCTAGTACGTAGAACGAATCGTCAAGGAAGACGCTTGACACGACGTAAAAAACATCGTATAGTTCGTTTAAATCGTCTATTTGAGGAAAGTGGATTAATCACTGATTTTACGAAGATTTCAATTAATCTTAACCCATATCAATTACGAGTTAAGGGCTTGACCGATGAATTGTCTAATGAAGAACTGTTTATCGCTCTTAAAAATATGGTGAAACACCGTGGGATTAGTTACCTCGATGATGCTAGTGATGACGGAAATTCATCAGTAGGAGACTATGCACAAATTGTTAAGGAAAATAGTAAACAATTAGAAACTAAGACACCGGGACAGATACAGTTGGAACGCTACCAAACATATGGTCAATTACGTGGTGATTTTACTGTTGAGAAAGATGGCAAAAAACATCGCTTGATTAATGTCTTTCCAACATCAGCTTATCGTTCAGAAGCCTTAAGGATACTGCAAACTCAACAAGAATTTAATCCACAGATTACAGATGAATTTATTAATCGTTATCTCGAAATTTTAACTGGAAAACGGAAATATTATCATGGACCCGGAAATGAAAAGTCACGGACTGATTATGGTCGTTACAGAACGAGTGGAGAAACTTTAGACAATATTTTTGGAATTCTAATTGGGAAATGTACATTTTATCCAGACGAGTTTAGAGCAGCAAAAGCTTCCTACACGGCTCAAGAATTCAATTTGCTAAATGATTTGAACAATCTAACAGTTCCTACTGAAACCAAAAAGTTGAGCAAAGAACAGAAGAATCAAATCATTAATTATGTCAAAAATGAAAAGGCAATGGGGCCAGCGAAACTTTTTAAATATATCGCTAAGTTACTTTCTTGTGATGTTGCAGATATCAAGGGATACCGTATCGACAAATCAGGTAAGGCTGAGATTCATACTTTCGAAGCCTATCGAAAAATGAAAACGCTTGAAACCTTAGATATTGAGCAAATGGATAGAGAAACGCTTGATAAATTAGCCTATGTCTTAACATTAAACACTGAGAGGGAAGGTATTCAAGAAGCCTTAGAACATGAATTTGCTGATGGTAGCTTTAGCCAGAAGCAAGTTGACGAATTGGTTCAATTCCGCAAAGCAAATAGTTCCATTTTTGGAAAAGGATGGCATAATTTTTCTGTCAAACTGATGATGGAGTTAATTCCAGAATTGTATGAGACGTCAGAAGAGCAAATGACTATCCTGACACGACTTGGAAAACAAAAAACGACTTCGTCTTCAAATAAAACAAAATATATAGATGAAAAACTATTAACTGAAGAAATCTATAATCCTGTTGTTGCTAAGTCTGTTCGCCAGGCTATAAAAATCGTAAATGCGGCGATTAAAGAATACGGAGACTTTGACAATATTGTCATCGAAATGGCTCGTGAAACAAATGAAGATGATGAAAAGAAAGCTATTCAAAAGATTCAAAAAGCCAACAAAGATGAAAAAGATGCAGCAATGCTTAAGGCTGCTAACCAATATAATGGAAAGGCTGAATTACCACATAGTGTTTTCCACGGTCATAAGCAATTAGCGACTAAAATCCGCCTTTGGCATCAGCAAGGAGAACGTTGCCTTTATACTGGTAAGACAATCTCAATCCATGATTTGATAAATAATTCTAATCAGTTTGAAGTAGATCATATTTTACCTCTTTCTATCACATTCGATGATAGCCTTGCAAATAAGGTTTTGGTTTATGCAACTGCTAACCAAGAAAAAGGACAACGAACACCTTATCAGGCTTTAGATAGTATGGATGATGCGTGGTCTTTCCGTGAATTAAAAGCTTTTGTACGTGAGTCAAAAACACTTTCGAACAAGAAAAAAGAATACCTCCTCACAGAAGAAGATATTTCAAAGTTTGATGTTCGAAAGAAATTTATTGAACGAAATCTTGTAGATACAAGATACGCTTCAAGAGTTGTCCTCAATGCCCTTCAAGAACACTTTAGAGCTCACAAGATTGATACAAAAGTTTCCGTGGTTCGTGGCCAATTTACATCTCAATTGAGACGCCATTGGGGAATTGAGAAGACTCGTGATACTTATCATCACCATGCTGTCGATGCATTGATTATTGCCGCCTCAAGTCAGTTGAATTTGTGGAAAAAACAAAAGAATACCCTTGTAAGTTATTCAGAAGACCAACTCCTTGATATTGAAACAGGTGAACTTATTAGTGATGATGAGTACAAGGAATCTGTGTTCAAAGCCCCTTATCAACATTTTGTTGATACATTGAAGAGTAAAGAATTTGAAGACAGTATCTTATTCTCATATCAAGTGGATTCTAAGTTTAATCGTAAAATATCAGATGCCACTATTTATGCGACAAGACAGGCTAAAGTAGGAAAAGATAAGGCGGATGAAACTTATGTCTTAGGGAAAATCAAAGATATTTATACTCAGGATGGTTATGATGCCTTTATGAAGATTTATAAGAAGGATAAGTCAAAATTCCTCATGTATCGTCACGACCCACAAACCTTTGAGAAAGTTATCGAGCCAATTTTAGAGAACTATCCTAATAAGCAAATGAATGAAAAAGGGAAAGAGGTACCATGTAATCCTTTCCTAAAATATAAAGAAGAACATGGCTATATTCGTAAATATAGTAAAAAAGGCAATGGTCCTGAAATCAAGAGTCTTAAATACTATGATAGTAAGCTAGGCAATCATATTGATATTACTCCGAAGGATAGTAACAATAAAGTTGTCTTACAGTCAGTTTCTCCATGGAGAGCGGACATCTATTTCAATAATACTACTGGAAAATACGAAATCCTCGGATTGAAATATGCTGATTTACAATTTGAAAAAGGGACAGGAACATATAAGATTTCCCAGGAAAAATACAATGACATTAAGAAAAAAGAGGGTGTAGATTCTGATTCAGAATTCAAGTTTACACTTTATAAAAATGATTTGTTACTCGTTAAAGATACAGAAACAAAAGAACAACAGCTTTTCCGTTTTCTTTCTCGAACTATGCCTAAACAAAAGCATTATGTTGAATTAAAACCTTATGATAAACAGAAATTTGAAGGAGGTGAGGCGTTAATTAAAGTGTTGGGTAACGTTGCTAATGGTGGTCAATGCATAAAAGGGCTAGGAAAATCAAATATTTCTATTTATAAGGTAAGAACAGATGTCCTAGGAAATCAGCATATCATCAAAAATGAGGGTGATAAGCCTAAGCTAGATTTTTAATATTAATTGTTAAAAAAGTGTCGCAATTATAGTTATCATATGCTATAATAATAGTGTAAGGGACGCCTTACACAGTTACTTAAATCTTGCAGAAGCTACAAAGATAAGGCTTCATGCCGAAATCAACACCCTGTCATTTTATGGCAGGGGGTTTTCGTTATTTAAAGAGGAGAAGAAATGACTTGGAGAGTTGTACATGTCAGTCAAAGCGAGAAGATGCGCTTAAAGCTTGATAACTTATTAGTGCAAAAGATGGGACAAGAGTTTACGGTGCCACTAAGTGATATTTCGATAATCGTTGCAGAAGGTGGGGATACAGTTGTTACCCTTCGTCTATTAAGTGCCTTAAGTAAATATAATATTGCCTTGGTCGTTTGTGATAATGAACATTTACCAACAGGAATTTATCACTCACAAAATGGGCACTTTAGAGCGTACAAGCGCTTGAAAGAACAGCTGGATTGGTCTCAGAAACAAAAGGACAAGGCATGGCAGATTGTAACTTATTATAAAATCAATAACCAAGAGGATGTCCTAGCCATGTTTGAAAAAAGTCTGGACAACATTAGATTACTTTCAGACTATAAAGAGCAGATAGAACCTGGTGATAGAACGAATAGAGAGGGACATGCTGCCAAGGTCTACTTTAATGAGCTCTTTGGTAAACAATTTGTCAGAGTAACTCAGCAAGAAGCTGATGTCATCAATGCTGGCTTAAACTATGGCTATGCTATCATGAGGGCTCAGATGGCTAGAATAGTGGCGGGTTATGGTTTAAATGGCCTATTAGGAATCTTCCATAAAAATGAATACAATCAGTTTAATTTGATTGATGACTTGATGGAGCCATTTAGACAGATTGTAGATGTTTGGGTATATGATAATCTACGAGATCAGGAATTCCTTAAGTATGAGTATAGGTTGGGATTGACAGATTTACTCAATGCTAAAATCAAATATGGCAAAGAGAC
>QWCY01007543.1_pt1 | contig 11556 bp, 9 predicted proteins | sample 1972631 | NCBI WGS metagenome assembly QWCY01 (sample SAMN09866696, study PRJNA288562) | Human gut metagenome isolate pre1_stool, whole genome shotgun sequencing... | isolation source: gut | host: Homo sapiens | place: USA: California
AGGCGATCCGGAATCACGATCTGTACGGCATCACGGACCGCATGGGAAATGTGCTGGAATCCGTGACGTGTCCGGCGTATCCGGTGATCGATGAGATCAAGGCACAGATGATGAAAAACGGTGCGGTCAATGCGATGATGAGCGGCAGCGGCCCGACCGTATTCGGCATTTTCGACGATCCGGACAAGGCAGAATTTGCCCGCGATCAGTTAAAAATAAGCGGACTGTCGAAACAGACATTCCTGACTACAGTATCAAAACCGGGAGGTACAAAGTATGGCAAAAAATGAGTTAGACCTGCAGATGGAGGATTATCAGTACCTTCCGCTCCGCGATGTCGTGTTCCGCACGCTGCGCCAGGCGATTCTGCGCGGGGAGTTAAAGCCGGGTGAACGGCTGATGGAGATCCGGCTGGCAAATCAGCTCGGCGTTTCGCGTACCCCGATCCGCGAGGCGATCCGTATGCTGGAGCTGGACGGCCTTGTGATCATGGTGCCGCGGAAGGGTGCGCAGGTAGCACAGATCACGGAAAAAGACCTGAACGATGTGCTGGAGGTGCGGCTTGGACTGGAGGAGCTGGCGGTAAAACTGGCGTGTCAGCGGATTACAGAGAGCGAACTGCAGAAGCTTTATCAGGCATCGCGCAGCTTTGAACAAATGCTGGAGACAACAGAGACGGATGATCTGCAGAAGCTTGCACAGGCAGATGTGGCATTCCATGATGTGATTTATCAGGCGACGAACAACGAGCGCCTGATTCAGCTGCTGAACAATCTGCGGGAGCAAATGTACCGTTACCGGATTGAATATTTAAAGGATGTAAAATCCCGACGTTCCCTGGTTGAGGAGCACGATGCCCTCTATGAACATATGAAAAATCGGGATCTTGCAGGCGCACAGAAGATGATCCGCGAGCATATCGAGCGACAGCAGGAGAGTATTATGCAGACCGTACATCACCAGAGCATGACGGGCGTAGAAGAAAAATAAAAGCGTATAAAATTTCGAAAAAGGAACATTCTGTTACAGAGTAAAAAAATCGTGACAGAATGTTTTTTTATGGAATTTTGCAGAGTATATTTCTCCAGATGGTTTTTCGGAAGCTTTCAAAAGGAGGAGAAGGAGGGACGCAGGCATGGAAAAAGAGAAGACGCAGATTTCACTCACACTGGCGGAAAATGAAAGCGTGATCCGTACATGGTGTGAAAATTGCGATGATATTCAGATCCGCCCGATGAAACTCGGCAAAACGGGCGGAACCGGTGCGCTGCTGATCTACGTAGAAGTGGCGGTGAGCTGCGTTATGTTGAAGGATTCCGTGATAGGGAAGCTGTTGAACCGTCTGATGGAGGTTCCCGAGGCAGATATCCCGGGGGTTCTCTCGGAAAATCAGCTCGGAATTTCGGACACGCTGGAATTTGACACCCTCGAGGATGCCTTTGCCTCGATGCTGGCGGGAAACGCCGTTCTCTTTGTGGACGGTTACGACTGCGCCGTCAAAATCGGTTCGAAGGGATATCCAAATATGGGAGTCCAGAAAGCCGAGTCCGAGAAAGTGCTGCGCGGCTCAAACGAGGGCTTTTCCGATTCCGTCAAAACCAACACAGCACTCGTCCGCAAGCGTCTGCGGACCACCGATCTGAAAGTGGAGGAGATACATTTTGGTGCGCGTTCTGATACGGTTCTGGCTCTGGTGTATGAGAAAGAGCTGATTTATCCGAAATTTCTGGAAGAGGTAAAACAGCAGATTGCCGGCTGGGAAGTGGACGGCGTTTTTGACAGCGGCATGGTCGAGCAGCTCTGCGAACCGCAGTGGAAATCGCCGTTCCCGCGCTTCGAGACGACCGAACGGCCGGACCGCGCGGCGATGGAGATTCTGGACGGAAGAATCCTGCTTTTATGTGATAATTCCCCGGTCGGGATTCTCTTCCCGGCATCATTTGACAGCTTTTTAAAGGTCAGTGAGGACCGGTATCATCATTTTCTGATCGTCTCATTTGAGCGGCTGCTGCGGTATGCGGCGGTCTTTCTCGCCCTGTGGATTTCGGGCGGATACCTGGCTGTCACGGGCTTTCACACGCAGGTGCTTCCGACCAAACTCCTGCTGGCGTTCGCCGAAGCGCGGAAAGGCGTTCCGTTCCCCGGCATTCTGGAAATTCTTCTGATGGAATTTGCTTTTGAACTGATCCGCGAGGCCGGTGTGCGCATGCCGGGGCCGCTTGGCGGGACGATCGGAATTGTGGGCGGGCTGATCATCGGAGATGCGGCGGTTTCCGCCAATCTGGTGAGCCCGATGACCGTCGTTGTGGTTGCGGTTTCGGCGCTCTGTTCGCTGGCGATTCCGAACGAAGAGTTCGGCGCACCGTTCCGGCTGCTGAAATTTGGCTTTATTTTGCTCGGCGGATGGCTCGGCATTTTCGGCATGGTGCTCGGCACGTTTCTTCTCGCGGGTCATCTCGCCGGGCTTACGAGTTTTGGCATTCCCTATCTGATGCCGTTCGTCGGAAAAGGACTTGCGGGCTACCATGCGCCGAAGGATTCCGTATGGCGGCCACCGCTGCATCAGATGCGGGAGCGGCCGGTCTTTACAAAGCGCGATCAGAGAGTGCGGCTGCGGAAAAACAGAAAAGCTGCGGAGCCGGAAGAAAAACAGGAAAGGGGAGAGTGACGCATGTTTTCGGAAAATGACAGAATTTCACAGCGCCAGATGGAACGCCAGATCGTGCTCGTTCTGCTCTGCCCGGCGTTCTGGCAGCTCGCGGCGTACGGCGCATCGGACGGCCTGCCCGGTATGGCAGGGATTTTCGTTGGATATGGGCTGCTGGCGGTGTGGTGCATTTATCTCGTGCGCCTTGGCGGGCTTTACTGCCGCCTGGAAAGCGTGATGGGAAAGGCTGGGAAACTCCTTCTGGCAGTGATGTATCTGTGTTATCTGCTTTTCCTCGGCGGAACACTGCTTCGCAGAATGGCGGAGCTTGCCGCCGCGTATCTGACAGCGGGTGTACCGCAGGAGCTCTGCGGACTGTTTCTGCTCGCGGCGGCCGGGTTTGGTGTCGGCAGTGAAGTACAGAAAAGAGGACGGCTGGCGGAAGCACTCTATCCGTGGATTGTGGGCGGGATTTTGATTCTGCTTCTGCTGACGGTTCCGCAGATGCATGTTTCCTCGTTTGAGGATGCCTGGAAGACAGAAAAGTCTGTTGAAATTGTGGATAACGGAATACTTTTTGGGCGGAATGTGTGGAGAACACTGGAAAATGGAACACCGATTGCGCTGCTGCCGTTTTTACTGGGGCATGTGCAGAAAGAGCACAGGAGTGTCATTCTTCCGGTGACGCAGAGTATCTGGAAAACGGGGCTTCTTGTAATTGCAGGAAGCATGGCGCTGCTCGGCGTTTTCGGCCGGCGCGGCACGGCTGCGGCGCAGGACCCGCTCTTACTGTTAATGGCAGGAACGAGCCTGCCGGGTGGATTTCTGGAGCGGTTTGATATTCTGTGGATGGCATTTCTTTTGATGGGACTGCTGTTCACACTGGGAAGTCTGCTGTTTTACGTATCGCTGATCGGAGAGAAGACGGGACTGTGGAAACCGCAGAATCTCTATGTACGGATCGGTACAGTGCTTTTTATATGGCTGCTGTCATGCGCGGAAAGCGGCTGGTCGGTCCGATACGGTTACTTTCCGTTTTTCCTTGCCATCACGGTGCTGCTCGGCTTCTGCCAGAAGCATATGAAAAAACTGCGGCTTGTGTGTCTGGCGCTGGGCAGTATGATTTTCCTGTCATCCTGCGGGGCAGTAGAGCCGGAAAAGCGGCTGTATCCACTGGCGGTTGCTTTTGATTATGTGTCGGAAGAGGCGACTGCGCCGGAAAACAGTGAAACTGGGGAAGAAACCGGGACGGCGGTCAGTGAGAGCGGCGGAGAAAAGGAGACGGCTGGCGGTAAATGGCGCGCCTGGTATGCGCCTGCGAATCTTGCGGTGGTGACCGGCCAGGGAAAGGATGAGCAGGAGGAGGGAACCGACGAGGACCCCGCATCGCTGTTCTTTGAAGCGGAGACGTTTGAGGAGATTGCGCAGCAATACGACAGCACAGAGGAATATGATCTCGACACCGGACACGTCCAGGCGATTGTATTTTCCGATGCACTGCTCAGTGACCGGGGACGGATGGAAGAACTGTTGAAGTACCTGGAACAGGACCGTGCGCTTGGGCATAGTACCTATCTGTTTCACGCAGAAAAACCAGAAGATATCATGGAGCAGAACGGAAAACAGGTGGAGTCCGTCGGTGAGTACCTGTGCGGAATTTATGACAACCGGGTGAAAAGAAAAGAGGCGGTGACACTGGCGGACTTGTGCTATGCGTGGGAAAACGAAAGGAGCATTCCGTGGATTCCGAAAGCGCCGTAAAAGGTTTAAAGTGTATGGAATATCGGAGCGGGCAGTGAGTGTCTGTGTATAAAAGTTTTGCAATCCGGCAAAACTGGAAAAAACAGGAGGCAGCATATGAATGAGAAAAAAGTACAGAGCCGGAAACGGAATCAAAATCAGACACAGAAGAAATCCAGGGACAGGCAGGCGCAGCCCCGAAATACATTTGGGAACCAGCATAGAAGTCAATTCCAGGCGGCATTTCAAATTTTCTGCCGCCGCTGGCTCCCCGTCTGCATTGCGGCGCTGATCCTTTCCGGAACCGCCAATCTTCTCCGCGAGTCCCGTCTGCAGCAGGAAGTCGCTGCAAAGATCGTGCGCTTTCACGTAAGAGCCAACAGCGACTGCGCCTCCGACCAGCAGATCAAGCTTCAGGTACGCGATGCCGTTGCCGAAGAACTGCAGACGATCCTGCACGGAGCCGAAACAAAAGCAGAAACCGAAGAAATCCTGCGTGAAAACGAGCCCTCCATCCGTGCCGCCGCCCTTCAGACGCTGCGCGCAGGAGGCAGTACTGACGATATCACCGTAACGTACGGAAAAGCCAGTTTTGAGGAAAAAGAAACAGGCAGTTATATTCTCCCCGCCGGAACGTACGACGCTCTTCAGATCAACATCGGCAGAGCCAAAGGGCACAACTGGTGGTGCATGCTGTACCCGTCCATCTGCTTTTCGGATGCCCTGCGCCCCGTAAACGAGGACGGCGAAAGTGCAGAAAAAGTCGAAAAAAGCCGGATTCCGCTGCAGAATCTGTTGAGTGACGCCGCCTACCGCGAAATCCTGAAAAGTGACCGGATTTCGTTCCGGTTTTTCTGGCGTTAAGCGGATTTTTCGAAAGACTTTCGAGAGAAATGATTGCAATATTCCTCCATTCGGGTTAAAATAATGTATCAGCGACCTATTTTAACTAGGGTCGTGAAATGAAAAAAGAAATGTAAAAATTCAGATATATTAAATATAGAAATGAACCCCATTCGGCATGACAAAAAAGTAATGCCGGATGAAAAATGGAGGAAAGTATGAAAGCAGACAGACAGGCGCCGATCGGCGTCTTTGATTCCGGTGTCGGCGGACTGACCGTAGTGCGTGAGATTATGCGAAACCTGCCCGACGAACGAATCGTATATTTTGGAGATACCGCGCGTGTGCCGTACGGTTCCAAATCGAAAAATACCGTCATCCGTTATTCCCGCCAGATCGTACACTTTCTGGAAACCCAGCAGGTCAAGGCAATCGTCATCGCCTGCAACACCGCGAGCGCGCTGGCACTCGATACGATCGAAAAAGAGATCGATCTCCCGATCATCGGTGTGGTAAAACCGGGTGCACAGATGGCAGTCGAGACGACGCAGAACAAGCGCGTCGGCGTCATCGCAACCGAGAGCACTATTCAGAGCGGCCTCTACCAGCAGCTCATTACCGAGGCAGATCCGGCGATCACCGTTTACGGAAAACCGTGTCCGCTGTTCGTGCCGCTCGTGGAAGAGGGCTGGACAAAAGATCCGATCACCGAGGAAGTGGCGCGCCGCTATCTGGCAGAGATTCTGGATAAAGACATCGACACGCTGATTATGGGATGCACCCACTATCCGCTGCTGCGTTCTCTGCTGCGGAAAGTAGTCGGAGAAAAAGTAACACTCGTCAACCCGGCATACGAAACCTCACAGGCACTGCGCAGACTGCTGCGGGAGCTGGATCTGGAGAATCCGGGAAACGATGAGCTGGGCCGTCAGAAATACCAGTTCTTCGCAAGCGACGGCGTGGAGCGGTTCAATGCCTTCGCACATTCCGTTCTGCCGGAGCAGATCAGCGATACGAAACAGGTACAGATTGAAAACTATTAAAAACGACATACAGAAAAGAGAGAGGAACACCAGAAAAGGATGGAAAAAGACGTACTCATCAGCATCCGCGGACTGCAGTATCTGATGGATGAGGAATCCGGCGAACAAGAACCGGTGGAGGTTATGACGACGGGTTCGTACTACAAGAAAAACGGCCATCACTTTCTGATCTACGACGAGGCAACCGAAGGCTTTGACATGATGACGCACAACATGATCAAATTTACGGAAAACGCCCTCGAGGTGCGCAAGCGCGGCCTCATTGATGTCCATATGATTTTTGAGGAGGATAAAAAGAACATTTCGTTTTATCACACGCCATATGGCATGATCAACATGGGAGTTGCGGCGACGAAGGTCAGAATGAAAGAGACGCCGGATCAGATTTTACTGAAGGCAGAATACGCGCTCGACATCAACGACAGCTACGTGGGGGACTGCGTAATCGATATCGAGGTAAGACCGCGGGAAGGCGGAAAACTGAATTTATAAAAAAATACCCGGGAAGAATGAAAATCATTCAACTCGGGTATTTTCGCGAGCAACGAGCCAAAGTCCGGGCTTGCACGAGACCTTGGCGACTGCCGCGAAAGCAAAAAGAAACACGCAAAGCGTGTTTCTTTTTGTTTCAGATGAAATTTTATTTCTCCTCGCCGCGTGCCTTGCGGAGCATTTTCTGCCAGAAGCCGTTTTTCTTTTCCGGCTGCTCTAAAGAACCGCGGATGCCGCGAACGCCGGTGATGTAGATACCGCTTACGGTAGCCTTGACTTCTTTTTTCACCGGGATCTGATCGAAGATAGCAGCGTCGCAGATCAGGGTCATGATTCTCGGACCGACTTTTGCCTTGACGATCGGCAGTTTTGCACGACGCATCATTTTCGGTGTCTGGTCGATGACCATCTGTGGAAGTCCGGAATCTTTCATGCGAAGCTTTTTCTTATCTATGATCAACATGGAGACAGTCTGTTTCATGGCCTCCATTTGTTCCTGCTGTGCGGCCTGTTTTGTCTGTGCTTTTTTACCGAAGTAATACAGCAGACCAAGGATGACAGCGATGACAGCTAATACGATTAATACGATAATCCAGGGTTTCATCCCTCTATTCCTCCTCTGCAAAAAATAATGTGGGCATCGGAACATACAATGCCAGTCTATGAACATTCTAACATTGATTTCGGCAAAACGCAAACACATTTTAGCGCAATCCAGGCGATTTTACGGTCGAAAATCATAAGAATTTCTAAAATCGGAGCCCCAGCCTTTTTTTTACCAGACAAGTATGGTAAAATGAGATTTACAACGCGCCGGGAACGGCGTAGTATGGAGGAAAATTCAAGAATGAAAAGAAAAGCAGCAGTCATGCTTCTGCTCATGACACTGGGAGCAGCCAGTGTGAGCGGATGTGGAAAAAACAATACAACAAGCAGCAGTTCCGTATCAAGCGCAAGCAGCACAAGCGCTTCCTCAGCATCCGATGCGTCGAGCGCAGGCAGCACATCGTCCGACAGCACAGCTTCTGAGGAATACGCTTCCCCGAGTGATGTAGACGGGATTCCGGTTGTCGATGAGGAAGTTGATCCTGCAGAGTGTGTAACTCTTGGAGATTACAAAAAGCTCACACTGGAAAAGAAAGTAGAGCAGGTAACGGATGATGACGTACAGACGGCCATTATGGCAGAGACAGCTGTCACCATGGACGATCCGGATGCCACCGTACAAAAAGGCGACACCGCCGATATTGCCTATGTTGGCAAAGTTGATGGCAAGGAGTTTGACGGCGGAAGCAGCGATTCCTACAATTTGGTGATCGGATCCGGTACCTTCATCGATGGATTTGAGGATGGTGTCATTGGAATGAAAACAGGGGAGACAAAGGATCTGAACCTGAAATTCCCTGACAGCTATCAGAGTACCGATCTGGCAGGAAAAGATGTTGTGTTTACCGTTACGGTAAATGCGTTTACCCGCCCGGCAGAAAACATTGACGGATGGGAGCTCGATGATGCATGGGTAGCAAAAAATACAGATTACAGTACTGTGGAGGAATACCGTGCCGGAAAACGCGCAGAGCTGGAGGCTGCAAATGAGACGACAGCGGAAAATAATTTGCAGGACGATGCGATGAAGCAGGTAGCAGACGGCTGTACCTTCACAAAAATCCCGAAATCCTACGTCACTCTCGGCGAGGAGGATTACGATAAACGGTATACCAGCTATCTGCAGAATTACGGCATTTCCCTGGACGACTATCTGGAGCAGTATGCGGACAGAGCGACCTACAATCAGGAGAAAGCAACGTATGCAGGAACGATGGCAAAAAGTGCCCTTCTTCTGGATGCCGTAAAAGAGGCAGAAGGCTGGACAACAGATGACCAGGATTACCAGCAGATCTTAAACGATGAGGCAGCCAATGCCAATATGTCGCAGGAAGATTTCCTGAAAGCAGCCAATGACTATTACGGGGAAGATACGGTAGTGCGCAACATCATGATGGAGCGCATGATCAATATGGTTCTCGACAATGCAACAGTCAATACCGTGACTGTGGATGCAGAAGTAGCGAAGCGGATTGCGAATATCCGCTTGACATGTGGGAAACGAATTATGTTCGTTACGCCATGATTTTGCGGAACAGATCCTTCAGATCTTCTACGCTTGCATCCTTCGGGTTGCCCGGTGCGCAGGCATCTGCGTGTGCGGAATCTGCAAGGAACTGCAGATCTTCTTCTTTGACTGCCTCGAGAACAGATGGGATTCCAACGTCTGCGGACAGCTTCTTAACAGCATCAATCGCTGCTTTTCTGTACTCTTCCTGAGACATTTCGTCTACACCTGTAACGCCCATGGCACGTGCGATTTCACGGTATTTCTCACCGGTGCACTCCTGGTTGTATTCCATAACGATCGGAAGCATCATGGCACATGCAACACCGTGTGGAGTATCATAAACAGCACCAAGGGTGTGTGCCATGGAGTGAGCGATTCCAAGACCTACGTTGGAGAAGCCCATACCTGCGATGTACTGGCCAAGAGCCATTCCTTCGCGTCCCTCTTTGGTGTTTGCGACAGCACCGCGCAGAGATTTGGAGATGAGTTCGATGGCTTTCAGATGGAACATGTCAGTCATTTCCCATGCAGCTTTTGTGGTGTAGCCTTCGATTGCGTGAGTCAGAGCGTCCATACCGGTGGAAGCGGTCAGGCCTTTCGGCATGGAGGACATCATATCCGGGTCAACAACTGCGATGATCGGCATATCATGCGGGTCAACGCATACGAATTTACGTTTTCTTTCTACGTCGGTGATAACGTAGTTGATGGTAACCTCTGCAGCAGTACCGGCTGTAGTCGGAACGGCGATGATCGGTACACATGGATTTTTGGTCGGTGCGGTGCCCTCAAGGCTTCTGACATCCTCAAACTCCGGGTTTGCGATGATGATACCGATGGCTTTGGAGGTATCCATAGAAGAGCCGCCGCCGATGGCGATCAGATAGTCAGCGCCAGATGCCTTGAAAGCTTCTACGCCGTGTTTTACGTTTTCGATGGTCGGGTTTGGTTTGATATCGCTGTAAAGCTCATAGTCGAGTCCGTTTGCGGTCAGAATATCGGTTACTTTGGAAGTAACGTTGAATTTAATCAGATCCGGGTCAGAGCATACGAAAGCTTTCTTGAAGCCGTGTGCCTTTGCTTCATTTGCGATCTCGGCAATAGCGCCTGCTCCGTGATAAGAGGTTGCATTTAAATTAATACGATTTGCCATGATTGAAAAACTCCCTTCTAAAATGAATGAATGGTTTTACTGAACTTGTTATTATATTAACAAATCCGGAAGGGAAAAAGAAAGTGACAGAAGAAGCGAAGTGTAACACTTTAAAAAAAATCGCCATTGTGACAAAAACAACAGAACAAAATTTGTGAAAAATAACCAGAGCGTGTCTGAAAAACCATTTCCGCAATCTGCAAGTCCCACTTTGACACGCGCTCTAAGAGAGCAGCTGCAGATTCCGGAACAGTTTTTTTAAGTCTTCCGGCATTGCTCGGACGAGAAGAGCGGCAAACTCGGAAGGTGTCAGATCCATGCCGGTAAGCACCCATTTTACGGTCATGGTGATGGAACCCTGACAGTACATCTCGAGAAGAAAATGCATTTCCGGTGAAACCGGACTGCCGCTTTTTTCGTGAATCAGATTTTCGTAGAACGCGAGAATCAGGTCGAAATCGTGCTCACGCAGAGAATTCTGCTTGTCGTAGCGGAAGGCAGCGGCGAAAAAAGCTTTTTCTTTCTGAATATAGGTAAATTTCTTTTCCAGACTGTCAAAAACGGTCGTTCCGCGACCCATATGTTCGAAGGATTTTGTCAGTAATTTATCAAAATACCAGTTGATCAGATCGTATTTGTCGAGAAAATTGCGGTAGAAGGTCTGGCGGGTAACACCACAGATTTCACAGATCTGGCGCACGGTGATCTCTTCAACGGGTGTTGTTTTCATGCACTCCTTCATGGATTCGGCAAGACGGTATTTTGTTTTTTCTCCTTTGGGAGCAGATACGGTGGAATGGATCATCCGGGCAGTTTCCTTTCGTTTCGAAAATTGTAACTATGCAGAGTTATGCATACATTATAACGCGAATCAGAAGAAATAAAAAGCCCTGAACATGTTTCCAGGATGAAAGCGAGAAACATGCCAAGGGCGTTATTGTTATTTTCTTTTGTTTACGGCCTGTCCGACACAGTAGCATACAGCGGCAACAGCCATGCCGTTGATGGAAGCGATGCCCCAGTGTAAGAGGTTCGCAACAATGGCACCGAGAATGACACCGGCAACCGCAAACCAGTCTACGGTTTTAAGCTTCGGCTGATCGGTTTCAAAGTCCTCTTTGTTCATGAAGTAGGCGAGTACCAGAATCGTGCCGACCGGCGGCAGGGTACAATTCAGAATGTTGAGCCAGCCGCAGAAGTTGTAGTACAGCCATACGGAGGCAACCGTTCCGATGATACCGGAAAGGAGAACCATCGGTTTTTTCCTCTGATGGAAGATGTTGGCAAGACCAAGACCTGCGGTGTACAGGGCGTTATCGTTTGTAGTCCAGATATTAAGACCGAGAACGAGAACAGCCAGGTAGAACAGGTTCAGGCGGACCATAACCTCGAAGATATCGTTTCCGCCGACAAAGATCGAGGAAACAGCACCGAAGAAAAACATCAGGGAATTTCCGATAAAGAAAGCCACAACCGTGGTGATGGCACCCGCTTTTCCGTTCTTTGCAAAACGTGCGAAGTT
>QWCY01005712.1_pt1 | contig 11555 bp, 12 predicted proteins | sample 1972631 | NCBI WGS metagenome assembly QWCY01 (sample SAMN09866696, study PRJNA288562) | Human gut metagenome isolate pre1_stool, whole genome shotgun sequencing... | isolation source: gut | host: Homo sapiens | place: USA: California
AGATATTCCGGTTTACACCGCTGATGAATCCGTGCTGACACAGCTCACCGGCTTTCACCTGACGCGCGGCATGCTCTGCGCCATGCGGCGGCCGAAGCTCCAAAGCGTCGAGGACGTCTGCCGCGATGCGCGGCGCCTCGTCGTGCTCGAAAACGTGATGAATCCGACGAACATCGGCGCGATCTTCCGCTCCGCCGCCGCGCTCGGCATGGACGCGGTGCTGCTCACGACTGCGGGCAGCGATCCGCTCTATCGCCGTGCCTCGCGCGTCAGCATGGGAAATGTGTTCCTCATCCCGTGGACCTACCTGCCCGAAAGCAGCGACTGGACGCAGCTGCTGCGCGATCTCGGCTTTCGCACCGTCGCGATGGCACTGCGCAACGACTCCGTACGGCTCGACGATCCGCGCCTTGCCGCCGAAGAAAAGCTTGCCATCGTCATGGGCACGGAGGGCGACGGGCTCGCGTCCTCGACCATCGCGAGCTGCGACTACACGGTCAGGATCCCGATGTACCACGGCGTCGACTCGCTCAATGTCGCCGCAGCGAGCGCCGTGGCGTTCTATGAGCTGGGACTTCCCCCGCTGAACGAAAAGGAGGACTGACATGCTGAACAATACCGGCTTCGACCTCTGGGCCGACGGCTATGACAAGAGCGTCGGCCTCTCCGACGAGAACGACCGCTACCCCTTTGCGGGCTACCGCGCCATGATGAACGCGCTCTATCAGCGCGTGCTCGCGCAGAGCGGGCGTGATGTGCTGGATATCGGCTTCGGCACAGGCGTTTTGACCTCGCGGCTCTACGAGCAGGGCTGCCAAATCTATGGGCAGGACTTTTCCGCGCGCATGATCGAACTGGCGCAGGCAAAAATGCCGGACGCGCGGCTCTATCAGGGCGATTTTTCCAAAGGCCTTGTGCCCGAGCTTTGCGCACAGCAGTACGACGCCATCGTCGCGACCTACTCGCTCCACCACCTGACGGACACGCAGAAAATCGGCTTTCTGCGCACACTCCTGCCGCTTTTGAAGCAGGATGGCTGTCTTTTCATCGGCGACGTCGCCTTCCGCACGCGCGAAGAGCTCGAAGCGTGTCGAACTGCGGCAGGCGAGGATTGGGACTCAGATGAAATTTACTTCGTCTACGGCGAACTCCGTCCCCACTTCCCCACGCTGACGTTTGAATCCTTCTCCCACTGCACCGCGCTTTTGACGCTGCGAAAATAATTTCCCTGGAAATATGATAAAAAGCCTCTGTATGGTCAACCCATACAGAGGCTTTTCTGTGAAGCATTATTCCTTTTCAGTCGTTCAAATGGTCGAGAATCGCCGCAATCAGCTGCTCCTTGCCCGTGCCCTTTTCGGCAGAGAACGGAATGACGAGCTCATCGTCGCGCAAACTCAGCGTCTCGCGAATTTGGGCAAGATTCGGCTCGATCTCGCGCGCTTTGAGCTTGTCGAGCTTGTTCGCCACGATCACGACGGGACAGCCCGTCTGCACGAAGTAGTCGTGCATCGTCACGTCGTCCGCCGTCGGCTTGTGCCGCGCGTCGACGATCTGCACACCGAGGTGAATGAGCCCCGCAGACTGGAAATAGCTCTCCATCAGCTTGCCCCAGCGGTCGCGCTCGGTCTTGGAGACCTTGGCATAGCCGTAGCCCGGCAGGTCGACGAGGTAGAGCTTGCCGTCGATCTTAAAGTAGTTGATCTGCGAGGTCTTGCCCGGGGACGCGCCCACGCGGGCAAAGTTCTTGCGGTTGACGAGCCGGTTGATGACGGACGATTTGCCGACGTTCGACCGCCCCGCAAACGCGAGCTGCGGCATCCCGTCGCGCACGAACTGCTTTTCCGACGCCGCCGAGAGGATGAATTCGACCTTGTTGAAGTTGATCGCCATGGTTTTCGTTTCCTTTCAGCTCATTTCGCCCGCACGCAGCGCGCTGTGCGCGCTCTCCTGCACGGGAGGAAGATAGCTCTCGTGCGCGGCAGCGGTGCATTTTTCGGGCAGCACCAGCGCTTCGGCAAAGACGGCGTCCACCGTCTCGACCGGTACAAAGCGCAGCTTTTCGCGCACCAGCGGGTCGATCTCGTCGAGGTCCTTTTCATTCTCCTTCGGGAGAATGACCGTATGTACGCCCGCGCGCAGCGCGCCCATTGTCTTTTCGCGCAAGCCCCCGATGGCGAGCACACGGCCGCGCAGCGTGATCTCGCCCGTCATGGCGACATCGCGGTGTACCGCCTGCCCCGTCAGCGCGGAGAGCACCGCTGTCGCGATGGCGATACCGGCGCTGGGTCCGTCCTTGGGGATGGCCCCCTCAGGGAAGTGGATATGGATGTCCTTCGTCTTGTAGAAGTCCGGCGCGATGCCGAGCTCCTGCGCCCGCTGGCGCAGGCACGAGAGTGCCGCGCGGCAGCTCTCCTGCATCACGTCGCCCAGGTTGCCCGTGAGCTCGACCTTGCCGCTGCCATCCATCACGCCGACCTCGACGGGCAGAATTTCGCCGCCCACCTCGGTCCACGCAAGGCCGTTCACCACGCCGACAAGGTCCTTTTCGGGAATCTTCTCCTGTGCAGCACGCGACGCACCGAGGAAGTCCTTGATGTTCTTCTCTGTCACGGTGACTCGCTTTACATCGCTTGTAGCAAGCTGCATTGCCGCCTTGCGGCAGATCTTGCCGAGCTGACGCTCAAGCGAGCGCACGCCGCTCTCGCGCGTGTAGAGCGCGATGGCCGCGCGGATGGCGCTCTCGTCCACGCGCAGGCTCGAGGCCGTCAGCCCGTGGGCCTGACGCTCCTTGGGCAGCAGGTGCCGCTGCGCGATCTGCACCTTCTCCTCGTCCGTGTAGCTGGGGATTTCAATGATCTCCATGCGGTCGAGCAGCGGGCGCGGAATGGTGTCGAGCGTGTTGGCCGTCATGATGAACATCACGCGGCTCAGATCGACGGGAATTTCAAGATAGTGGTCGCGGAAGGCGTAGTTCTGCTCGCTGTCGAGCACTTCGAGAAGTGCGCTCGCGGGGTCGCCGCGTCCGTCGCTTCCCATCTTGTCGACCTCGTCGAGCACGAGCAGCGGATTCATCGAGCCGCTGCGGGAGATAGCCTCGATGATGCGGCCGGGCATCGCGCCGATGTAGGTCTTGCGGTGGCCGCGGATATCCGCCTCGTCGCGCACGCCGCCGAGCGACAGCCGCGCGACCTTGCGGTTCATCGCCTTGGCGACCGACAGCGCGATCGACGTCTTGCCGACGCCCGGAGGGCCGACGAGACATAAAATCTGCCCCTTCGCCTTGGGGTTGAGCTGGCGCACGGCGATGAACTCTAAAATGCGCTCCTTGACCTTCTGCAAGCCGTAGTGGTCGCGGTCAAGAATCTTGCGCGCGGCGTCTACGCTGGCGCGCTCCTTCGTCTCCTCGCCCCAGGGCATTTCCATGCAGGTGTCGAGATAGTTGCGCAGCACACTCGCCTCGGCGCTGCCGAACGGCTGCTTGGCGAGCTTGTCCACATCTTTCAGCAGCTTGCGCTCCACTTCTTCGCTCAGGTGCGCCTTGCTGATCTTCTCGCGGTACTCGTCGAGTTCTTCGTCCTCCCCGCCCTCACCGATCTCGTTCTGTAAGACCTTGATCTGCTCGCGCAGGACAAAATCCTTCTGAATTTTTCCGACGCGGGAGCGGACCTTGCTTTCAATGTCCTGCTCCATGGCGGTAACTTCGATCTCGCGGCGCAGAATCTCGTTCATGCGCTGCAATCTCGGCAGCGGGCGCAGCTCGTCGAGGATATCCTGTTTGTCCTGATAGCGCAGGTTGAGCTGCTGGGCGATAAAGTCAGCGAGATAGCCGGGATCGTTCGTCGATAAAATGGCGGCGTAGACATCGTCCGGCAATTTCTGCGCGAGCTCGGCATATTCCGTCACGCTGGCGTAGGTCTGGCGCAGCATCGCTTCCGTCCGCTTGCTATGGCACGAGGTGGCCGGCTCGTCGATGAGCTCGACCTGCGCCTGCAAAAACGGCTCGCGCTGCCACAGCCGCTTGAGGCGGGCGCGGCACGCGCCCTCCATCATCACGCGCAGCACGCGGTCAGACACGCGCAAAATCTGCGTCACGCGCGCGACCGTGCCGATCTCGTACAGGTCTTTTTCCTCCGGCTGCTCCACGCCGATCTCACGCTGGGTGATGAGAAAAATCTCCTCCCCGTTTTCCATGGCGCGCTCAAGCGCGTGCACGGAGATCGGACGCTCGAGGTCAAAGCTCGTGTTCATGCGAGGGAACACATTGAGTCCGCGCATGGCGATGACCGGAAGATTTTTTGTTACAGGTTCCATGGGGTTTCTCCTTATGAAGCGGAGTCTGCCGGCAGCGACGGCTGCGGCGCCTCCCCTTCTTTCTCTGTGCGGTGGGAAATTTTCGGCTGTTCCATCCCCTCCACGCAGCCCGGCGTGATGGTCACGCGGTCGATCGTGCGGTCGGACGGGATGTCGTACATCACGTTCATCAGCAGACCCTCCATTACCGCGCGCAGGCCGCGCGCGCCGATCTTGCGCTCAATGGCCTTGTCGGCAATCGCTTCGAGTGCCTTGGGCTCGAACGTGAGCTCAGCGTCGTCGTAAGAAAACAGCTTTTGATACTGCTTGACGAGCGCGTTTTTCGGCTGGGTCAGGATCTTGACAAGGTCGTCGCGCGTCAGCGCGTCGAGCGCCGTGATGACCGGCAGTCTGCCGACCAGCTCGGGGATGATGCCGAACTTCAAGATATCGTGCGGCTGCACCTCGCGTAAAATCTTGCTTTCATCCACGTCGTTTTTGCTCTTGAGCTCCGCGCCGAAGCCCATCGACTTGCGGTCGAGACGGCTCTCGATGATCTTCTCGATGCCCTCGAACGCACCGCCGCAGATGAAGAGGATGTTGTGCGTGTCGATCTGGATGAACTCCTGATGCGGGTGCTTGCGGCCGCCCTGCGGCGGGACGTTGGCAACCGTGCCCTCGACGATTTTCAGCAATGCCTGCTGCACGCCCTCGCCGGAGACGTCACGCGTGATGGAGGTGTTCTCGCTCTTGCGGGCGATCTTGTCGATCTCGTCGACATAGATGATTCCGCGCTCGGCGAGCTCCACGTCGTAATCCGCCGCCTGAAGCAAGCGGAGCAGAATGTTTTCCACATCGTCGCCGACGTAGCCCGCCTCGGTGAGGGTCGTCGCGTCCGCGATGGCGAACGGCACCTTCAGAATGCGGGCGAGCGTCTGGGCAAAGAGCGTCTTGCCGCTGCCAGTGGGGCCGAGGAGCAGGATGTTGCTCTTTTGCAGCTCCACCTCGTCGTCGCCGCCGAAGAAGATGCGTTTATAGTGGTTGTAGACGGACACGGACAGCGCGACCTTGGCCGCCTCCTGCCCGATGATATACTGGTCGAGCACCTCGCGAATTTCGCGCGGCGTGGGGATGGAGTCGGGCGCTTCCAGCTCGTCGTGCGGCTCATAGCCGTCCTCCAGCACGTCCATGCACAGGCGGACGCACTCATCGCAGATGCGCACGCCCGGCCCCTGGATCATGCGGTGCACTTCGTGCTCGCTCTTGCCGCAGAACGAGCAGCGAAGCTCTTTTTTCCTATCTTCACTCATAAGTCAAACTGTCCTTATCTCTTGTAAATGACCTTGTCCACAAGGCCGTAGGCCTGCGCCTCATCCGCCGTCATCCAGTGGTCGCGCTCGGAGTCGAGCTTGACCTGCTCGGGCGTCTTGCCGGTGTTCTCGGCCAGGATCTTATTCAAGCGCTGCTTGATGCGCAGGAAGTGCTCCACGTCGCTCTCCATATCCGTGACCTTGCCCTGCGTACCGGCGGAGGGCTGGTGGATCATAATCTCCGCGTTCGGCAGCGCAATGCGCTTGCCCTTGGCACCGGACGAGAGCAGGAACGCGCCCATGCTGGCGGCGAGGCCGACGCAGATGGTGGACACGTCGCACTTGATATATTGCATCGTGTCGTAGATCGCCATGCCGGCCGTCACACTACCGCCGGGGGAGTTGATATAGAGCTGGATGTCCTTGTCGGGGTCCTTGGCCTCGAGGAATAAAAGCTGCGAAACGATCAGGCTCGCGGTCGCGTCGTTGACCTCCTCGCCGAGGAAGATGATACGGTCTTCCAGAAGGCGGGAGAAAATATCGTAAGAGCGCTCGCCGCGGTTGGTCTGTTCAATGACGTAAGGGACTAAACTCATCTTGGTAACCTCCTTGTTCATACCCTGTTCAAAAAATTGGTATGTACACAATCAACCACAAATGGCAGGCATTTGTGGTTGATCGTCGTTTCTATCTATTATGGCCGCTTTGCCGATTATTCAGCCTTTTCTTCTTCCTTCTTGGCGGACTTTTTGGCAGCGGTCTTCTTGGCGGGCTTTTCCTCGCCTTCAGCGGCTTCGCCCTCGGCTTCCTTCTTGGGAGCCTTCTTCTTTTCGATCTTCGCGCTGTCCACGACGACGCTGATGGCCTTGTCGCGGATGATCTGCGTGCGGACGGACATGGCGTCAAGATACTTCTTGAGCTCGCCCACGTCCATGCTGTACTTCTCAGCAAGGTCGTTGTACTGCTTTTCGACCTCCTCGTCGGTGGCCTCGAGCTTCTCTTCCTTGATGATGGCGTTCACGGCGAGGTCCATGCGCACCTGACGGGTCGCGGGCTCCTTGCCCTCCTCCAGGAACTTGGCTTCATCCATGTTGGTCATCTTGCAGTACTGGTCATAGGGGATGCCCTGAGACTGTAAGCGCTGCTTGAACTCCTCGAGGAAGCGGGCGCACTGCTCATCGATGAGCGCATCGGGGATGTCGCACTCGATGTTCGCGGCGACCTTCTCCATCAGCTCGTTCTCGACGGCATACTTGGCGGACTGCTCGCGCTGCTCGGTGATCTCGCGCTTGATGCTGTCCTTGAGCTCCTTGAGCGTGTCGTACTCGGACACGTCCTTGGCGAAGTCGTCATCAAGCTTGGGAAGCTCCTTGCACTTGATCTCCTTGGCCTTGACGTGGAAGACGACCTTCTTGCCGGCGAGGTCCTTGTGATAATCCTCGGGGAAGGTGATGTCGAGATCCTTCTCTTCGCCGGCCTTCATGCCGATGACCTGATCCTCAAAGCCGGGGACGAAGCTGCCGGAACCGAGCTCGAGCTCGTAATTCTCGCCCTTACCGCCCTCGAACGCTTCGCCGTTGTCGAAGCCCTCGAAGTCGATGACGGCGATGTCGCCCTTCTTGGCCTTGCGGTCGACGGAGACGAGGCGGGCGTTGCGCTCGGCCATCTCATTGAGGCGCTCCTTGACATCGTCGGCGCTGACCTTGATCTCTTCCTTCTCAGCCGTCAGGCCCTTGTACTCGCCGAGCTTGACCTCGGGATACACGGCAACGGTCGCCTTGAAGGTGAAGCCGTTCTCGTCGATCTTGTCGTCCACGATCTCGATCTCGGGATAGCCGACAACATCGAGGCCGCTCTGGCCGATGGCCTGCGTATATGCCTCGGGCAGGGCGATGTCAACGGCATCGCTGTAGAAAACGCCCGCGCCGTAGAGCTTTTCGATCATCTTGCGGGGGGCCTTGCCGGGGCGGAAGCCGGGAATGCTGAGCTTGCCGCGGGCCTTGGCGTAGGCCTTGGCAACGGCGGCTTCAAATTCCTCCGCGCCGACCTCGACGGTCACCGCGACTCTGCTCTTTTCCAGCTTTTCAACATTTTTGACAGTCATGATTTCTTTTTCCTCCGTTTAACATCAGATAATGATGCTTTTGCAAAGTGGAATTATACCATAGCTTCCTCAAAATTTCCACCCTTTTTTGCATCAATTTATGTCTTAATTGCAAATTTTTACAGGCTGAAAGGCGACATAATCCGCCGCGATCAGCGCATATTCGGTTTTTTCGCGCATCCCCTCGAACGCGCGGCGGTGCGTGTAGCCGTGCAGATGCCCGTAATAGCAGCGCTCGACCTCGTATTTGTCGAGAAGCTCGAGCATCTCGGGACACTTGTAGCCCTGATAGATGGGCGGATAGTGCAGAAAGCAGTAGATGGGCTTCCCCTCCGCCGCCTTGAGCGACGCTTCAAGCCGCAGCGCCTCGCGCGCGAGCATCTTGCCCGTGTGCGTGCCCGCGGCGTCCTCTTCATAAAACCAGCCGCGCGTGCCGCAGATGGCGTGGTCGCCGTAGAAAAAGGCGTTGTTGTAGAGGATATCGAGCGTTGTGATGTCGTGCTCGGCAAAAAACTTTTTCATCTTCGACGCCGTGCCCCACCAGTAGTCGTGGTTGCCCTTTAAGAGAATCTTCCTCCCCGGCAGCGCGTCAATAAACTGAAAATCCGGCAGCGACTGCTCGAGCGACATCCCCCACGAGATATCCCCCGCGATGACGATGACGTCGTCATCGTTGAGCTTCGAGAAATTTTCCCGAATGCGCTCGACATAGTTTGCCCACTTGGGGCCGAACACGTCCATGGGCTTGTTCGTGCCGAGCGATAAGTGCAGGTCGCCGATCGCGTATAATGCCATCGCGTGCCTCCCTTCCAAAGTCAGATCAAAATGCGTTTGCGATGTAGCGGATGCGCGTTTTGCCCGCGCTATGGCGCACATCGGTGTAGACCTCCGCCACGTCGAAGCGGGCGGGCACATCCAGCTCGCGCTCGCTCAAGTACAAAAGCGCCGCGGCACGCAGCTTTTCCTGCTTTTTCACCGTGACGTACTCGCGCGGCACACCGTACTGCAAATTTGTGCGCAGCTTCACCTCGACGAACAGCAGCACGCCGTCCTTCTCGGCGATGAGGTCGATCTCGCCGAAGCGGCAGCGCCACTCTCGTTCCACGATGCGGCAGCCGCGCTCGCTCAGATACTTTTCGACCAGCGCCTCGCCCCAGTCGCCGTCCTGCTTCGTGCTCATCGCCGCGCCTCCCACTTTTTGAGGAACGTCATGCGGTGCACGGGGCTCGGGCCGTACTGATCGAGCATCTGGTAGTGGAGCTTTGTGCCGTAGCCCTTGTGCCTGGCGAACTGATACTCGGGATACATCGGGTCGAGCACTTCGACCACATAATGGTCACGGCTGACCTTCGCCAGCACGCTCGCCGCGGCGATGGATAAGCTCGCGCCGTCCCCGCCGACGATGGTCTCGTGCGGCGTGGTGATCTTTGCCGACGCGCCGTGGTCGCGGTTGCCGTCGATGAGCGCATAGTCCGCTGGGATTTGCAGCGCATCGATGGCGAGCTGCATCGCCTTCATGCGTGCGCTCAAAATATCCGTTGCGTCGATCTCCTTCTCGTCGACGGACGCGATGGCGTAGGCGACGGCTTTTTCACAGATGACGGGAAACAGCGCCTCGCGCTTTTTCTCCGTCATCTTCTTGGAGTCATTCAGCCCCTCGATCTCACAACCCTCCGGCAGGATGACGGCGGCGGCGTACACAGGGCCCATCAGCGGCCCCGCGCCCGCCTCGTCCACGCCGCAGACGGATGAAAAGCCCGCGGAGCGGGCTTTGTCCTCGTAGTGTAGGTTGACGCTCATGTGCGCTCGCCCTCCGGCGGGAATTCGAGCGTAAAGCGGCCGAGCTTGCCGCCGCGGAACTCGTCGAGCAGGATACGGCTCATGCGCTCGGTGTCGACCTCGCCGCCGGAGATCAGAAAGCCGCGCTTGCGCCCCGCCTTTTCGAGCAGTGCATAGCCGTCGTCCTCTTCCGAAACGGTGAGCTTGTAGCGCTCCTCGATGGCCTTGGGATAATTTTTGCCGAGGTAATCCATCAGGCGCATGGCGAGCTCTTCGATGTCGATGACCTCGTCGCGGATCGCGCCGGTGAAGGCTAAACGCACGCCGACGCTGCTGTCCTCAAATTTCGGCCACAGGATGCCTGGCGTATCAAGGAGCTCGAGCGTCTTGTCGACCGGCACCCACTGCTTCGTGCGCGTGACGCCGGGGCGGTCCTCCGCCTTGGCGCTCTTGCGGCCGGAGACCTTGTTGATAAACGTCGACTTGCCAACGTTCGGGATGCCGAGTACCATCACGCGCAGCACGCGGCCGATCTGGCCCTTGGCCTCGTAAGAGGCGATCTTATCGTGCAGCAGCGTGCGCACGGCGGAAGAAAACTGCTTCACGCCTCCGCCCTGCTTCGCGTCCGTTTCGATGACGGCGCAGCCGAGCGAGCGGAAATACGCCGCCCACTTTTTCGTCATCTCAGGGTCGGCCTGATCGACGCGGTTCAAAACGATCAAACGGGGCTTGCCCGCCGTCAGTTCGTCCACATCGGGGTTGCGGCTGCTCATCGGGATGCGCGCGTCCAGAATTTCGCACACGGCGTCCACGTTGCCGAGCTCCGCCGTGATCATGCGGCGGGTCTTGGTCATGTGCCCCGGGAACCAGCTCAGAGAATCCAACTGCATTTGCTCGTCCCCCTTTACTGCAAAAGGCCGATGCGGCCAAACTCGCGCTGCTCGGTCAGATAGTCGCGTCCCGGGAAGACGAGGAACACCGCCTTGCCGATCAGAAGGCGCGTGTCCACCGTGCCGAGCGAGGAATCGCGGCTGTCGTTCGAATGGTTGCGGTTGTCACCCATGAGGAAGACTTCGCCCTCCGGCACGGTAAGCGGGAACACGGTGCCCTCTTCGCGATAGGTGTAGTCGTTGATGTAGTCCTCGTCCAGAAGCTCGCCGTCCACATAGACCTGACCCAAGTTAAAGTCGATGTCCACGGTCTGGCCCGCGGTGGCGATGACGCGCTTGACGATGGGCTTCGAGTCAAAGGTCTCCTTGCGCGCGATGACGATATCGCCGACCTGATAGTCGCCGCAGAGCAGCGAGTTGACAACGAGAAGCCGGTCGCCGTCCTGCAGCGTCGGGATCATTGACGGGCCGGAAACGCCCATCAGCCGCACAAGAAACGTAAACACCAGCACAACGACCAGCAGCGCCGAGACGAGAGACGAGACCGTCTCATACACGTCGCGTCCGGGGATCTTTTCCACGATCTCCTCCTGCGGCTGCTCGCTGATCTCCATTTTCTGATCAAATTCGTCCATTTCGGTCTCCTAAACCCAGCGCCGCGCAGCGGCGGACTAACAGTCTCCCTCTGCGGCAAAATGCGCCTGATTTTCTAATGTATTATTGTAGCACGCTTTTTGAAAAAGGCAACAAAAAAAGCATGGCGGAAACGCCATGCTTTTTTGTTCTCAAAGAATCTGCCTTACAGCTTCTCGCGGATCTTGGCAGCCTTACCGACGCGGCCGCGCAGGTAATACAGCTTGGCGCGGCGAACATAACCGCTGCGCACGGTCTCGACCTTCTCGATGAGGGGGGAGTGGATGGGGAACACCTTCTCGACGCCGACGCCGTAGGCAAGACGACGAACGGTGAAGGTCTCCTCAAGACCGCCGTGCTTCTTCGCGATGACGATGCCCTCGAAGACCTGGATACGCTCGCGGGAGCCTTCCTTGATCTTGACATGAACGCGGACGGTGTCGCCGACGTTGATGACGGGCATTTCCTTTTTCAGCTGCTGGGATTCGAGCTCTTTGATGAGATCCATGGATATTTTCCTCCTATTTATAGGCGTTCTTGACCGCT
>QWCY01006042.1_pt1 | contig 11555 bp, 11 predicted proteins | sample 1972631 | NCBI WGS metagenome assembly QWCY01 (sample SAMN09866696, study PRJNA288562) | Human gut metagenome isolate pre1_stool, whole genome shotgun sequencing... | isolation source: gut | host: Homo sapiens | place: USA: California
CATCTTTTTCCTGTGAAGTTCCCATTTCATTACTTCTTTGACTACTCTGATGTGCCATAAAGCTCTTAACATATATAATGTTCGGCAATCCAAAGCCTCTCTTTTTCTTTTCAATCAGTCCGATTTTCTCCAATTCTGTGAGATAATCCATTGCTTTTTTCTTAGAGAATCCCAAGTCACTCTGTATCTCCGTGATCTGATAGATAATGTACACCTTGTTTTCTTCGTCAAGCCATTTATTTTTCATTGACAGTCCCATTCTATCCAGAAGTACCGAGTAAAGGACTTTAGCTGATAAAGACAGTGCGGAAAATGCTTCATCTAATAATAATATCCTTGGAATCCGGATAAAACTGAACTGATCAGCCTGAGTGCCATAATAGTATTCAAAATTCATACTGTTATCTCACCTCTTTTCCATTGATCCAGAAGTTCCAGAATTACACTTTCCATATCTTCTGCCGTATATTTATCAGAGAAGAAATTTCTCAGTTTTTTCTCTGACAATATGATTTTCTGTTCCTGCTTCCTTCCAGGCTGGCTGTTTACCAGTATGGAAATCATTTTCGCCTGCGTCATCGGTTCTGCTTCAAGTGCTGTGCGGAGTGCCGCTACCTGAACTGCTTTAACCGTACCATTTTCTTTGATGTATTCAAATAACCATGTTTGAATCTCTTTGTCAATATAGGAAATGTCAACCGCAACGGTAAAAAACGAATAAACCTCCTGATTGTATTTTTACTTTCCCCGGTTTCTTTTCCTATCAATTCTGCCGTTTCAAAATTCCGCCCAACTTGGGTGGAATTATTTTTTGATGGTCTTCCTGCCTGTCTTTTCATAGCATCCATTTTCATTTTATATGCAAATGCTTTTTCACTTGGAAGCAATTCTTCTCGTTGAATATTAGCATCTACCATTACTACTACTGCATCATCATCGTCCATATCCCGCACAATGGCCGGTATTGTTTCCAGTCCTGCTTTTATCGCTGCGTGCATTCTTCGATGCCCGGATATCATCTCATAGCTGCTATTCTTATCTGGCCTTACTAAAACAGGTGTCAGCACACCATTCTGTTTAATACTCTCTACCAGGTCATCCATCCTGGATATCTTCAGCAGTCTCAATATCGTATTCTTCGAGAAGCTGACGAATGATATTTCTTTTTCCATCGGTCATTTGTACTCTGTGTACAGGTTTCTTTTGTCTTGCCATAATAAAAGGCCCTCCTAATGATATTTATTTTATCATAGAAGGACCTTATGATGGTTATTTTACAGAAAAAGGTTCACAGGCTCGGTTCTTTTTCAGTTACCTATTTTTTCATTCATTCTTTTGTTTCTTCTGACCACTAACAAAGCATCCAACAATTCCTAATATTGCGGTAATTGCTGTGATAATGACTGTCACATTCATTTGACCAATCAATTCTGAATGTCCAAACGCAACAATATTATTCAAATAGTCTGCATAACTTCCTACGGTTTCCGTAAGCGTGACGAAATAAAATAGCGTCACAGAAATAATAATGGAAGCAATCAGTTCTATGATACCTGTTTTAACCCAAAATTGTACTGTACTCAGAGCGCATCCTATTCCTAACCCCAGTATTACTTTTACGTCATATTTTCCAAGTGCAGACGCATATACCAGATAGGCGACCAGTGACACAAGACATAACAAAGGAATCGCTGCCTGAATATAAAAACCTATTGTTCTATTTTTTAATGATTTCACTTTTTCTCCTCCTTTCCTGCATCAGAACTTCTTTTCACTTCACCTCGTACATATAATCCTATAAATGCAATTGTCATAATTGCAAATACAGCAATCAATACTTTTAATGTAATACTCCACCACGGTGTGATTGATACGATTCTGCTGTCCTCGGACAATCCATTCATTGCTGCTGAATGGCTGAATGCATAAATTGTATTTTTCGTCATATCACGCAATCTTAAAAGGACAATTCCATCATCGGTCTGGTTAAGATAATCCACAATCACAGGTCCTGAAACCTTATCAAAGTCAAAACAAATCATATCTGTATATCCCATCAACTGATCTACAAAATGTGAAGCATAATCTGTCACAGCCGCATCTGTAATCAAATGTCCTTTGAATCCCCATTCGCCTCTTACAACTTCGTAATTCAGTGCTGCGCAAGCAGGTGAATATGTCAATCCCTGTCTTCCATAAATTTCCATTGCGCCCAAAACACCACCAAGATCATTTCGCATTGCTCCCTCAAATCCTCTCAATGATCCTTCTCTGAATGCCTGCTCACGATAGAAATAACTAATACCACCTCTCTGAGTTTCAAAATCATTTCCACAAAAATGCTTTGGTCCTGCAATAACTCCTCGTTCCTGCTCTGCAGATAAAACAATCGTTCCAACATAATAATTTACATTAGAATCCTCAGAATAATATTCCTCGTTTCTTCCACTGAACGGAGTACGTCTCAAATCCAGTCCACCAGTCCATGCCTCATTGCATCCCTGAAATAAAACTTCCTCACCTTGAAGAAATCCTCTTTCCTCCTGTAGTTCTTTATTCCAGCTTGCTGCAATAACAGAGGTATAATTACCTCCAAATTCAGTATACGAATTCGGATTCTTTTCCTCATCCGTTCCAAATCCTAATAATTCAGGGAATGATGCATCTGATCCATTGCATCCGTCACTGGAATGTGTTTCAGGAAGCACAATAGAATTTATCTCTGAAGTCCCCTGTACATTTGGGAATAAAGATGCCATTTCTTCAATTGTCATTTGGTCTAAAAATGCATTCCATGTTTCAGTATCATCATAATCGACATCCCGCATCATTGCAAATGTAATTCCATTATCTGCTTCTCCCTGATTCATTTCTGAAGCGGAAGGTGCATCCTCTGCTTTTTGGTATACCTCTCCCTGTAGTTTTGTTTTCATTTCTTCTCCAACTACAGGTACACTGACTGCCTCCGTCGGGAATGTTGCTGCCCAGTCTGAACGACTGAGATAAGTAACGTTAACTCCAGTATCCTCTGACCAATAGTTAATGTCCTGTTCACCAAAACGGTTTGTAACTCTTTCCCCAGTTGCTTTGCTATACGCATAACTGTCTGTATCTGGTTTTTCATTGTCCGGAATCCCATCAGTGAACTTATAAACACAACTTTCATTCAAAGTAACGTCTTCTGTTCCATCCTGATTAAACATTCCGACATATCCCTGCACCGCCAATATATTATTCAATGCATCGTGAGAACTCTCTCCCACTGCAAAATAATAATCTCCTGCACTTAGAATATATCCTTCTGCCCCATTCTGATCATAACTTGCAAGAAGGTAACGATCCACTGGCACCTGCACAGTCTCCGTTCCATCTGGATCTAACAGACTGCTCTTTTCATATCCCACAAACTGAATCGCACTCTTTTCCACTTCATTAAGACGCTCATACTCTCCATATGGAGTCTGTGCATAAACTAAAACTGCACATTTTCCTGGTTTTTCACCTATATTGCGGACTTCCACATTCACCATATACTGGTCGGTTTCTGCATCATACTCTACCCCTGTGATCTGCTGTTCAAAATCCGTATAAGACATTCCCCATCCAAATGTAAAGCACATTTCATCCGCATAATTCCATGCACCTGCCGAGCGGAAACAGCCAACATCTGAAGCTGCATTTCCACTTCCTGTAATGCAGTCTGCATACCTCGTCTCGTAATATTTATAACCTATATAAATATTTTCCTGCTCAACAGTCACATACTGTGTGCTTTCATCCGTCACAATGCCATCATCATACATGGTATCAACATTAGACCATGTCGGAGCATTTCCACATGCGTTCACAATTGCCGGAGAAGACAACGAACTGGCTGCGAATGTATCACTTAAACGTCCAGAAGGATTTACTTCGCCATCCAGTATTTTTGCCACACCAGTTAATCCAGTATTTCCAGGTGAACCAATCCATAAACATGCATCTACATTATAATCATCTAACCAATCCAACTCCATAAAATAAGTTGTATTGATAACCACAATAATCTTATCAAAATGCTCTTTTACAATCTCTAACATATCTTTTTCATTTTGATGCAATGCAAGACTGCTGATTGTCTCTCCTGTGGTTTCATCCACCTCGCTGACCGGCATATCACGTCCTTCTCCCGCTTCCCTTGCAAGTACGACAATTGCCGCATCATTATAATCATCCAGTGAATCTAATACTTCTTCCGTGTAAATACTCTTAGGTGCTTCACAGTTGCCTGTTCCCATATAATTCTTGATACCATCACCCCAAGGTGGAAATCCTCCCTCACCTGTTCGTGGCTCCATACTGCTATAGGCATTGTACAATGTATCATTTATCTCGAATCCTTCATTGCTCAAGGCTTCATAGAAGTCAACAGTCAAATCCCCATTTTTGTATGTTCTCGATCCTGCTGCTGAAGTGTGATATAGCGGATTATATGCAGCAAACCCAAATAAGCTGACTTTTTTCCCAGTTTCCAATGGCAGTGTTCCATCATTCGATAATAATACTGCACCTTCTTCTTCCTCTCGCTCGATGTGATCGTAAACATCAGCCTCTAACTTTTTTAAATTGTCTTCTGTAAAATCCCCATACGAACTTGCATAAATAATCCTCGTATCTGTATCAGATACCATCTTTGTCGTTTTTACCCCCAAAAATGAATTTACCTGTGAGGCGTAACTCTCCGCACATACACTTCCAAAAGAAGTAAAAGCCAACAAAAATGCTGATACACTGGCGAATCCTCGAAATGCCAGATTACTTTTATTTCTCGTTCCCATAATTTTCCTCTCTTTCTTTAAATTACGCTATGTGTGCACCATTACGTTGTAATCATTGTAAGAGAAAAGCAATAAAAGCTCAATATATTATGCATATCCTGTCTTTATCGGTACATATTCTGTAAATTCAAATTATCTTTACTGAATTTTTATTTTTAAGTATGATTTCTGATGCCAATTTGCATTAATTTTTCTGACAAAATGCAGTATGGTAAAGAAAGTATAAGAAGTCAGGAGATTTATCATGAGTCAGGCAAAAGTAGATCGTTATAAAGAAGAAAAAAAGAACCGAAAAAAATCATGGCAAAAGAAAAAAGAATCCGTATCTTTGTTTTTTACAATCTGCCGTGCCTCATCTGGCTCATGCAGAGTTCGGCACCGGAATCAAGATTTGTAACATAAAAATCTGATTCTTTGTCTGAACAGTAATAGTTCCATTGTATTTTTCAGCAGTATAACGGATACTCTTCATACCGTATCCATGATCTGCCTTGTTTTTCTTAGTTGTAAGCGGAAGACCTTTTTCAAATTGCAGCTTTCCCTCATAGTAATTCTGAACCTGAATTACCATAAGATCACTCTGAATGATTAATTTTGTACTTACGACACGCTTATCCGGATCTGTCACTTTCATGACTGCTGTAATAGCATTATCCAATGCATTTCCAAATATTGCATAAATATCTTCTACCCTCATAAAATCAAGATGTTCTCCATCTGCCATGCAAGTCCAGCAAATATCATGATTTTTGCAGAACAATGCTTTTTCCATCAATACAATGTCAAGTGCACGGTTTCCTGTCTTTAACGCAGTATCATAAATCATGATGTCATTTTCAAGTTCTTCCAGATACTCATTTTTCTCTTTTCCATCATCCATACTTTTTAATGCACGAATCTGATGTTTTAAATCATGGCATTTCCGGTTAATATTTTCAATGGTATCCGCAGTCATTTTATATTGCCTGTTTTGCAAATAAAGAGCCGTGTTAATTCCATTTAACTCCCGATGAAGCTGAATCAGATTTTTCTGATTGATCTGAACAATCAATGCATACACACAGCACAGACAGTCCATACCACAAAGAATCATTCGATACCATCTGCCAACCTCAAACCCAGCCACCTTTGCTCCCTCTAGAATCCCAAGCAACCATATAATTACAATAATCGTCGTCAACGGAAAAACCAATTTCTTGTCTGCCACAAATCTTCCATTATCCGGTATTTTTTTTGCACAGAAAAAATATGCCATTACATAAACCAGCACATAGCACCCTACACTTACCACCTTGCTTTCCCCTCCGGCAAGATTATATATCTGCATAAGACTATAAGATATATGCTGTACTGCAAAAGCACAAGTAGAACAATATACCGCCTGCACAATAGACTGCCCCATGCATATCCATACAAATAAAATGCTTATTATCAGATAAACTGCCCAGTAGAAAATTTCTCCAGCTACTGAATCCGGTTTTCCCACAAATTCATTATAAAAGCCGACCAAAATCAACATACTTATACTTAAAACCGTTGCAATCAGTACGAAATGTTTTCTTTTCCTCACAGGTTTTAAGAAAAGAAGACACGCACAAATCAACTCGACCATATAGGAAACATTTAACCAATATTTCATCATATCTCAATTCCTCCCATATAGTTTGCAAGTGCCTGTAAAAACTCTTTTTTACGTGGACGGCTGATTTTAAGATGTTCACCTTGAAGAATTACATCTTCTTTCTCCACACCATTTACATATTTCAAATTCACAAGATAACAATTATTACACCGTTTAAATGAGAGTCCTTCCAACTGCTGCTCCAAATCTTTTAACGAAGCTTTCTGACAGAATTCTCCATGTTTTGTGTGGTATAAAAGATAATGTCCGTCTACTTCCACAAAAAACAGTTCATCCGATGAAATAATCTGCATTCCTCTTGGTGTTGTCAGTACAATATTTTTTGACCGCTGATTAGAAATAATATCTAAAGCATTCAAAAGCTTCATGGCAAAAGAATAGTAGTTCACTGGTTTGATTATAAAATCAAGCGCCCGCACCTCATATCCCCGGATTGCCATCTGAGCCATATTGGTTACAAAGAAAATAAGAACTTCTTTGTCTTTCTGTCTGATTTTCTTCGCCGTGTCAATTCCATTAGTTCCGTCCATGTCAATATCAAGACAGATCAGATCATACGATGCATCAAATTGCTGCAAAAATACGTCTCCAGAACAATAAGTTTTTATCTCCAGTTTTATGGCATTTTCCTTTTGAAACTGTTCAAAACATTCCTGTAAGGAATCCCTTTCTTCCTGCTCATCGTCCACTATTGCAATTTTTCTCATATCCGCTCCCCATATTACTATCTGTCATATAAAAATAATTTACAGAGTATGCTTGTTTCAAACATACTCTGCATTCTATTATAACAGATTTCTTCTTTTCCTTAAAGATTAATTACTTTCTCTCCTTTTTCTCTCCTTCCGGGAAAATAATCTTGAATACAAAAAAATAGATAACCATGGATACTCCACCCGTAATAAATGTAACTAATAAATTATAGACTGCCGGTGCAAAAAAATGTTGTGCAATCGGCATCCACAATCCATTAATCCCATTGCAAACAAGCGAAATTAATATCCATGCGATAAAATACCATAAAATCTGCCATGCAATATTCCCATGACTTTTAAACGTAATATTTCTCTGTAAAGGAAAATTGACACACTGTGCCAAAAATGTTCCCAGCTCATAACTGATAAAATATCCCAGTCCACCGCCGATGATTACCTCTCCCGCTGCATTTCTTGCAACTTCATAGCCTAAAATATTCCACTTATAATCTATTCCAAATACATGCATCGGAATCTGAGGCCACATAAATTCTTGTCCAGCATATTCAATACCGAACATGTAAGGGAAAAATGTAAACATCAGATACTGTAAGACTGTAACTCCCATACTAAAAACCCAGAAATATAACAACTGTATCAGAAGTTTTGCGATTTTTTCATGTTTTTTCTCAAATTCTTCCCATTTCTTACGCATGGCACACCTCCTCAATGTACGCTGTAGCTTCCTTATTTTTCATTACCAGCACTTTTGCTACTGCACTCCCATAAGGACTTTCTGCTTTAACAAAAAGTTCCTTTGCTGTATCCGGTTTCACAATCACCATTGCTTCTCCATAATAAGTATCTGCTGTATCTCCGTGATAACTTCTTTCATAATATGGACATGCGCTACCAATACCAAGAATTTTTCCACCTTCAACAGTTACTCTAATGCTGCCACGTATCATTGGCTTCCACTCACCCTCGAAATCTGTATACTTCATTCTGATATAAACAAGATCATCCTCTCTCACAATTTCCTGTTCTGGTGCTAAAGTCAATCTAGTTTCTGCATCTGCTGTTTTCAAAATCTTTTCTGCGATTTTGCAATTATTTTCATCGTAAGAAACCGCTTTTAATTCTCCACTGTGATACGCAACATGAAAATTTGTTTTACAATCTTTCTTTATATTCTTTGTTCCTACACATTCCCCATTTACATAAAGTGAAACATGATGTGCTCTGGCATACACTTCCACAGAAGTTTTCTTTCCCTCACATCCTTCAAAAGACCAGCTCTCTATTGCATTACTCATCTTCCATGCGGAAGGAGAATGAGCTTCATGTGCATAATGCACCGGGACAACGCCAATTCCTATTTTTTCCAGACCAAATGCAACTTTCGTATAAGTCAATTCAGCCAATGGTTTTCCCGTAAGATCAATTCTTCCGGAACCTGCGCTTACCCATCCAGGTCCATTATCAAAACGCTTTGCATATTCTTTGTATTCCCATGAACCAATTCCTACCTCTCCAAGATAATCCATGCCAGCCCATACAAAATCACCTATAATTCGCGGTTCTTCTTTTGCCATTTCTATAAACTTATATGCATCTGCGCAGAAAGTTTCACTGCCTAAAATAATACGATTCGGATATTTTTTCAAATCATGACGGTAACGCTTGATTCCGTAGTTATAGCCTGCCACATCCATTTTTGCAAAAGCATCCTTCGTCTTCACATCACATGGATACAATGTTGCACCTGTTTTCATGAAATCGGCTCCTAAAACTCCTGCCAGTTCATTAAAAAATTCGCTGCCGACAGATTTTTTCTTCTTTACATCCTTTGCTGTCTGATCTGCCTTTTTGTCACTGTATACACCTAATCCCATCGAACTTAAGAAATTAAAGAAAATATTGATTCCACAGGTAACAGGTCGTGTACCATCCAGTACATGAAGTGTCTCTGTCAGATTTTCACAAAGCTTAATTCCTTTTTTCTGTGCAGTCTCTGACACTTCATTTCCAGTAGAATACATAATGACAGAAGGATGATTATAATCTTTTGCAACTAAATCAGCTATATCTGTTTTGTAATTATCTAAAATTATATCTGCATAATCGTATTTTGTTTTATGAATATACCAGCCATCAATATACTCATCCATTACAAGCATACCAAATTCATCACATGCATCTAACATTGCTTTTGAGCACGGATTATGTGCACTCCGGATTGCATTATATCCATTTTCCTGCAAAATACGGATTTTTCTGCGTTCTGCAAAGTCGTATGCACACGCACCTAACAATCCATTATCATGATGAATACATGCCCCTCTTAAAATGACACGTTTCCCATTGATGCAAAAGCCGTGCTCTGCATCACAAGTAACAGTACGGATTCCGAATCTTACTTCCTGAATATCCTCACCAAATGTAACCCGACAAGTATAGAGTTTCGGATATTTCGGACTCCAGAGTTCTGTTTGTTCAAGTACCATTTCTGTGTGATATTCCACAGTTTTTTCTTTTACATCACAAATGGCGTTTTCCACAGTATCTTCTGACTGTATTGTCTTGGAAACAATAAGTTTTTCTCCATCAAATATCTCAGTACAGAGCATTCCCACGCCAGTTGTCTTTACATCTACCGCAATCTTTTTTTTCTGATAATCAAGTGTTTTTACACGAATTTCATCCCGTAAAATATGCTCCGTCGGAAATATGTAAAGCCATACCGGACGATAAATTCCCGTTCCGGAATACCATCTGCTGTTCGGCTGGTCACTGTTTACTACAGTTACTTTTATCTCATTATCTGCCCCATAGTTCACAGACTCTGTGATATCCACATAGAATCCTGTATATCCGTATTCATGATAAGCGGCTTTTTTCCGATTTACATAGACAGTCGCTTTGCGATATATCCCTTCAAACTCTAAGAGCAGTTTTTTTCCATTCCATTTTTCCGATATATGTAAATTTCTCTCATAAGTATAATCCTGTGCCTCAATCCATCCCGTATTTACACCTCCAGCACTTGTCTCACTTTTTTCATCAAGAAGCATTGCATCATGCGGCACATCTGTTGCAAATTGTGTCTCCCTTTTTCCTGTCACATAACAGATCCAGTTCTTATTCAAAGATAATTTTTCCATCTAAGTAATTCCTCCCAAAACCACATATTTTTTGTCCGGATAATTCTGACCAAGAAACTTCTTTTCACTTTTTCAATCATGCTCTATCTATGGCTTGTTACCTTGCAAAAAACTGATGATTTTATTTTACTTACCTCCATCAAAATAACAAGAGGCTGTGCATGCATTGCAGGATGGCGTTCATAAATTGCAGTCTTTTTTCCTATTTTTTCTCATTTGTGCTGCTGCATTTTTTAACATATTAAAATATATCAACCAAAATGGTTAAAATATCACAATCAGCTTTAGTACAACAGAGTGGTAATGATATTTATTTTATCATAGAAGGACCTTGTGATGGTTATTTTACAGAAAAAGTTTCACAGGCTCCTTTTCTTTTTCATGATACATAAATTTATACTTAAACCAGCGTAATCATCTACACCGATAATATTTCAAATAAATGACCACATATTACTCCAATGGCATATTCGATGATATCCCACAATTTCAATATCATACAGCTTACAGCAAGAACAAACACTGCTATTCCAAAATTTTGCCACTGTTGCAATGACAAAGCAATCACTGCGCACATTATGAAAATTGCATTAACCAGAACCGCTGCCAGATAATGTATTTTCGATAAGATACTGACTGTAAAAGATAAAGCAATCAAAATCACCATCACTGGCAATACAATCAATTTTGCAAATATTTTTAACATTTTATGCGTCCTCCTCTTTTCTGACTTATTTCCCAGATGCTGATCGAACAGCCAATTATTATTTATCATTTGCGGCATACTGCGGCAGATCATGGTTTACTTCTGCCTGATAATAGCCGCTGATGGTACTCGGTGCATTAAACAATGCCGCCAGCAGATATTTTTTGATATTATGTATTTTTGAGGTATTCTTTCTCATGCAGTCCATCGCATATTCCACATGGAACATATTCAGTTTCAAAAATTTGCTTCTGACCAATTCCGCCGGATACTCACTGGATGCAACAACGATGGACTTATTCTTACAAAGAACCGTTTCCAGAATCAGATCAAAGATCTTTTCATCATCCAGCACCTTGAACGGATGATTCTTAAACGGATGCGGCCTGTACTGGTATCAAAACAGAATCAGAAGAAACCAGTGCATTGATTGTCATCATACCAAGGCTCGGCATACAGTCGATCAGGATATAATCGTATCGGCATCTTATCGCATCGATATATTCCTTCATGATCATTTCTCTGCTCATA
>QWCY01010773.1_pt1 | contig 11549 bp, 9 predicted proteins | sample 1972631 | NCBI WGS metagenome assembly QWCY01 (sample SAMN09866696, study PRJNA288562) | Human gut metagenome isolate pre1_stool, whole genome shotgun sequencing... | isolation source: gut | host: Homo sapiens | place: USA: California
CTGGTGTATTTGGCGGACAGGCTATGATGGCTTAGTGGACAAATAGATATAAATAAGAGATCGCCCGGTTCATTCTTAGGAGTGAATCGGGCGATTTTTATTTACTATAAGTCCTTTAGTAATACCTTACTTGCTTTTTTATAATACTCTTCTCTTGATTCTATCAGTACCCTCCATTCATCACTGAACTCTTCTTCTTTGTCTATCTTGAAGTTCTCGGAACCATAGGTGTCAAGACGTTCGAGTAGTACGGCCACATTCAGCTGATTGATATCCATGGAAGGCTGATAAGCTATGTTTTCGCTTTTCTGGTCAGTCACTACTTCGTGTATCAGATTGATTTCCTGCAACTGATACAAAGTCTGGTTGGTGAGTCGTATCGGAATCTGATGTTCGTCTGCCAACTGTTCGGAGGTATACGGAGGCTCATTTTGCTCAAAACGTTTGGCTATAAGAGACATGATGAGGATAGAGATAAAGTCCCGGTAACGGCGGCTAATGTTTTGAGTGTCTTTATCGAAACTAAAATTTCTTATGTTTTGTCCTGCAAAAGTAAGTTCTGCTCCAAACAGACAGATGGTCCAGGAGATTTGCAACCACAACAGGAACATCGGTAAGGCGGCAAAACTACCATAGATGGCATTATAACGCGATACCCATAACTGACTGCTGATGTATAGAAACTGAAATGCCTGATATGCAGAACCGGCCAGGATGCCTGATATCAGGGCATGTTTGAACTTTACTTTTGTGTTGGGCATAAATATATAAAGCCCTGTAAACATAAACCAGGTGAGTACAAAGGGGATAAGCCGTATCAGAAACTTCATGATAGGAGCCAGCAAAACGAAATCTTCTATCTGCTTCAACATGGTACTCATGAAGATGGAAAGACCACCGGAAACAACAATAAGGATAGGCATCAGAAGAAACATAGAGAAATAGTCGGTGATTTTGCGATACATATTTCTCGCTTTCTTTACTCCCCAAATGCGATTGAAGGTAATTTCGATATTACTTACCAGATTGATTACCGTCCACAATAACATGATTAAACCCACTCCGATGAAAACTCCACCTTTGGTTTGCGACAAGTAAGAGTTTACAAACTCAAGAATGGTATCAGAGGTTTCGGTTGCACCTCCAAAACCGTTGCGGAACTGATGTTCCATTATGGTGGAAACACCAAATCCACGGGCAATGGCAAACACAATGGCAAGTATAGGTACAATGGCGAGCAATGTGCTATATGTCAGTGCAGAAGCTTTATTGACAATACGGTCTTTGGTGAAACGGTTGACGCAGAGATAAATGGTTTTGATGATATTGTAAACCGAGAATTTGGTTTTGGTTACCTCATCTTCCGTGATACGCCAGATGTCATAGGTGATAAATTTCCATATATCTGCTATTCTTTTATTCATGGCATTCAGTAGATTATAATTTTAAAAAAGCAGTCGGCCTGTAAGCCGAGTTCTGTCCTTGTATAATCTTTAATTTATAATTATGAATTAAACAAGTGCCTGTCATTTATCTGAGTGACATGTCACCATGACACTTTAGCGGTCTACCCTCCGACATGGAGCGAGCAACTCTCATAATGCCGGTATACATGACCTTACAACTCCCAAGACGTACAGCCCGACACGTCACCATGCGGCTGGTGGGCTCTTACTCCACCTTCTCACCCTTACCTTACTTTCCGAAGAAAGAGAGGCGGTTATTTTCTTCTACGTTACTCTACCCTCACGGACAGCTTTCTGTTAGGAAGTGGGATGCTCTGTGTTGCCCGGACTTTCCTCCTGTGCCGAAACACACGCGACAGACCAGCCAACTGCTTTAGAGGACAAAAGTACGTCATTTATTTCTTTTATGCTAAAAAATAAACACAAACTTCTTCTTTATTGTTCGTGCAATCCCTATCTTTGCTTTTAGAATGGAGTCAGTAGTTAGAAGTTAGTAGTTGGTAGTTAGAATCCTTTCGGCATGACAACGCTAATATGCTGCACAGATTCTAACTACCAACTACTATCTACCAACTACTATCTACCAACTACTATCTACCAACTACTAATTTCAATTATGCTTCAATGAAAATGCGTATCTTTTTTTTCAGCCTGTTATGGTTTATGGTGACAGGCATAAAAGCTCAGGACATTCAGTCCGTACCTGCCGATTCGGCTTATGGTGTTGTTAGTGTATCTGTTTGTAATATGCGTGCTGAGGGTAAATTTACCTCTGGTATGACTACGCAGGCTTTACTGGGGATGCCGGTGAAGGTATTACAATATACAGGCTGGTATGAGATACAAACACCTGATGACTATACCGGATGGGTGCATCGGATGGTTATCAGCCCAATGTCCAAAGAGAAGTATGATGAGTGGAACCGGACAGAGAAGATAATAGTGACGGCACATTATGGATTTACGTATGAAAAGCCCAATGAACATTCTCAGACGGTCTCGGATGTTGTGGCAGGCAATCGTCTGAAGTGGGAGGGGAGTAAAGGACATTTTTATAGGGTCTCTTATCCTAATGGCAGACAGGCATATGTTTCAAAGTCGATAGCAAAGCCCGAAAAAGAATGGCGTTCAGAGTTGAAGCAAGATGCAGGAAGTATTATCCGTACAGCTTATACGATGATGGGAATTCCGTATTTATGGGCGGGTACTTCTTCTAAAGGGGTGGACTGTAGTGGCTTGGTGCGTACTGTACTTTTTATGCATGATATTATTATTCCCCGGGATGCTTCGCAACAAGCATATATAGGGCAACATATCGATATAACATCTGATTTTGGTAATGTGGAGCCGGGTGATCTTGTTTTCTTTGGACAGAAGGCTACGGCTGAGAAAAAAGAGTCTGTTTCGCACGTTGGTATATATATAGGTGATAGAAGGTTTATCCATGCTTTGGGTGATGTGCATATCAGTAGTTTTAATCCGGCAGACAAAGAGTATGATGCTTTTAACGCCGATCGATTGCTTTTCGCTGTCCGTTTTCTGCCTTTTATAAATAAGGAGGCGGAATTGAATACAACACTTACAAACCCCTACTATAAAAAGAATTAGCATGCAAAATAGAAGAGATTTTCTGAAGACTGCCGCTCTGGCGGCTATAGGTTCCGGCCTGATTGTGAACAATACTTTTGCAGAAGCTTCTCATCCTGCTTCTTTTTCTATAAACCGGTTGGGAAAGGGTGGAAAGATGAAAATGAAGTTTTTTCCTTATGAATTAAAACTGAAGCATGTGTTTACGGTAGCTTCCTTTTCGCGTACTACGACTCCTGATGTACAAGTGGAGATAGAATATGAAGGGGTGACCGGATATGGTGAGGCCTCCATGCCTCCCTATTTGGGGCAAACAGTGGATAGTGTGATGACGTTTCTGAGTAAGGTTGACCTGGAACAGTTTAATGATCCGTTTGAACTGGAAGATATTCTGGCTTATGTTGATAGTCTGAGTCCGGGCGATACGGCAGCAAAAGCAGCGGTAGATATTGCTTTGCATGATCTGGTAGGAAAGCTGTTGGGAGCTCCCTGGTATAAGATATGGGGGCTGAACAAAGAAAAGACACCTTCTACTACGTTTACTATTGGGATTGATACACCGGATGTAGTACGTGAAAAGACACTTGAGGTGGCCGGACAATTTAATATACTGAAGGTAAAACTGGGACGTGAAAATGATAAGGAGATGATTCGGACAATTCGCTCGGTTAGTACGCTCCCGATAGCTATCGATGCCAATCAGGGTTGGAAAGATAAATACTATGCGCTCGATATGATTCATTGGTTGAAAGAACAGGGAATTGTGATGATTGAGCAACCCATGCCTAAAGAACAGTTGGAAGACATTGCCTGGGTCACTCAGCAGAGTCCGTTACCGGTGTTTGCAGACGAATCTTTGCAACGTCTTAGTGACGTGGCTGCTTTGAAGGGAGCTTTCACCGGAATCAATATAAAGCTGATGAAATGTACCGGAATGCGTGAGGCGTGGAAAATGGTGACTTTGGCGCGTGCACTGGATATGAAAGTAATGGTAGGGTGTATGACCGAGACATCTTGTGCCATATCTGCTGGTGCGCAATTTTCTCCGGTCGTTGATTTTGCTGATTTGGATGGTAATTTACTTATCTCCAATGATCGTTTTAAAGGGGTAGAGGTATTAAAAGGTAAAATTACGCTCAATGACTTACCAGGAATTGGAGTTACTCTGTCAGTCTGACAGGTACTGATGTGTCAATAAAATAATGTGCCAAAGTGCCAATTGCCATGCAGTATGCCACACCGCAGCCAATTGGCACATTGGTATTTTGGCATATTATTCAAATTGTTTTTCTGTCATGTTAAAAGCCTTGTCATGTAACGAATGCAAATTTGTCAGTGTCCGTCGTTAAGCGCTGTTAATCAGTAAATATTCTCTGTTAAAAGAGGACAAAAAAGTGTGACAAGTGGAATAAGTGAATGATTTTTGTCGTTATTTTAACGTCATAAAGTTAAAACGAGAATAAACAAAGAGTAGTATGAAACAGACAACAAAAAACATTCTTGGAGTAGGAGCCATCGTTCTTCTGAGTTCAGGAGTTGCAGGTTTAACGACCTATAAAATGATGCAGACAGGAGATAGCGACAAGCAGGTGTCATTTAATGAGGTGTTCCAACAGAATCCTGATGTGAAGCTGGCTGCTTTTGATGCAATCAATGCGCAACCGGTAGACTTGACACAGGCAGCAGAGAATTCGCTTCATGCTGTAGTACATATAAAGTCCACGCAACAATCAAAAACTCAGACTGTTCAGGGAGCACCTGATATTTTTGACTTCTTCTTTGGTGATGGCGGAGGGCGTCAGCGCCGGGTACAGACACCGGAGCGCGTGGGTTTTGGTTCGGGAGTTATCATCTCTAAGGATGGATATATTGTAACCAATAATCACGTGATTGATGGTGCGGATGAAATAGCGGTGAAATTGAATGACAATCGCGAATTTAAAGGTCGTATTATTGGTACAGATCCGAGTACTGACCTTGCATTGGTGAAAATAGAATCGGACGATGATTTGCCTACTATTCCGGTAGGTGATTCAGAAGCACTGAAAGTAGGTGAGTGGGTACTCGCTGTAGGTAATCCGTTCAATCTGAACTCTACTGTAACGGCAGGTATTGTAAGTGCGAAAGCCCGTACACTGGGTGTTTATAATGGTGGTATCGAATCTTTCATTCAGACGGATGCTGCTATCAACCAGGGTAACAGTGGTGGTGCATTGGTAAATGCAAAGGGAGAATTGGTAGGTATCAATTCTGTGCTTTCGTCACCTACAGGTGCATATGCCGGATATGGCTTTGCTATACCAACCAGTATTATGAAAAAGGTGGTTGCCGACCTGAAAGAGTTTGGAACCGTACAGCGTGCTATGTTGGGTATCGCAGGAGCTTCATTGGGAAGCAGCATAATGGAAGACCAGCAACCTATAGACAAGTCGGGTACTACGCTTCGTGATAAAGCGAAAGAGTTTGGTGTAGTAGACGGAGTTTGGGTACGTGAAATCACTGAAGGTGGTTCGGCATCCGGTGCAGATATTAAAGTAGACGATGTGATCATTGGTATTGACGGTAAGAAGGTTCACAACTTTGCTGACTTGCAGGAAGCACTTGCAAAACATCGTCCGGGTGATAAGATTACGGTGAAGTTGGTTCGTGATAAAAAAGAAAAGAGCGTGGAAGTGACTTTGAAGAATGAGCAAGGTACTACAAAGGTGATAAAGAATGCCGGAATGGAAATTTTAGGTGCAGCCTTCAGAGAACTCCCTGCTGATTTGAAGAAGCAACTCAACTTGGGATATGGTGTAGAGGTAACAGGTGTTTCCAATGGTAAGATGAAAGATGCGGGTATTCGTAAAGGATTCATCATTCTGAAAGCTAACGGACAGCAGATACGTAAAGTGAGCGATCTGGAAGAGGTGCTGAAAGCAGCAACCAAATCACCGGATCAGGTATTATTCCTCACAGGTATGTTCCCATCAGGAAAACGTGCTAATTACGCTGTTGACCTGACTCAGGAATAGTTTATTAATTGAAAATTGAAAGTTGAAAAATTGAAAGTTACTATGTAGTATATAGCGCAGCCAACTTTTAACTTTCAATTTTCAACTAAAAAAAGGATGCCGGTATACAACTTGTCGGCATCTCTTTTTGTTTATACGGATAATAATAATGGTGAAAAAGTTTCGTTAAGATAGTTAGTTAACAAATTATTTGTCGTAACTTTGCACTCCAAATCTGTTTTATAAGAATGAGACAACTAAAGATTACCAAAAGTATCACTAACAGAGAGAGCGCTTCTCTTGATAAGTATTTGCAGGAAATCGGTCGCGAAGACCTCATTACTGTAGAGGAAGAGGTAGAGCTCGCTCAGCGTATTCGTAAGGGTGACCGTGTAGCGTTAGAAAAATTGACACGTGCCAATCTGCGTTTCGTCGTATCTGTAGCCAAACAGTACCAGAACCAGGGTTTGAGTTTGCCTGACTTGATTAATGAAGGCAATTTAGGACTGATTAAGGCTGCCGAAAAGTTTGATGAAACACGTGGATTCAAGTTTATCAGTTATGCTGTATGGTGGATTCGTCAGTCTATTCTGCAAGCATTGGCGGAACAGTCACGTATCGTTCGCCTTCCCTTGAATCAGGTAGGTTCACTGAATAAAATCAGTAAAGCTTTCTCTAAGTTCGAGCAGGAAAACGAGCGCCGGCCATCTCCGGAAGAGTTGGCAGACGAATTGGAAATCCCGGTTGATAAAATTTCTGATACGTTAAAAGTGTCTGGCCGTCATATTTCGGTAGATGCGCCTTTCGTTGAAGGAGAAGATAACAGCTTGCTGGATGTGCTGGTGAATGACGATTCGCCTATGGCGGACCGCTCTCTGGTTAATGAGTCTCTTGCGAGGGAAATTGATAGAGCTCTTTCTACGTTAACCGATAGAGAAAAAGAAATCATACAGATGTTTTTCGGTATCGGACAACAGGAAATGACATTAGAAGAAATCGGCGATAAGTTTGGTCTCACACGTGAGCGCGTTCGCCAGATAAAAGAAAAAGCAATCAGAAGATTAAGACAAAGTAATCGTAGCAAATTGCTCAAATCGTACTTGGGATAAGACGATATATCAGTTTTCGACAATTAAGGTATTAGTCGTGTAAGTTGAAGTGTTTAGGGTAATTATCTTAAAAAACAGACTTGCACGACTTTTTTATTCCCCTTTTTTGTTACCTTTGCCGCAATAAAACAGTTAAGATATGAAATACGTAAAAATACTATTTGCAATAGCACTGATGTTTACTTTGTGCTCAGCGTTTTCAATTAAGAAAGGTTCTCATAAGCCTGTGTATGCTTTTGGAGTTTCTGCTTCATTTACAGATACTGTGGTGTACTATACGGATATTCAGTTGATTGATAGTGTTCATCTTGATAAGAATGGCTTTTTGCCACATCGTGAATTGTACAGCTACCAGTTTAAAAACTTTTTAGAACTGGATATGAATCAGCCTAACAGGACTTGTATGATTTATTTTTCGGATAGTAAGAAAAAGATCGACAAAGAAGCTTTGAAAATACTGGGAAAGTATAAGAAGAATAAAGCGGTGGCTTTACAAAAGATTGATCCTGAAAAATTCAGGTTCACTAAACCGGAAGAATAGTTAAGATGTTAATATATAAGAGATGCAATGTTTGTATCTCTTATTTTTTTATCTTTGTGGGTAATATATTAAGAAACAGAGCATACTATAATTATGAGAATTACCATATTATCTTTATTGGTTTCATTTTTTATTTTGACTTTTACGGCATGTCGTGATGACAACGAAGCTCCGGAGGCGGAGAAGCGATCACGTACAGTATTGGTATATATGGTAGCGCAAAACAACTTGAGTTCTTTTGCAGAAGCAGACTTTAATGAAATGCTTGAAGGAATGAGGGCCGTGGATGATCAGAATAATAACTTGATTATTTATTGGGATGATAAAGATTCAAAACCGCGTTTAATCCGCCTATACAAGGATAAGAATGGTACGGTAAAACAAGAGAGGCTTCGGGATTATGCGGAACAGAATTCTGTAGATACTGAAATAATGAAAAATATTTTAAATCAGGTCTATTCGGAATATCTGGCTGATAGTTATGGATTGGTGCTATGGTCACATGCTGATGGCTGGGCTCCTTATCCGGGAGTTAAATCCAGGTCATTTGGAGATGATGGCGGGAAGTCAATGAATATTGCAGACCTTCGTAAAGTGCTTGAGGGTACCCGGCACCTGAATTTTGTCTTTTTTGATGCTTGCTTTATGCAAGCGGCAGAAGTTGCTTATGAGTTGCGTCAATATACAGATTATATAGTGGGTTCTCCTACTGAAATTCCGGCTCCGGGAGCTCCTTATCAGGTTGTAGTGTCTGCTATGTTTGAAGATGAAGATGCTGCAAGAAAGATTGCTGAAACATATTATATAAATTATGTAAACACGTATAATGCAGAGATACGGGAAGGGGAGTATAGCCCATGGAAAGACCGTAATTATCTTACTAATATTTGGGTTGCAGGGGTTTCGTCTGCAGTGGTAGATTGTAGTAAGCTTGAAGCGCTTGCCGCTGTCACGGGAGAGCTTGTCTCAAAATATGTGGATGCGTCGACCACCTCCGATAATGTATATTGCTATGATAAGAGAAAAGGGTATTCATATGATTACAATAACTCTAAGCTCTATTATGATTTTGCTGATTTTATGAAAAAGATCACGGGTGACAATGATGAATATAAAGTTTGGGAACAGGCTTTTAAGGAAGCTGTTCCCTACTATTATACTACTCCAAAAAACTTTTCAGATTGGGTAGGAGCCTTTGATATGACTGGAACGTGTGGTTTGTCTATCTTTATACCTCGTAGTGCAAGTCCGAAATTAAATGATTTTTATCGTGATTATCAGTGGTATTACGATGCGGGCTGGGTGAATACTGGCTGGTAAGGTAGTATTGTATCTTGGTTGATTTTTAGACAATGCATAATTATTGTTTCTTGGTTATTATATTTGTTTTAAATCCGCTATACAAGAAGTGTTTTCGTTTTAATATGTGTAGAATCGCTAAAACTCCCGTTACAATACCTATTTTGTAATGTAACAGTCCTGTTGGCGAATTGGCTCCATCGACGAATAGTAGCAATAGTATGCCTGTAATAATAACCAATGTAAAGGTTATGGAGAAAAGTAACACAACCTTTTTACCTTTACAACCTGTCGTTTTTAATCCTTTATACCAGCTCCAATGGCTTTTGATGTGTACAATTCCGAATATAGTAAATAACAGGCTGGCGATTGTGTGAAACACAGCCCAATTGTGCCATATTTCATGGTTGGCATGATGGCCTGCGATGTGTAGTTCTATTCCCGTGTACACCGACAAAATAAATAGGGGAATCAAAATTAAATCCGTAAAGTAAATAAATCTCTTTCTATTCATTGTTCCTTTTTGGTTGCAAAGTTACAATGCGTTGTTAAATGGAAAAATAGACAATATAAGGTAAAGATTGCACTATTCAAGGTATTTCTTTCTATATGAGGTAGGACTTAGGCCTATTGCTTTCGTAAATAAACGCGTGAAATAAGCATAATCATCAAAACCTAAATTAATAGCGATCTCTTTTATATTTAGAGAGGTATATATTAGCATTCGTTTTGCTCTCAACATAAGTTCAATTTGGATATATTTGCTTACGCTGATTCCGGTAATACTTTTAATAGCTTCGTTTAAATATACCGGAGATATATGTAACGATTTTGCATAGTGAGATATTCTCTTTTCTACGTGTAGTTCTCTGGAAAGTAGTTCTTTGAAAGCTAATGTGATTTCTATATGTCTTTTATTTTTAGATTGTTGCCGAATAATTCCTTGTATGGCTTCTGTTATTATCCCTACGGCAGCACGTGATAGATTTTGTATAATATGTTTTGATTTATTGTTCCCCGAATTGTTTATTCTGTGGAGAATGATGGCGAATAATTGTTCTAATTCAAAGCGTTGTTGATCGCTTATTTTGAATGGCGTCAGAGATAGAGCATATTCGGCAAGTATTTGTTTGGTCTCTGAGTCTATGAATACGCTGTCAATAAACAAAAGAAATGTTTTTGCGTCGCCTGCATTGGTAACATGGTGCACTTGATGGGGCTGGATACATATTATTTCGCTTTCTGATAAAAAATAGTTCTTAAAATCTATACTGACACTGCACTTTCCGCTATCCACCATACCGAATATGTAATAATCATCCTGATGAATATAGCTAATAGGCGATTTTGATGAAAAAGGGGAAACCTCTTTCAGATATATTCCGAAATCAGATTGTTGAATGACTTTGTGTATTGGGATAGTTGGCATTTGATCTTTTTTGCAAAGTTAATAAAAGCAACTGATAACTCTCCAAAACAATGTTAAGTATAACAGTAGATGAATGAGAAAGAATAGTCAACTATTTTTTATCTGTGGAAATCTATATTTCAATTTTCTCTCTCGCGCATTCATATGCGCGCTTATATATTATAATGTGCCTCCTTTTTCCCCTTCTTTTCCTTCCTTCCGTTTTTATGTTTTACAACACCTTTGCTTATCAGCGTATTACGAAAAAGTTTCCGATTTATTCGAAAATAATTCCTGATATATTTGCGCGGATTGCCGGCTAAGTTATTAAACAAAAAAACTTCCCAAAAGATTTGGTTTCAATGTTTAAAAGTTCTTATCTTTGCATTCCGATTCGCAAACAGAAGGCGTTTTTTCTTCGCAGGTTTTTCTCCTTTCGCAAGAGAGCTGTCAGATAATCCTCGAAAAAAAAACTAAAAAACTTTCCAAAACATTTGGTGGTTATAAAAAAGTCCCTTACCTTTGCACCCGCTTTTGAAACGAAGCGATTTTAGAAACGAAGCGTTCTTTGAAAAATTGATAAACAATACAAGTAGTACAAGTCCGAAACATATGATTATGTTTTGAGAAATTAGAACCGTCAATACTTATATATATAGGTATTTGAAATAAGGTCAATAAATAACGGTATCCTGAACAGAGCAACGACTTTGCTATTGTCTTTTGGCTATTTCAATCGTAAATTGTCAATCGTCCAATAGTAAATCAAAATAACTTTTACAATGAAGAGTTTGATCCTGGCTCAGGATGAACGCTAGCTACAGGCTTAACACATGCAAGTCGAGGGGCATCGGGATGTAGCAATACATTGCCGGCGACCGGCGCACGGGTGAGTAACACGTATCCAACCTGCCTTTTACTCGGGGATAGGCTTTCGAAAGAAAGATTAATACCCGATGGTATAATCTTTCCGCATGGAATTATTATTAAAGAATTTCGGTAAAAGATGGGGATGCGTTCCATTAGGCAGTTGGCGGGGTAACGGCCCACCAAACCTTCGATGGATAGGGGTTCTGAGAGGAAGGTCCCCCACATTGGAACTGAGACACGGTCCAAACTCCTACGGGAGGCAGCAGTGAGGAATAT
>QWCY01015660.1_pt1 | contig 11547 bp, 16 predicted proteins | sample 1972631 | NCBI WGS metagenome assembly QWCY01 (sample SAMN09866696, study PRJNA288562) | Human gut metagenome isolate pre1_stool, whole genome shotgun sequencing... | isolation source: gut | host: Homo sapiens | place: USA: California
CTTTTTTGTATTTGTTATTGTATGTGGTTGACTAAGGAATATTGTTTAAGCGTGAGTTTGTGATATTGGGTGTGGTATCTTTAACTATGGGAAACTCCCAATTCCCATTTTGAGATCGTCTGTCGTGTAACCGTTACCTTTTCAGCGAGTGCCTCTTGTGAAAGCCCTCGTTGCTTTCTTAATTTTTGTATTTTCTCTCCGATGGCCATATTATTGTTTCCTCCTGCCTTGCTGTTTGATTTGAGAAAATCATAACAAACAAGGCTCTCTATTTCTACCAACACAAACGGGAACCGCCGCAATGAACCGTTGCAAAGGCGATTTTTACTTGCTCAAATAATATATCATGCTAATTTGAACCTGTCTATGTAACCTCTGGACACTTTGTCCATAAGTATCAGCTCGCCATAAAGTCCATCGCCGCATACTTCACACCATGCAGCCGCTCCACCAGCCAGCCGCCCAGGGCCGGGAGCCCAAAGGGGGAAACCAGGAACGCCAGCACAAACATGGCGATGCAGCCTACTGTCTGCCCGGCCAGCAGGCAGAGGATCGCCAGCAGGGACAGGCCCACACAAGCCACAATGCACACCGCCCCCGCCACGCAGGACAGGAACGTAAGCACCGCCACAATGAGGATCAGGGCCAGGACAAAGGGAGCCGCGATGATTTTTAAGATTGTCCGCATCGTTCATACCTCCTACAAAAAGTTCGTTGTTTGCCTCTATATGTATATTATAACTCCGCAGGAGGGGGCCAACAAGGATGCCTCGGCTATCCCCACCTCTGGACAAAATGTCCAGAAGTCGAGATAGCCGGGGAACGGCAAAACCGCTCCCCGGCAGGTCAGAGCCGCACGATGGCAGAGAGCTTTTCCAGCAGATCGGAAAGGGGCCGCCACAGCTTTTCATAGTCCCGCTGGAGGGCCGTGATCTCCTCCGGGTAAATGCCGCCGTAGGTATTGGCCTGGATCGCCACCTGGTTTAGATTGTTGGAGCACCGCCGCTGGAGCGACACCAGCTCCTGGACGGGTGACAGGTCAACATGGAGCACATAGCCATTGAGGGCCATTTTCCGCATATAGGCCCCCATATTGCGGATGCCCGCCTCGGCCATGCGCTCCCGGATCAACGCCAACTCCTCCTCGGACACCATCACATGGAGATGGATGGGGCGGCGGCGTTTCTTTGTCACCGCTCCTCCCGTTCCAGGCTCCGGCAAACGCGGGGCGGCTCCTTTACCTTGTCCAGCGCCTTTTCCCGTTCCAGTGGCTGGGCGGGGATCGGCGTATTGAATACCCCGGAGAGCCGCAGGGCCTCCTGGTTGGCAAAATCCTGTTCACGCTTCTTTTCCATAACAGTCCTCCTATCTGTCGCCCCGGTCAGGGGCTTTCTTTTTGGGGCCGTCCGGGGCCCGGTGCTCCTGGGCCTCCCGCTGGGCCGCTTTCAGTTGCTCCGCAATCGGGGGCTGGCGTTTGGCCTCCTTATGGGCCCGCGCCGCCTCCTGGCGTTCCACGCCACGGGCAAAGTCTGCCAGTTGCTCCGGGGTGATGTATTCTTTCACCACATAACTGCCGAAGTCCGTGTAAAACCACGTCAGCCGCTTTTGATCCGGGACGCGGTGAGCATCCTCCCATTTCCCCACCACCTGGGCCTGGGCGTCCATCTGCCGCCGAATATCCAGGTTATTGCGGGAGGGCCGGAGCTCATAGTCCTGCATTTCCCGTTCCGTCAGGGGATGGGCATAGGTGATGGCTCCCCACGCCTGGAACGCCTCACCCGTCACTTGCTGGCGGGTAAAGTATAAATCCATGTGGACAGGGCGGTTAAAGTAGCTGTTCGGGTAGGTGCCGATGTCGATAGGCCGCTGGGTGGAGTAGTACAGATAGGTTTCCTTGTCCGGGGCCTGCTCCACTTCCTGCACATGGTAACGCCGCTGGTAGTCCTCGGCCCGGTTGAGTAAGTCCCGTTCCGCCATATCCGGCTCATTCATGTAGTGGCCCCAAAAGTAATCCCGATGGCCGTCCTGCTCATTGAACCGCCACGTCACAAAGGGATTAGGGGCCCTGCTGTTTTCCCCCAGGGCAAAGCCGCATTTATTGTCAAACAGGATTGTGCGGCGGATCACATAGCCTTGATTTTCCTCCAGAATAACACCTCCTTAAATGCCCCGCACCTCTGGACAAAGTGTCCAGAAGCGGCGGGGATAGATGTGGAAAGCATTTGAGCAAACCAGGGGTAAGCCATAGAAAGATACGGCCTACCCCAAAAGCGGCCCCGGAAAGCCTTGATACAAGCGGTTTTTCCGGGGCCTAATTTTCCACACATCACCTCCGTTTTTTCCGCATATAATCCCGCTTTTGCCGCCGCAGGGCAATCCGGGCGCAGGACTCGGAACAGTAGGCCATGCGCCCATCAGCGGGGACAGCCCCGCCGCAGATGGGACAGGGCTTAAACTCCGGCCTGGGCCCCTCGGTCAAGAGGGCCGCCTCCAGCGCCGAATCAAGGGGCAGGACGGCCTCCCGGAAATAGCGGCAGTATGCGCCTGTCCAGCACTTCCCGAACATATAGCACTCACACTCCAGAGGCAGACACCCATATTCCTTGTCATAGTTGGCGCACCACTTTACCACCAGGGCGCGGATTTTCTTTTTTTCCTCGCGTGTCAGTTCACGGGTCAAACTGTCACCTCCCGCCAGCCGGGGCTTTCAAAAGCTCCCGGTAGCAGGACACACAGCCGATGCCCCGCCAGTAGGGGCACCCGGAGCACCGGGAGCCCCTGGGCGCTTTGGGGATAGACGGTGCCTGGGGGCGGGGCTTCTGCTTCATCATTTTTTCAAAGGGGCTGTCGGTAAACCTCATTTGTCCGCCTCCTCTCCGCCATCGTCCTCCTCGTCCCAGGGCGGGCCGTCATCGTCCTCGTCCCCGTAGCCGTCCGGCCCGTCATAGTCCGGGAGCTCGTCGCCATAGTCCTCCTGGGGTTCGGCGGCTTTCTGCTGTTTGGGGCGCAGTACCTTGAAATAGAACGCCGCGCCGCCGCCCACCAGGGCCACAGCCAGCACCGCCAGGAGCATCCCCGTATTGCCGCCCGTTTCCGGCTCGGCCTCCTCCGGGGCGGGTTCCTCGGTTTCCGTGGGTTCCGGCTCCGGCTCAACGCCCGCGCACTTGTTCATATTGACCGAGCAGACAGCGCACTCCGTATTCACGACACCCGCCGCGCATTTTTCAGAGCAGGAGCAGACCGCCTGCTCCACCCCGGCGGCCTCGGCTGCGGCCAGCAGATCGGCCTCGTCTACCACGCTGAAGAAGTAGGTTTCATACTGCTCGCCCTCCTCGTCCACGGGCTTGTCATAGTCAATGACAATGTAAAAGGTGTTCCCGCCCGCCGTCTGCACCGTAATAAACTGCTTGTTGGTGTGCTCGTCATAGAGCAGATCGCGGGTCACAAGGTTGCCTTCCTCCGAAAAGCCCTCGCCCGGTTCGATGGTGGGCTCCGGCTCCGGGGCCGGGGTTTCCTCGGTCATGGTGGGATCGCCATAGTCCGCGCCCTCGCCGCCGTCCGCATAGGCATAGGCCGGGACGCTAAATCCGCATAAAAGAACGGCGGCACAAAGCGCCGCCGCCATCACCCGAAAGCGTTTCATTATTCGTTTTCCTCCTTTCCGCCGTCCTCGGACTTCTGGACACTTTGTCCAGAGGTGCCGTCCCGGAGCCGCTGGAGCACCAGGGGCAGCTCCTCCAGGGAAATGCTCATGCCCCGCACGATGTCCACGATCTCGCTGTTTTCGGCCTCCTGCTTGTTCTTTTCCAGCTCCTTGAGCCGGGCCTGCTGTTCGCTGATTTTGGCCTTGACCTTATCAATCTCGGCCTGGATTTTCTGGCTTTTGCTTACCGCCATAGATACCTCCTTGTCAGGGTAAACGCCCGTAGGCGTAGAAATGAGATTGCCAGTAGCTTGTATTTAAGTTTGCGTATTGGATGGGATCTCCACAGTGGATCATCATCCCATCCCCCACATAGATGCCACAGTGGGACACGCCCGCCGTGTCATAGGTGCCGACAAAGAACACCAGATCGCCGGGCTTTGGACTGCTGGTAGGGGTGCAGATGTTATAGAGCCCCTGGGCCCCCAGGCGGCCCACATTCCAGCCGGAGTGATTGATGACCCAGGACACAAAGCCGGAGCAGTCAAAGGACGTGGCCGGAGAGCTGCCGCCCCACACATAGGGATAGCCCAGGTATTTCTCCGCCTCGCCCAAAATGAGGGGCAGATGGGAAAGGTTTTTGTTTTCCAGCGTCACATAACAGATGTAGTAGTTGTAGGGGACTTCCACATCGTAGGAATTGCCCTCGCTGTCCGTCCGGCTTTCCGTCCGGTAGCGCACCTCAACCACCACATCCTCGGTGAGAATGTACTGGCGGTCAAAGAGGGTTTCCAGCGTCCCCTGCACCTCGTCAACCGTCCATGCCCCCTCATGGAGCACCGACAGGATGGAGATCAGCACATAGGGATCGTGCTCAATGCTGTCCAAGTCGAAGTGGTACTCGTCATAGTCGTGGGTGCTTTCGTAGCTGTCCAGGTAATCCTGGAGCTCCGCCTCCATACCGCAGTAAGCCGCCTCCGCCGCCAGCATTTCCTCGTCCTGGGATGGGTAGGTAGTCGCGCCCACCGCGCCCGCCCCGGCGTTGCCAAGCGTCACCAGGGAGGACGAACAGGACTGCATCATAAAGAGCAGAAGCACGCAGGCCAGGGCCAGCACTACCCCCACGGGATGCCTCTTCACAAAGCCCACCGCCTTTGCCCCGGCCTTTTCCGTGGCGGCGGCTGTCTTTTTCGCCGCGCCTGCCGCCCCGGTCTTGACCGCCTCCCGCGCCCGCTTCTGATACTGCTTTTTCAAGCGGTGCTTGCGCCACATCCGGGAAACCGGGTTGCCGGACATCTCCGGGTGCTCCTGAGCGGCCATGCGGAAGTGATAGTCCGCCGTGGCCTTGACATATTTGGACTCGGCCCGCTGGACGGCCTTTGCCGGGTGTTCCCGGACTTTCCGCTTCACAAACCGGGAGCCATGCCGCAGGGCGGACTCGCCCACCAGCTCGGAGCGGTGGGCCCCCTCGATGCCCACGTTTTCCTGCTCATTCTCATAAATCTTCCCATGCACAAAGCCGTGGGCGGCTCCGCCAGCGGCGCGGCCTACCCGCCGGATGGGGCCTGGCTTTTTCGGGGGCTTCTGTTTTGCAAGCTTGCCCCTGGCCGCCTCCAGCTTTTCCCCGCGCTTTTCCATGCGGAGCTTAGAAGCGGCGGCCTGTTCCTGCTTGCTTTTCTGCCGGAATTTTGACTTGTGGACACTTTCTCCAGAAGTGCCCTCTGTCCCGGCACCGCCTGGGGAGCCGTCCCCAGCGGCCCCGGAAGAAGCGCCGCCGGGATCGGCGGGCCCCTCCCAGGAGCCGGGGCGCTCCCTGGGCTCCTGTTGGGATTTATTCGGTTTTCGCTTCATTCTTCAAATCCTCCGGGCGGGTGGTGAGCAGGTTATAGATCTCGCCTTTGGGAAACCGATCCACAAAGGGGATGGTCACATCGCCATAGAACAGCAGGCCCTCGCCGGAATTGGAGTGGGTGATGTAGGAGAGCTGGTGCTCGGAAATACCGAGCTGTTTCGCCAAAATCGCCCGGTCACTTTGGGCCTGGGACAACAGGATCATAAAGTCGGTGTTATCCAGAATAGCCTCGATCTCCCGGCTGGCCAAAAGGTCTTTCACGTTCTGCGTTAAAGCCGAGGGTACGCAGCCTTTTTTGCGGAGCATCTTCCACACGGCCACAAAGTAGCTGGCGGTGAGCGCGTCCCGGAGCAGGATATGGAACTCGTCAAAGTAGCACCAGGTAGAAACGCCGTTGTGGAAATTCACATTGACCGCCGAAGTTACAAAGTCGTTGGTAACGTGCATGGCGATCTTGCGGAGGTTTTCTCCCAGCCCTTTGAGGACGATGCAGACAATATGCGCCGTCAGTTTTACGTTGGTCTGGTGGTTGAACAGGTTAAGGGAACCCGTACAGTAGAGCTCCAGGGCGGTTGCCACCCGGCGGGCCTCCGGTTCCGGCTGTTTGAGAAGCTCCTCGTACAAGTCCTGGAGCAAGGGCGGCTTGCCGTCCCCCAGGCCCAGGGCCATGTCCCGGTAAATGAGCCGCACACAGCGGTCAATCACCGTCTTTTCGATGGGTTGCAAACCGTCCTTGCCGCCCACCACCAGCTCGCACAGGGACAACAAAAAATCCGCTTTCATGGAAAGCGGGCTTTCGTCATCGTCCAGATCAAGCTGGATGTCCATGAGAAACACGTTGATGATCTCACGCTTTGCGGCGAAGCTCTTGCCGGAGCCCGTAGAACCGAGATAAAGGCCGTTGGCCGATTTCAGCTTTTTGCGGTCAGCCATGATGACGTTGTGGGAAAGAGCGTTCATGCCGTAGTAGAGGGACGGCCCGGCCATCCGCAGCTCCCTGGTCATAAAGGGGATAAAGATTGCTGTGGAGCTGGTAGTCATGCCCCGCTGGATTTCCACCTCGTTATATCCCAGGGCCAGCGAGGACACGAAGCCCTGCTCCTGTTGCCAGTCCAGCCGCTTCAAAGCGCAGTTGTATTTCTGCGCGATACCGCCCACCGTGAACACATCGTTTTCCAGCCGCTGGCGGGTGGGCGCGATATTGATCACCGTGAACGTCAAGAGGAACATCCGCTCGTTGCGGGACTGCAGATCGGCCAGGAGCTCCGCCGCGTCCTTGCTGAATGTAATCAGGTCAGGGGGCAGGATGTCGGGATCGTACCCGGCCCGCACCGCCTTGCGCTGTTCCTCCACCTTCATTTTGCCGATGTCGGAGAGCTTGCCCTTAATGGTCTTAATGGCCTTGAGCTGATCCACCGTCTGAATATGGAGCGTAACCGTCATTTCCGCATCCATCTCCAGGATCTCCGCCAGGAGCTTGTCAGAGAGCTCGGACGCCAAAATCTGCAAGTAGGATGCCGCGCCCCAGTATTGGCCGATGCGGAACGTCCGGGACTGCCGGAAGTCGAAGCTGTCCGGCGCGATATAGTCCTTTGTGCCAAGCCCGGTTTTGGGGATGTCCTGCCAGGAGAAGCGGAACGGCTCCCGGTTGCCGGGGTGCATCTGGCCGTGAAGCAGGGCCAGCCGCGCCTGCCCGTCCATCGGGACAGAGGGAACGCCCAGCCGTTTGAGGTTGCCTGTCACATCGGCCTCCACCCGTTCCAGGCGGGGGCGTGCCTCTGCGATCCCCTCGGCGGGCAGGCCGAACGTGATGTATTTTGACCGCTCGATGCCGTTGTTGCTTTTGGCAATCTGGCTTTTTAACATTCCCGTGAACTCCGCCCGGATGCTGTCATAGTCATCCTGGACCGGGGGAATGTTTACCTTGTACTTGCTCCGGGAACGGGAGCGGCGGTTGATAAAGGAGAGCTGGAACGGTAAGGAGCTGTCGAAGTAGTTGAGGAACGAGCTCCACCCGCTGAAAATCGCCGTCTGATCCTCGGTAGAAGCCACGGAATAATTGATGTCCTCATATTCCACGGTTTTCGTGTAGAGCCCGCCGGGGAGCTGGCACACCCCGTCCGGGTGCATCACCAGATAGGGGATCGTCTGTTGGGCGGAGAGCGCCGCTTTCCGTTTAGCGGCCTTTCCGGGGCCGCGCTTTGGGCTTTTTGCGTTCTGCAATCGCATCCTCCTTTCTCACAGCGCCCCGCTGGGTGAACGGGGCATAGATATTTTCCGTCTGGTAGGGCCTCACCCCAGGCCGCAGGAACTTTGCCCGCAGGACGTTCCGCACCACCTTTTCAAAGGGGAGCCCGTCTTTTTCGTACATCGCCAGCAGGAACGCCGGGAGCGCCACCCCCATCATCAGGAACATGGCCCCGGTGTTGCCGATGGCGCTCCGGGCCAGCAGGTAGGACGGGATGCCCACCGCCGCCGCGATCCCGAAGCACACAAGCTGGCGCTTTGTCAGGTTAAAGGCAAGTTTGGTCTTGATTTTGGATAAGTCGTTGGGGACATTTACATAGGGAATTTTTACTCACTCCTTTCCACCCCGGCCACCTCTGGACACTTTGTCCAGAAGTCCGGGATCGTGCTTTCCACCTCGTTCCCCCACACGTCCCAGCCGGGCGGGGACTGTCTGGCAAACAGCTCCACCCTGGGCACGTCGCCCATGAGGGCCACGATCTTATCACGGGCCTCCTCCGGCTTGCGGCTGTGCTCCTGGATGGGGGAAATGATAAACTGGTGGACGTTTGCCGCCTGCCGCTTTGGGTGTCCCCGTGTTGCCAGCAGGCAGACCTCCGCGTTGCCCCGCGTCCAGAAGCCCAGGCCATAGAACCAGCCCTCGGACTTGCGGTTTTTCTTTAGCCAGACGAAAGCAACGCTCTTGTAAGTGAAGCCCCACGCCTTGATCAGCCGCAGAGCTTCCGGGAGCTGCGGGAACGTAGCCCACAAAAAAAGCACGCTGTCCGGGGCCGCCAGATCCGACACCGGGAGCGTGCATAACTCGTCAATCCCCATTGTGGGGTAATGCTTTTCCGCCGCTCCCTGAACATTCTTTGCAGAATACCGCCAGGGGGGATCGGCGTAGATCACAGAATACTGTCCGATAGTTACACTCCTTTCTCCCCGGCCTCCACCGCCGAGCTTGCCACACGGATGCGCTCACTGGCGGCGGCATAGTAGGCCGGGACGGTTTCAAAACAGAGAAAGCGGCGGCCCGTGTTGAGGGCGGCCACCGCCGTTGTGCCGGAGCCAGCGCAGATGTCCGCCACCCGCTCGCCGGGCCGGGTATAGGTCTTGATGAAATACTCGCACAGGGCCACCGGCTTCTGCGTGGGGTGGACGGTGCGCTGGACAGTGGGGAACGTGAGCACATTCCCCGGAAAGCGCAGGCCGTCCTCCGAGCCGCCCGTGGTACGGACGAATTTTCCATAGTTCGGGCTGTCCCCGTTGTTTGCCAAGCTCCGCTTGTAGGGCTTGCCCTGTTCAAACTGCGGGTTGTAGAGGGGGAGCTTCTGATAGAATACCAGGATGTTCTCCGTCTTTTTCAGCGGGGCGCGCCTCGCGTTGAGGAAACCTGTGCATCGGCTTTTGTACCACACCCACTCATAGCGGAGCATGGACAGGTTGGATGCCCCCAGCACCTTGTCATAGGGGCACTGCGCGAAAAACAGGATCGCGCCGTCCGGCTTGACCGCCCATTTTACCGCCTCCCACAGCTCCGGGAGCGGCAGGGGCACATCCCAAAAGTTCCGGGTGGTGCCGTAGGGCGGATCGGTCAAGAGCATATCCACGGAATGGCGGGGCAGGGAGCGCAGGCCCTCGATGCCATCCATGAGGAACAGCCCCTCTGGGAGCTCCGGGGACTTCTGGACACTTTGTCCAGAGGTGCCCTTATCGGTCATCCCTGGCCTCCTTGCCCTTTGCCGGGGCGGGCCGGGCGGCGTTCTCGCGGGCGGCCTGCGCCCGCCCCTCGGCTAACTGCTGGGCAATCGTCTTTGCGTCATCCCTGCCGCCCAGCAATTCCTGCTTTTGTAAAACGGCCTCCGTTTCCGCCATAAAGCGGTGAACGTCAGCCTGGGTGAAGTCCTCCGGCGCTTTCCCATACCACAGGCGCGTCCCGTCGGGCCCATATCTTCTCGGCATATAACACCCCTTTCTTTAGTGCGCGCTAAAGATGCTGCGCGCTATCGTCCCGGTTTTGAACAACATGAAGCAGAGCAAAACCGTATAGCCCACGGTGCCCCAGATCGCCCCGATGGGATCTCCGCCCGTGGCACCAGAACGAAAATGACGATGCCCAGCGCCCACATGGTAACGCCGATAATCGAGGACTGAAGCCATAGGCCCAGAAGCGGCCCTAAGTCCATCCCCTCCAGGGTGGTTTCCAGTTCCGTGATCATATCCGGCGTGATGTCCGTGGAGCCCTGGATGAGCCCCCCGGCCTGGGCAATCACCGTCTGCGACACGTCAAAGACGGCCATCACAATGTCAAAGGTATTTGAGAGAATGAAGATGGCACAAGCCGTTTTGAACATCCATTTATAGATATTCGCCACGTCAAACTCGTGCATATTGTTCTTTTCCAAAAGCATTTGGATGAGCTCATAGGTGGCAACAAAGGTCAGTACCAGCCCGGCAATCGGTAAAATCACCGTTTCGGAAAGCTGGCGGATGAGGGAAAATACCCCGGCGTTCCACGCCGCCGGGGTAGTCCCCACCTGTACCGCGATCTCTCCGACTTGGGTATTGACGTAATCAAAGAGCCCCTCCAGGTTCCCCATGATCCCGCCAATCAACAGCTCTTTGAGCCAGTCCGTGAGCCAGTCGGTGAGAAAATCCATAGGCCCTTACCTTAGAACAGGCCGCTCAGCAGAGGGATCAGGGTGGTGCCCAGCAGGATGATGCCGCCGCCCGCCATGAGCTGCTTCATACCCTGGCTTTTGGAGCCAGGGTTGTCCGAGCCGTAGCCCTCCAGCAGATTGACAACGCCCCACACGCCCAGGCCGGCGCCCAGCGCAACAACGAGAGTCTGCAAAGTCGTGATAGCAGAAGCGAAAAATTCCATATATCCTCCATTTCTCCGGGATTGTCCCGGCCATGAAAAAAGCCGCCCGTTTGGGCGGCAGGTTGCGACCTCTGGACACTTTGTCCAGAGGTGATTTATACATAGGCATCCGGATCGTCCACGTCATCGTAGTTGAGGATGTCCTCGTCCTCGCCTACGGGCCCCGCTTCGGATACGTCTACCTCGTACACCTCACAAGCCTCGGAAAGCCCAGGCCGCCTGCGGCGGTTGATGAGCTTATCCAGGTCAAAGGCGTTTTTCTTTTTATCGGCCTCAGCCGTGTACTTGTAGTTCGGGTGCTGTTTCAAATCGTATTTGGACGAAAAGAACGGGGGCAGGCCCCGCAACTGCAAAATGCACTTGTCGCCCGGCATAGTAGCCAGCTCGCTGGGTGTCATCAGCTCCCGGCCCAGCCGCTGGGTGTTCTGGTTGTAGCTTTCCGACTGCCCACGGGAACGGCCCTCGGTCTGCATGGAGATGGTGGCCTTTCCCAGCCAGTTCTCGGATATTTCCTTGATGGTGGAGCTTTCCCGCCCGCCCAGGAAGATCACGCTGTCCATGTTGCCTAAGATCGTTTCCGCGTTGTCTTTGTAAATGGCCTTGCACTGCGCGTACTGCTGATAAAACAGGCACAGACTCACCTCGCGGGAACGGATCACGGCCACCAGCTTCTCCAGGGAGGGCACCTGGCCCGTGTTCGCCGCCTCGTCCCACAGCACCCGTACATGATGGGGCAGGCGGCCCCCATGAACATTGTCCGCCCGTTCACACAGAAGATTGAACATCTGCGAAAAGGCCAGGGCCACAATGAAGTTATAAGTCGGGGTTGTATCGGAAATTGTGAAGAAAACCGCCGTTTTCCGATCCCCGATGCGGTCAAGCTCCAGCTCGTCATAGCTCATGATCTCCCGGAGCTGGGGGATGTCAAAGGGGGCCAGC